>Ga0180434_10004601_pt1 | contig 16686 bp, 9 predicted proteins | sample SS_ome_7_FD_132453 | JGI IMG/M metagenome (GOLD analysis project Ga0180434, IMG submission 132453) | Hypersaline lake sediment archaeal communities from the Salton Sea, California, USA - SS_1_D_2 metaG | ecosystem: Environmental > Aquatic > Non-marine Saline and Alkaline > Hypersaline > Sediment...
CGGTTGCTCCGCTGGGTGACGTGATGCGGGTGCCCCGGCACGACCGTTCTGGGCAGGCGGGCCATGGCCGCACCGTACCGACCCCGCGCCGCCCCGTCAATCGAATTCCGTATCCTGTCCCCGAACGTCGAACGTCCTCACCCCCGGCGTTCCCTGTCGGCGCGCAAAAAAAGCAGTGGCCGAACGGGGGGACATTCGACCACTGCGTTCAGCATGCGGGACCGCCCCGCATGGCATAATGGCATTGTCGTTTCCGGCCCGGCGATCGTTCCCGTCTATCGCCAGACTATTATGGACCGTGCCGGCAGGATGTCAAGAACATTTTTCCCGCTTTTGCGGCCAAAGAACAAGGCAATGCCGCTCGGCGGACGGGGGGGCTGTGGTGGCCGCGGCCGCCCCAAAGCCCCAAGCGGTGCGGACTGCTGCGCCCTGACACCCCGGCGTGGGGCAAGTATCCCCAACCGGAACGGGTCCCCCGACGGCCGGCTCGGCATCCTTGGCCGGCTATTCGGTGTTGCCCGGCTCGTCCTTCGAGGTTCCCGGCTCCGGCTTGGTCCCGGTCTTGGGCTCGGGCGGCGCCAGGGTGTCGGCGGCTTCGAGGAGCATGGCGACGCCCTCACCCGCGACGATGGCCACGCGCCGGCCGCCCTCGGTCATGGCGTAGCGGAGCGGCATCGCCTCGAAGAGGGCGGCGACCTCGGCGTCCACGTCCTTCGCGGCGAGGAGCACCGTGACCTGGTCCTCGTCCTTGTCGGTCAGGGTGAGGCGGACGGCGGGCTTGTCGAGGCCGAAGTCGGCGGGCTTCGCCTCCTCGTAGGCGGCCCAGCGGGCGGCCTCCAGGTCGCAGGCGGCGTCGAGGATGTCCTCGACCGCCTCGGCGTCGACCTCCTCGTCCGGCCGGCCCTCGGCGTCGGTGCGGAACCAGTCCTCGTCCACCTTGACGACGGTGGCGCGGCGCTTCCCGGCCGCCAGGTCCAGGCGCCGGACGGCGCTCGAGACCAGGTCGACCATCTCGTCGGGCAGCGGCTCGGAGACCAGGTCTTTCAGGAGGGAGAGCGGCAGGCGGTAGACGAGGTCCCGACCTTTGAGGCGGCCGACGACCTTGGCCTTCTCGTGGTGGGCCAGGACGAGGGTCTGCTCGACGGGCTTGCCGGCGTCCTTGGCCTCGGCCTTCTTCTCCTTCTTCTGTTTCTCTTCCGTTTTCTCCTGCTTCGGCTCGTCTTTCTTCTCGCCCTCACCGGTCTTTTCCCCGGCGTCGTCCCGGGTCTTCAGGTCGGACTCTTCCGGTTCAAGGGCGACGGTGACGGCGAGTTCGCCCTCGGCAAGGTTCCACGGTTTGAAGTCGCCGGTGGCGGCGAGGACCTTCTCGGCCTCCAGGTCCGCGAGGTCGTCCAGGCGGTCGGTCACGAAGCCGGCCTTCGGTTTCTCCCGGACCGGCTGGGTCATGGTCCACTCCCCACCCTTTTTCTCGAACACGGTGGTGCGGTCGGGGGCGCGGATGGCCAGCCGCGCGGCGCGGTCGGCATCGAACGAAGTGACCTGCCGGTCGAGCACGTGGAGCCAGTCGCGGTCGAGGTGCTCCAGGTCCTTCTCGTTGATGCGTCCGACCCAGTCCTCGCGGAGGTTGCGGACGAGGCTGGGCACGTCGCCTTCGCGTGCGCCGAACTCGAAGCCGACCTCGGCCGCCTGCTTCTCCACCCGAAGGCGGACCGAGCCGACCGGCTTGAAGTCTTCGGCGTCGTGGGCATGCTCGCCCTCGGCGAAGTAGAGAACCTTGAGGCCGGCCAGTTCCTCCAGCAGGTCGTCGACGGCGTCGGCGTCGGCCTTCATCGTCCCGGCGTCCCCGCTCCGGACGTGCCACGCGCCGTCCTTCTTTGCCAGGCGATAGGCAACGGGGCGGTCGGTCTCGGCGAGTCTGGCGGGCACGTCGACGGCGACTTCCTCGGCCCGGTCCGGCTCCAGGGCCAGGACGTGCCGGTCCCGCAGATCGGCGAGCGACTTATCGAGTTTCGTAAAATCCCTCTTCTCGACCGAGACGACGGTGTCGGATTCACCGACGCGGGCGTAGACGGATTTCTGCTCCAGGTCGGCCCAGCCGCCGAAGGCGAGCCGGACGGCCGGGACGGGGTCGCCTGGCGCCTTCTGGCCCTTCTCGGCGGCCTCTTTCTCCTTCTCCGCCTCTGTTGGTTCCGCCTCCTTCTCTGCCTCGGCCTCGGGTGCCTCGCCCGCCTTGTAGAGCGTGAGAAGGAGGCGCGGCTCGGCCAGGCCGTAGCGGCTGAAGTCTTCGACGCCGTCCTGGACGAAGTCGGCGGCAATCAGGCCGACGGCCTTCCGCAGAAGTTCGGAGACGGCGTCGGGGTCGGCGCGGGCGGAGAGGGGCTTGGCCAGGACCCAGCGGTCCGCGTCCTCGTCGGCGCGGTCGAGGCGGAAGGTGGCCTCGGGCGTCCGGAGGGTCACGCGGACCACGTCCTCGCGGGCGAGGTCCACGAGGCTGGTATCGCGGAAGTTCTGGAGCCGCTGGCGGGCACGGGTCAGCAGGTCGTCCTTCTCCAGACGGACGACGCGGTCCTCGCCGGCTTTGCGGACGTACACGCCGCCGCCGATGGCGGGTTTCCGGCCGATGTCGAGGCTCTCGGTCCGCTCCTCGTCGTCCACCGTCGCCTTGAGGGTCAGGCGGTAGGCAGGGGGCGCCAGATCCAGGTCCATCAGCGCCGGCTGGCCCTCGGCGCCGGGGTCCAGGGTATCGTGGAACGTGCCCTCGACGGCCGCCCGCAGCAGCCGGCGGACGGTGTAGTCGTCGGCGGGCCAGGCGACGGGTTCGGTGAGTCGCCACGTGTCGTCGGTTTTGGCGACGGCGAGTTTGGTGACGAGCGTCCCGTCCGGGCCGACTTCCTGGAGGACGGCCTCGGCCAGGTCGTCGAGGTCGAATTTCGTGATGAGCCGTTCGGCGGCGGTGGGCTGCTCCTCCTCTTCCGGCGGTCGCTTGCCCGTCAGTTCATCACGATAGACCCATATCAGGACGGCACCGGCGATGACCACAAGAGCCAGGATCAGCGTGGTGGTGTAGCGCATCGGTTATCCCCTGCGAACAATGTAGACGAGGATGCCCGCACCGAGCACCAAGGCCGGCAGGCCCGCGAGGATGAAGATCTGGATCGGCAACTGCCAGCCGCCCAGGTCGCCGATGCGGCGGGCCTGGAGCGCCTCCGGGCTGACGGCAATCAGGTGCTCGCTCCCCGAGACCCACAGGCACGCGTTGACGAAGACCTCCGCGTTGCCGGGAAACGCATACTGCATCTCGATCCGGTCGCGGTACATGACCGGGTTCCGGTAGAACGCCACGCGGTCCTGGGCGAAGTCGGCGTCGCCGAACAGGACGACCTTCTGCTCCTCCCGGCCGACCTTCCGGGTGGCGGCGACGGCCAGGGGCACCGGGCCGGGGATGTCCTCGGCGGCGTCGAACGTCGCCTGCCGCTGCATCGCCTCCATCACGACCGTATCGGCCCAGTAATCCCGGCCGGCGGGCAACTCCATCAGCGGCGTCACGGAGACGCCCTCGGTCGGCTCGTCCTTGACCCGCAGCGGCGAGGCCGTCGCCAGCATCGACGGCAGGGCGCCCACCGGCCGGGTGACCTCGTGGTCCCCGTAATCGGTGACCTGGACCTGGGGGACGGCCTCTTCGGAGCCGGCCGCGTCCACCACGACGCTGTGAACCGCGACGGCGTTGAATGTCGCCTCCACGCCGAACTCGTCGAACAGGTCGGCGTAGGGCACGGGCTGCTGGAACATGCTGCCGGGCTCGCCGAAGAGGATGGCCGGCACCCCCTGCCGGATTGCCTCCACCGCCGGGGCGTACGACTCCGGGTCGGGCGGCGGCGTGGGCATCCGCCGGCTCGGCTGCCCCGGCGGGACGAGCACCAGGACGATTGTCGAGGCGTTCTCGACCTCCGGCATCTGGGGCTGCCGCTGCGGGTCCCAGTCCCGGACGATGAAGTTGGCCTTCTCGAGCCGCTCGGCCATTTGGCGATAGGGCGCGGGCCGGCCTCGGCCCATGGGTCCGCGCATCGGCCGGGTGGCCGGACCGCCCGCCCGGACGAACAGGACGGCCGGCTTCCGCTTGTGGACCATGCCCAACAGCGCGCTGGAGACGGCCCTTTCGCCGGCGAAGAGGCGCTGCGAGGCCTCGGGCCGCTGGCCCGCGTTCGGGTTGCGGACCCACACCTCGTCGAAGGCCACCACCTCGATGGCGTCGGGGCGGCGCTCGACCTCGGCGGATTCGACCTTGACGCCGGCGTCCTCGACGGCTTGGCGGACGGCGTCGAGTTTATCGGCGGGGGTGATGATTTCGCAGCCCTCGCCCTCGGTGCGCGGCTGGACGGTCTCGGCGCCGGCGGCCTCGGCCACCGGCCGCAGGTCGGCCGCCTCCGCCTTGCCCGTCACGAGGGTCCCCTTCTCGGCGAGGGTTTCCAGGAGGATGGTCTCGCCCTGGTTAATCTCGCGGCGGATGTCGTCCAGTTCGGTTTCCTCGACGTCGGCGGCCTCGTCCTGAAAGGCCTGGATGCGTTTCCGCAGCGGGGCGTAGATCTCCTCGGCCGCAGCGAGGATGCGGCGGACGGCGTCGGGGATCTCGGCCTCGCCGGCCTGGTCCTCGATCTTCGCCAGCGCTTCCGGCGCCACCCCGAACCGCTCGCGGACCTGGCCCAGGTAGTCCTTGGCCTGGTCCAGGGCGTCGGCGTAGGCCGGCAGCGCCTGTTCGGAGAGCGTCTGGACGTTGCCGGCCGCAAAGTCGCCCACCATCAACAGTTGGTTCCAGACCTGGGCGACCATGCGGAGCGTCTCCAGGGCCTCGGGCGGTCCATCCTCCCAGGCGTCGGCGGCGGCGTTCAGGCGTTTGGCTTCGTCCTGAAGCGTCTTCTGGATGGCCTCGTGCAGGCCCTGGAACCGGGTGACAAGGCGACGGGGTTTTCGCATCTGGCCGGCGTAGCGGTCCTTCAGCCGGGCGACGAGTTGCTCCACGCCGCCGGTGTCGGCGGCGGGGTTGACGTCCTCGACCCGGACGCGGCCGCTGGCCATGCCATATTCGCTCAACAGGTCCCGCACGCGGCGCCACTGGGTCTCGGAGGCGGGGACCTCCGGCGCGTGCGAGTACAGGTTCGTCAGTCGGACCTCGAGGTTCATCTCGTCCAATTCCGCGAGGAGGGCCTCGGTCCGGGGGCTGAGGCTGAACCGGCCGCCGGCCGTCCAGTCGCCCCGCACCCGGCCGCGCAGCAGCGCCCCGGACAGCCACACCGCCACCACCACCAGGGCGGTGGCCAGCAGAATCATCACCGCCACGTTCGAGCCGAACACCATCCACCGGCGTCCGCGGCTCATGCCGGGGGCCGGCCCCGGGGCCTGTTTGGCTTGTCCGCTCTGCTCTAGCGCCATCGCCGGCTCTCCAGAACTTTGACCGTCAGGAACAAGGCATATACGGTCAGGACCACGAAGTAGATAACGTGCACCCCGTCCACCACGCCCTGGGTGAAATCGATGTAGTGGGGGCGGATGGTGGCCTGCTGGAGGACGTTCCGCCACGGCGGCGGGGCCAGCGTCGCCAGCCACGGCCCCACCATCGCCAGCACCAGCAGGATGACAAAGCCGGTGACGGCGGCAATCACCTGGTTCTCCGTCAGGCTGGAGGCAAACAGCCCCACCGCCACGTACAACGCGCCCAGCAGCGCCAGGCCGAGGTACCCGCTCGCAATCGGGCCGAGGTCCGGCTCCCCGAACGCCCCCAGCAGCACGACGTACAGCAGCGTCGGCGCCAGCACCGCCAGGAAGAAGACCCACGAGCCGAGGAACTTCGCCGCCACCACCTGCACGTCCGTCACCGGGGCCGTCAGCAGCGTCTCAATGGTGCCGCTGCGCTGCTCCTCCGACAGCGCCCGCATGGTGATGATGGGCAGAACGAACACCAGGATGATCATCATGATGTCGAAGATGGACCGCATGGCGGCGGGGGCGCCGGGCCGGAAGTCCGACAGCGCGAAGAAAAACCCCGAAACCACCAGGAACAGCGCCATCGCCACGTACGCAATCGGCGAGACGAAGTAACTCGCGATCTCCCGACGCGTCAGCAGGAACACCTTGTCCATCGGCCGTCTCCTCCAGGGAACCCCGCGTCCCGGCCGGGCCGGGCGGGCGGGTCGGACCTCAGGCGGCGGGCCGGTCGGCGGCGGCCTCGCCCGCCGTGATACGGACGTACAGTTCTTCCAGGCTCGCCGCCTCGCGGCGCATCTCCCGCAGCCGCCACCCACGCTTCGTGACCACGGCGTGGAGCGCCTCGCGCGGGTCGGCGCCGCCGGCAGGCTGGACCGACAGCCGGAGCCAGCCGTCGCCGGCCTCTTCCCGGCGGACCTCGTCGGCCCCGCTTACCTGCCCCAGCGCCCGGGCCACTTCCGCGGGACCGTCGCCGCCGGTGCCGGGATGGACCTCCAGGACGATTCGCTGGGCCTCGGCCAGGCCCTCTTTGAGGTCGTCCACGCTGCCGGCGGCCGCGATCCGTCCCTGCGCGATGATGACCAGGTGGTCGCAGATTCGCTCGACCTCCGGCAGGATGTGGCTCGAGAGCAGCACGGTGTGCTTCTCGCCCAGCGACCGGATCAGTTCCCGCACCGCCTGAATCTGGGCCGGGTCGAGCCCGATGGTCGGCTCGTCCAGGATCAGCACCGGGGGGTCCGAGATGAGGGCCTCGGCCAGGCCCACCCGCTGCCGATACCCTTTCGAGAGTTGTCCCACCAGCCGACGCCGCACGTCTCCCAGCCAGCACCGCTCGACGACGCGGTCGACGGCGGCGGCCCGCTTGCCGGCCGGCACGTCCTTCAGCCCCGCCCGGTACGAGAGGTACTCCTGGACCCGCATCTCCGGGTACAGGGGCACGTTCTCCGGCATGTAGCCGATGGAGCGGCGGACGGCGAGCCCCTCGGCCAGGACGTCTCGGCCGGCCACGCGTCCCTGGCCGCTCGTCGGCGGCATGAAGCCGGTCAGGATGCGCAGCGTCGTCGTCTTGCCCGCCCCGTTCGGACCGAGGAACCCGACGATGCGGCCTTCCTCGACGGTGAAGGTGGCCCGGTCCAGGGCCAGCGTCCGCCCGTACCACTTGGTCAGGTCTTGGACTTCGATCATGGCAGACACGGTTCGTGCCCTCCTGCGTTGCGGGTTGTGCCTCTGTCGAAACCCATAGTAAAGGAAAAAGCGGGGGGAATGTCAAGACCCGAAAGGCCTGACTCATCCCCGGTTTGGTGCTTCCTCGCGTGTGGCGTGGCTCACGGCGGTGAAGGCGGCGGCCGGGGGATCCCGAGCCGGCCCGGCATCCGGCGGCCGATGGCGAACGGGCTGCCCTCGCCGTCCCGTGATGGCGGCACGCGGCGCCGGACATCGTGCCGCATTGTACGGCCCACCCGCCCGCGGTGCAACGGTCTGTCCCACCGCGCGACACGTTATGTCGGCCGGCGCCCTTGATTTCGCCGGGCCTGCGCCTATACTACACGTGCCATGCGACGGATAGGGCGCGCGGGCGGCCCGGCCGTCCGCCGCCATTCGGGCTGGCCCCTGGTGTAATGGCAGCACAAGCGGCTCTGGACCGCTCAGTCGGGGTTCGAATCCCTGGGGGCCAGCCATCCTTCGCCGCATGCGGCGAAGGATGGCAGAGTGAAGAGGGAAGAAAGGAGAGAGGAGAGCAAGGCAAACGGCTTAATACTACAACGCGACGCCAGCATTTTGCGCGGTGGGTCTGGAGCCCCCGCCGCGCACGAGTTAGCGTTGTAGTGTTAACGACCACGAGGCCGCTCATGCTTACGCTGCCCTGCCCTCCAGCGGTCTACTCTCTACTCTCCACTTTCTGCCGTTCCCGTTTCCCCCCCGTCTTGATTGACCCGCGCAGTTCGCCGTAGAATGCATCCTATGGCGTCCAGCGTTCTCATCACGATGCTGCTTGTGACCGCCTTCCCGACCGTAACGGCGGCCGAAGAGGCGGCCGACGGCAAGCCCCCCGTCACCGTCCGCCTGCTGCCCATCCAGACGGCCGTCGAGCCGGGCGAGACGTGCATTGTAGGGGTGCACCTGGAAATGGCCGACGGCTGGCACGTCTACTGGAAGAACCCCGGCCAGGCGGGTCTTCCCACGCGCGTCGAGTGGACCCTGCCCCAGGGATTCCGCGCCGGGCCCCTGCGGTGGCCCGTCCCCAAGCGTTTCACCATGCCCGGCCGGATCACCGCCTTCGGCTACGCGGGCGAGGTCGTGCTCATCACCCTTATCCGGTTGCCGGACGACCTGGGCGACCGCAAACAGGTGACCTTGAAGGCGAAGGTCTCCTGGCTCGCCTGCAACGGCACCTGCGTGCCGGGCCAGGCCACGGTCCGCCTGAGGCTGCCCGTGGCGGCGGAGGGCACGCCGGCGAACCGCCGCCGGTTCCGCGCGTGGCTCGACCGGCTGCCCCGCACGCCGTCCGACCCCGGGCATCCGCTGGAGGTTTCCCTCGACCGGTCCGGCGGCGAGCAGCCGGGCGGCCGCTATACCCTCACGCTCACCTGGGCCGAGCCCGTGACGGACGTCGAATGGTTCCCCGTGCCCGGCCCTGCCGTGGAACTGAACGACGTCGCGGTCGGCGCGGACGGCAGGCGCGCGACCATCACCTTCGCCGCCGCCGTCCTCCAGGGACACGAACTCGACCGCGAGACGATGGAGTGCATCGTGGCCTACACCGACGCCCAAGGCCGACGCCGCGGCGTCCGGGTGGACGTTCCCCTGGTGGCGGCGAAGGCAAATGAGCCGAAACCCGCCACCCCCTGACGGGTTTGGACTGTAGAGAGGGCGTCGCCGCCCTCTTCATGGGAGCATGCCATGCGTCGAACGCTGGTTGCCTTTGCCCTCGCGGCCGCCGCGGTGACGGGGGCGACGCTCATCCCCTCGTCCCTGCTTGCCAAGGTGCCGCCCCTGCCCGACCCGGACAAGCCGCGGGCCAAGGCCTTCGTCCTGCCGGACCAGAACGGCAAGAAGGTGTTCCTGTCGAAGTTTCACCGCCAGATCGTGGTCCTGGAATGGTGCAACTTTGCCTGCCCGTTCTCCCGCCGGCACTACGAGGAAGGCACATTCAAGAAACTGTATAAGAAGTACAAGTTCGGCCTCCCCGGCCGGCCGGCCCCCACGCCCGCCAGGCCTCGCCGCCGCAAGAAGAAAAAGAAACGCCCCAGGGTCGTCTGGCTCGCCGTCAACAGCACCCACTCCGCCGACGTCGCGTCCAACAAGAAGGCCGCTCGCGAGTACGAGGTGCCCTACCCCATCCTGGACGACCACCAGGGCAAGGTCGGCCGACTCTACGGCGCCACCCGCACGCCGAACGTCTTCATCATGGCCCCCGACGGCACCATCGCCTACCAAGGGGCCGTCGACAACGACCCCCAGGGCACGAAGGAGCCGGAGCAGCGGATCAACTACGTCGAGGAGGCCCTGAAGGCCCTGCTCAGCGGCAAGGAGCCCGAGACGCCCAAGACCAAGCCCTACGGGTGCAGCGTCAAGTACGCCAAGCGGCGGTAGAAGGGCCGACGCCGGACGGTCGTCCCGCGGCGGGGACAGGCACCACACTGGCCGGCCCACGCCGCGGCCTCCCTTGACTCGTTTGAAGGTGCCCGGCAACAAGCACAAGGCGTGCACCCTGGGGGGCGAATGGGAGACTCGGCGGCTTGGGCTCGGGCGCGGGGCCCGGACCTCTGCCTGGACGCCGCATGCAGACAGGGCGAACCACAGAGGCCCCCGAATGACCTGAACGGTGACTTTCTTGCAAGGAGACAGACGATGGAGATTGTATCGTCCCCCGCGCGGCATTCTCGCCGCCTGACGCTGCTGGCCGGGGCGTGCCTGGCCGTCTGGAGCGTCGCGTTCCCGGCCCTCCGGGCCGAGGCCGGTTCGTTGGTGATACCCGCCTGGTCGTTCGCCCGCGGCAACGGGCGGATTTACGCCAATCCGGACCAATACGCCGATGCCGGCCCCGTGGTGGGCAGTGGTCCCCGGCAGCCCTGGGGGTGGCGAGTTGAGTATGATATCGACATCCCTGTCACCGCCGAATACACCTTTCAGATTTGCTACGCGGCGGCCGAGGCCCGGCCCGTCGAGATCTTCATCGACGACAGGTATCTGCCCCAGAAGTGCTGCACGCGGGTCACTCTTGCCCCGGCGTCCTCCGAGCAGCCGGGCGTCCCCACGTGGAACAGCAGCGGCGCGGAGTGGGAAGCTCTTTATAAGCGAAACTATTATAAGCATAAAAGGCTTCATCTTCTTCAATTGTCCCTGACCAAGGGAAAGCATACGGTGGTCCTGGCCCGCCGCCGGCCCCTGCCTCACTTGGTAGCCCTGCGCCTGGACACGCCGAAGGACTTTCCTGAAGGGTGGAAGCCGCCCCGGTACACCGTGCGGGACTTGGAAAACATCCCGGCCGACTACCGCGCGGCCTTCCGGTCTCCGAGCGGGTTCAAGGTCGCGGCGCCGCCGATGGCGGACCTCCCCAAGGAGAAGCCCGCCGGGTCATTGGAGATACCCGCCTGGACGTTTGATCGCGGCAATGCCCGCATCTATGCAAGCCCCGATCGCTATGCCGTCGGCGGCCCGCTTGTGGGCGGCGGCCCCCGGCCGCCCGGCCAGGGGGTGGTCGAATACGACATCGACTTCCCCGTCACCGCCGACTACACCCTTGCCGTCCGTTACGCGGCCGCCGAGGCCCGCCCCACCGACGTATGGCTCGACGACCGGCACGTGGGCAAGGCCTGCACCGGCATCATGTTCGGGTCGGGGTCCTCGGAGCACCCCATCCGATTCTCCTGGACCAGCAGAAACGCGAGATGGAGAGGCGTATACGATTATAAGAAGGGCAAACGTATCAGGATGTCCGTCTCCAAGGGAACGCACACGCTGAAGTTCTCCCGCCGCGGGCCCCTGCCCCACCTGGTGGCAATTCGCCTGGACTCGCCGAAGGCCTTTCCGAAGGACTGGAAGCCCCCGCAGCGCCCGGTAGACCTCACCAGGGTCCCGCCCCGTCAACGCCGCGCCTTTCTGCCCCCGGGCGCCGTGAACGTGGCGGCCCTGCGGCCGGCCATCCAGGATACCATCGAGCGGTTCGGCCCGCAGTATCCCAACGGCCGCCGGTTCCTCAAACAATTGGCCGACCTGGAAGAGAAGCAGAAACGCGCCGAAGAAGCCGGCAACCAGGAAGCGTTGCAGAAGATTCACGACGCCTTGGCCGACCTCCGCCGCCGGGCCCTGCTGGCCCATCCGGCCCTGAAGTTCGACAAACTCCTGTTCATCAAGCGGCCGAGGCACCTCTATGGCCACACCTACGCGAGTCAGCGGGCCCACAAGACGGGCGGAAATCTCTGCATCCTCTCGCCCCTGTCCCCGGACGGCAAGGTCACCAAACTCGTGCCGGAACTCGACGGCGGGCTGTTCGACCGCTTCGACCTCTCCTTCGACGCGACGAAAGTCATCTTCACCTACAAGGAAAAGGGCAAGCACAAGGCCTTCCGCCTCTACGAGGTCGAAATCGACCCCCAGGCCGGCAAGATGGTCCCGGGGAGCCTCCGCCAACTCACCTTCGGCGGCGAGAAGGAAACACGGGCCATGCAGAACCACGCCGCCGACGCCAAACCACGCTTCCACGATATGCATCCGTGTTATCTGCCCAACGGCAAGATCATGTTCGTGTCCACCCGCGCCCAGGCCCACGTCTTCTGTGCGCCGGGCAATACCGTCACGACGCTTTACCTCATGGACGCCGACGGCAAGAATCTCCGCAAGATATCGGCCAGCCCGGTCAACGAGACCGCCCCTTCCCTGATGAACGACGGCAGGGTCGTCTACAACCGATGGGAGTACGTCGACAAGGGGCTGGGCCACAACGAGGGCCTCTGGGCGATTCGTCCGGACGGCACAGGCGTGGACCACATCTATAAGAACAACACCCTCTGGCCGGCAGGGATGGGCTCCGCACGGGCCATCCCGGGCAGCCGGCAAATCGTGGCCGTCGCCGGCAACCACTATTACCCCGGCGTCGGCCCGGTGATGCTCGTCGACACCTGCCGCAACCGACGCACCACCCAGGCCATGACCTGCCTCACGCCCGAACTCGACTTTCCTCTGACCTACGGGTACACACGCCAGACGAGGCGGTTCGGCCTTTTCACCGACCCGTACCCATTTTCGGAGAAGTTTTTCCTCGTCTCCCACCGCCCACCCAAAGCGAAGGGGGCGAAGGGGGAGAAGGGGAAGCCCCACTACGGAATCTACGCCCTCGACGCCTGGGGCAACCGGGCCGCGCTGTATCGCGACCCGGACTTCAGCTGTTTCGAACCGATGCCGCTACGCCCGCGGCCCAGGCCCCGAGAGGTCGCCTCCGTTGCCCGGACGGACGAGGACAAGCCCGCCACGCTCTTTATCCAGGACGTGTACCAGGGGATGACGGGCATCGAACGCGGAAAGGTCAAGTACGTGCGGGTGATGGGAGCCCTGCCCTGGCCCTGGGACGAGCGAGGCATCTCCTGGTGCCTCGGCCTGTTTGGCGACCCCCATCGCAAGAAGGTCTACGGCGTTGCGAAGGTCCACGAAGACGGGTCGGCCTATTTCACCGCCCCGCCCGGAGAGAACCTCTTCTTCCAGGCGCTGGACGAGAATTTCATGGCCTTGCAGGTCATGCCCACGTTCATCAACCTGATGCCCGGCGAGAACCGGTCCTGCATCGGGTGCCACGAACGCCGCACCCGGGCGCCGAGCCTGGCCCCCGGCCAGCCGCTGGCCCTCGACCATCCCCCCCAGACGCTCGCGCCCCAGCCGGGCGATGCCGGCCCTCGCATGGTCCACTACCCCACCGACGTGCAGGACACCCTCAACGAGCATTGCGTCAAGTGCCACGGCAGCGAGGATCCCAAGGGCCGGCTGGACCTGACGGACGTGCCGACCGGAAAATATAACCGCGCCTACGAGAACCTCATCAAGCGAGGGCTGGTCAGCCCTGCCGCCTGTCGCTCCGGCGCGGCCAATTGCCGGGCCGCGCCCCCGCTGACCCACGGGTCGCATCGAAGCAAACTGGTCGAGCAGATTCGCCGCGACCCCTGCCAAGCCAATCTCAGCCGCGAGGAGTTCATCAAGATTATCACATGGGTCGACGCCAACGCCCCATACTACGGTACCTACAGGGGCAAGAGGGACCCCAAGTACAAAGACGATCCGGACTTCCGGCCGCCGCCCCTGGCTGCAAAAAAGTAGCATCCACAGTTATGGGAATGGGTGATTACGACCGGCCGTCGGCGGCAAAGAGCCCGCGACGCCCAGGACCAGGCCCTACGGGTGCAGCGTCAAGTACGCCAAGCGGCGTCGCGTTCCGGTGTATGTCACCGGAACCTCACCAACTCCTTTCCCTTGCGACGCCCGGGGCAACACGGTCACCTTGCCCGACCTTCGGACTGGACGGCCACCTGTTGCCGCGGCGGAGTTCGGCCTCCAGGGCCTGGATGCGCTGCTTGGCGGCGGCGAGGTCGTTCCGCGCGGCGGCGAGGTCGCGTCGGAGCGTTCGGACCTCGGCGAGGAGCCTTCGGCAGTTGGGACAGTCGGCGCGGTCAGGCATATACTGATGCTATAACCGCCTTACCGGGCGTGAAGTGGTGACGCTCCTTGCCCTGGGGGTTACGATGGGATTGCCGTACGAACCCACGAACGCCCCAGGGGCAAGGAGCACGCAATGCACTACGTCGGCATCGATCTGCACAAGAAGACGCTGGTGGTGGCGGTCGAGGACGACCACGGGCCGGTCGGCCGGACGCGGCGGTTCCAGTGCGAGGACGAGTCGGCCATCGTGAAGGCGTTTCGCGGGCTGCGTCCGTTCCGGGCGGTCATGGAGGCGTCCTCGAGTTACCGGTGGCTGTACGCGTTGCTGGAGCCGCTGGGCGAGGTGATCCTGGCCCACCCGCTTCGGCTGCGGGCCATTGTAGCGGCGCGGGCGAAGACGGACAAGTTGGACGCGGCGTTGCTGGCGCAGTTGCTGCGGGCGGGCCTGGTGCCGGAGGCGTACGTCCCCCCGCAGCCGTACCAGGTGCTTCGGGAGGTGACGCGGACGTGGGCGCGGCTGGGCCGGCGGGCGAGTCTGGCCAAGAACCAGATGCACGCGGTGCTGCAGTCGCGGAATCTCCACTCGCCGTATCGGGATGCGTTCTGCAAGAGCGGGCGACGGTGGATGGCCCGGCAGGACCTCGGCATCGGGGGGAACCTGAGGCGGGACGAACTGCTGCGTCGGCTGGAGCACTTCGAGCGGGAGCGGCTGGTGGTGGACGATCACCTGGCGATGCTGGCCGAGGAGTTCCCGCAGATCGAGGCGCTGCTGGACCTCTACGGCATCGGCCCGTACTCGGCCCTGCTGATCGTGGCGGAACTGGGCGAGGTGGACCGGTTCCACGACGCCCGTCAGGTGGGGGCGTATGCGGGTCTGACGCCGCGGGTGCACCAGTCGGGCGAACACGCCTGGCACGGCCAGATCACCAAGCAGGGGTCGCGGTGGCTGCGGTGGATCCTGGTGCAGGCGGCCGTCAAGATCGTGCGGAAGGACCGGGCGCTGGGGAACCTGTACCGTCGCGTGCGTCGGCGGTCGGGCAAGAAACGGGCGCGGGTGGCGGTGGCCCGGAAACTGGCCGGCATCTGCTGGGTCCGGCTGCGGGCGTGGCATCGCGCCCACGCCGGCGATGCCGCAGCCGAGGCGGTCACGGCCCATTGAGAACGAAGGAGGCGTGCCACACGGCCGGTGGGGGGCCCGTTCCTGGGGACTGGCGAGGGAGACGGCCGCGCGCCGTCTTCGATGCGCCGTTATTCTGATTGGGCCCCCATGGCCTCGAAATGCCTAATGCACGGTCCGGCAAAGGCCGTTCCGGATACGGTGCGAATGGGTGTCTGTATGGCACGCCATCCCAATAACTGAATACAGCAACAACAACGAGCACCAGGGAAACGACCCCCGGGGCAAAACGCCCTTGACACGGGGGGCGGTTATGGGTGTCCCCGAACTGGGCAGATGTTGCGCTGAAGCTCAAAAAAGGGCTTGTCGGATATGCCGGTCGACGAGGGGGGCGGCTTATCAGCGGCCATGGCTGCCGGTATCGCGACTGTCATTGCGGCAACGGCCACGGCAGCCGCAGTCACGATAACTTCAAAAGATCTTAGTGTGATGTGCTGCATGAGATGGTCTCCTCTAAAAACGTCAATATTTCGCCCTGACCTCCTTGCCTTCAAGGATTCAAAAGCGCCGGCCCGGGGTTCTCACCCGCCCTCCCGCACGTCGATTTCGACCTCTTTGGTGTATTCCTTCTTGCTGCCGTCTTTCATCTGCACTTCCACGGTCGCCTTGACGGTAAAGCAGGGCAAGTCGTCCGGCAGTTTGGGCGCTTCGAGCTTCAGGGCGGCGCTCGCCGCATTCTCCAGGATCGTCTGCTTTTCCACGTTCAGAGCCGTGCGCCTGAAGCGCGGCCTGCTGGTGTATCGGGCCCCGTCACCGCCCCCGGCAAACTTAATGAGGCCGCCCTTCTGATTCTTCTTAGACCGGGGGTTTTGGGGCATGCCGATGGAAACCACTTCTCCAACGTCGACATAGCTGGAATTGTTGTCCACAATCTCGTTCGGCCGCTCACCGATGGCACGCTCGATGGTGATGGCCTTGTCGCGGCCGTTCAGGTCGATCACTTCGCCCGTCTTGCCGCCGGGGGTGGTCGCCAGGTTGACGAGCATCCCCAGATTAATGTCCTCGCATCCTTCCAGTACGATGGACCCGTCGCCTCCGAACTTGTGAGCGATGAGGGAGACCTCCATCCCGCTGCAATCGAGAAGCCAGATGGCGTCGCCCATTGACCCGGCCGTCAGCAGGAACCCGCCTTGGATACCGCATGTGCGTTTGGGGTTCCGTCCGTCAAAGAAGATCGGCCACGTCCCGCGGTACGGCGTCCCCTTCCGGTTCTTCCGGGTCCACGCCTCGTCCTTGGGCGGCCGCACTCTCCACGGGCGAATCGTGCCGAGACTGATCACGCGAACGTTGTTACGGTGTCTGTTGTATATCATGCACAGGCGCTTCCACGAACCTATCGGGCGGAACCCCATTTCATAGGTGTGTGCAGTCGTATCGGGATTCAGCGCCAGCTCGGCGTCCTTGTCGATGATCAGCGTCACATCGTCGCGCGGGATATCGATGCGGTCGCAGATGACATACTTGCCGGCTAGCACCACCGTGGTCCGGGCGTTCGCCAACCCCCACTCAATGGCCAGTTGCGCGTCGGCGTTCTTAAACAGGACCTTGTCGCCCTCGAAGGCGCGGACCACGGTCTCGCCCCCCTTTGGCGAAACCAGCACGGTTTCGTCCTTCCACGACTTCTCCGCGGCCGCCGGGCTCGATGCGCTCATCAAGCCCATGAACACCGCGGCGATCACCAACGTTCTCCAACGATCATTTGCGTTTCTCATCTTCGCCTCTCTTTTCTTGCGTCAATTGTACCGGCGAGTTCCGGAACTCGTGAACGTGAGTTCGCGGGTATCTCAATCCGGCGCGCCGCGTTTCCGCTGCGGCACTGGATACCCGCCATCTCACGACGGCGGCTCGGCCCCGTCCCCCCTCGCCTCCGCGAATAACCGGGC
>Ga0180434_10004602_pt1 | contig 16684 bp, 32 predicted proteins | sample SS_ome_7_FD_132453 | JGI IMG/M metagenome (GOLD analysis project Ga0180434, IMG submission 132453) | Hypersaline lake sediment archaeal communities from the Salton Sea, California, USA - SS_1_D_2 metaG | ecosystem: Environmental > Aquatic > Non-marine Saline and Alkaline > Hypersaline >...
ACGTCACGTAACTTCACGGCATTGTCTCGGTTGTACTTCTTCAGCTGGTATTCATCAAACTTAGTAAAGGCGTTAGCTAAGCCTTTCTTTACCTGAGCGGACAGTGGTTGCCTACCCTCCGCCCAATAAATAGACATGAACTCGGCTAGTTCGTCAGCCCTCTGTATAACTCTACTAAGTGTATCGGCAACGTACGCTTTGTGACCATTCGAGCGGGCCATCTCCCTTACTAAGTAGAGAGGCATGTGCCTTAGGTACATCCTTTCCCGGGCCTCAATAGCCATGCGGGAGACTAGATCTGGTTTTACTAACGGTACCAGTTCGCGTACCCTATCCGCAATCGTCTTACCACTCTCGTAAAACTCATCTTCCCACAGCATACAAGCCATTACTGACCTACGTAGTTGTAGCTCGGGGTTGATGTGCTGAGCACGACCTCCTTCGTGTGTGTAGATTTTTGGTTTCTTGACTCTTACATTTGTTCTTGCCACTATTATCTCCTTATCTTTACTTCAGCTCTATGGTTAGAGCCCTATCCGCGTAAAACTTACCAGTGCGGTTATCTCTCCATATCACACTAGGGTGCTTCTCTTCTACTAGTTGATATATAGTATCCTCTATGGCTTTAGCAAGGCAGTCGTCACAAAGTCTTATTCCTGCCTTTACTGCATTATGCTTTAGGAGTTTACCACAACGGCAAACATTCAACTTAGTTGGCACTACTTCCCTGCCTTTTGACGCACTTTATTTATTAGACCAAGCACTTCTATCTCTCTAAGTGCTTCGGGCCTATCCCCAAATTCTTCCTGTGCTAGCTCAACAACTGCCTCCCTGCTCATTCCGGCCTTTTCGGCAGTTGCGTAAAGTGCGTCTAACTGCGAGCTACTAGGAGTGCCTATCTCTTGTGTCTCTCTCTTACCGTAAATATCCGGTGCGAACCCAAACTGTGTCAGGCACTTCTTCATTGCATCGGTAGCTGCAGACTTAAGGTCGTCACCAATATCAATTATATCCCTCGTTCCCGTCTTTCTCTTTATATCCGTACCACCAAACTGTGTCTTGGTTATTGTAGTTCCTTCTACCTTTTTTGTTATCTTTCTGCCGTCTGGGTACTCAATCGTTTCTTCATAGCCCGGTATAGGAATAGTAACCTGTCCTTTACAGTATACTTGGTTCTCACCAACGTGGAACTCTAAAACTTCAAAACTCCATCTATGCTGAAATAAGGCGTTGGCCTGTTGTATGAACCACCAGCCCGGAACGTAGTTAACTGTAGCACCGCCTCTTACGGGTCTTGCCGGAATTCTCTCACCGGGGAAGTCCTCTTTCGGAGTGACCCCAGAGATTATGTGCTGTAATGCTTTTTCGAAGTCTTCCTTAACCTTGCTTTCTAGTTCTGTAAAGTTTTGACTGTCTTCGAGCCTTAGTACTTCGTACATCCTTATCCCTCTCTTTATACTGGTCAGCCTTCGGCTTCCCGCTAAGTCTACGGACCCACGGTACTCGATCGGGAACAAAGGTCCCTACAAAGATACCAATAAGCAGGAAGAGTAGGCAGGAAACGAACTCTCCCATCTGGTCAAAGAAGTAGGCGTATCCAGCAATTGATACTAAGCCTATAACTAAATACTTCACTTTTACCGCCTCTACTTACCGTCAGATATACATCTGGAGCTAATCTCTAGGAATCCGCCCTTCTGATTACTTCCCCAGTATTCGTATGGGCGGCCTGGTAAATCGAACTCCTCAATGAACTCCCTAATGGCTTCAATACAGGCCTTATACCTTTTAGCACTATAGTATGTGTAAACTCGCTCGTCAACACCCAGACGTATAACTACCTGCCATTCTAAGGTATCACTGGCATCCGGTCGGAATGCCGTTACTGTTTCAGTCATACTTACTCCCAAATGACGCAATCGACCCGTAAGGTAATTTCAGATAGTTGAAGGAAGTGTTTTACAAGGGGATTGCATATCAGTACAGATATATTATATTATATTTTCAATAAAAATTACAATATAAATATTATTGAAACCTGCGGGCGTTGCTTTCACGTAAGCGCTTTTGCACACACGGTCATTTTTTGAATTTTAATAAAAATTTGATATGGCCGGGCCCTTGACAAATTTAACAAAATCATTTATAATTATAAATATAAATACAATACTCTTCCTTAATATTGTATCACAACACCACGGACACCGAAATAACATCACGAAAGGAGTTACATGCAGCTTATAGAAGTTACGGATGCAGATGACCTGGTTGATGGTAAGGAGTATCTAGTTTTCTTCTGGGATATCCCGGAGTGGTCACTAGCTTGGTACCACGAAGACGAACTTCGGTGGGAGTTTAATGACGCACCCTCCGACTTCGTAAATCTAACTAGGCAGAACGTGTATATACTACCGGAGGTCCGTAAAGTACAAGCAGGTGGGGAAGATGCCGGCTCCTAGGAAAAGCAAAAAGAAGAAACAGGGCCCTGTACTACCGGAAGGGCGTCACATAGCGGGACCCGAGGCGGCGGATAAGCTCGATAAAAACTTCGATAAGTACAGAAGATCGGAGAAAGGTAAAGAAGCCTACAAGAGATACCAAAACTCCGATAAAGGTAAGGAAGTAAAACGGCGTTACTTCCAGTCGGATAAGGGAAAGGAGGCGTTACGACGATGGCTAGACTCTGATAAAGGTAAGACGCACATGGCGAATAAAAAACTACAGAGAAGAGTATTCGCTACGGCCAAGAAGCTACGTGATACAAAGCCGGATCTGACACTTGCTGAGTGCCTCGTTGAGGCGGAGTGGCACGTGGCTACGGAGACTTTGAGTCAGGATGATATAGGGTAAATTCAGAAAGTTTTAGGAGGAATGATGTCAGGAGACAATGTAGACTTAAAGCATGACTATCAGGAAACTACCGAATATCAAGAGTTCGAGAAGAACTACAAGCAGAGAGAGACCCGCCTAAGTGGCTGCCGTGGCTGTATTTATGCGCGTAGACAGCCTGGTAGTATGTGTGGTCTTGTCAGTGCGCTATGCGTAAACTCTACGAACAAGCCGTACAGGAGGTTGACAAGATGAGCGACGTAACGAGACAAGATGTCTTTGGGGAATGAGATGGAATTACCTAACGATTTATACCCGTACCAGAAGGAGGACGTCGTACGTATCCTGGCGGACAACGATAACTGGCTACTCCTGAGTGAGATGGGTACAGGTAAGACGCCTATTGCGTTAGGCGTTTCCGAACTAGGAACGTGGCCAGGTAAGACACTCATCGTTTGTCCAAAGACTCTGCAGTTAGAATGGGCTAGACAGATAAGGGAGTGGTGTGGTATCGAACCATCCGTTGCTAAACGCTCAGCCTATAAAAAACTGCAGACACTCTTTGATGAATACTTCAAAGGAACGCCGGCACCTTACTTTATAACGAACTACGAAACCTTCCGAGTGGAAAGGCACCTCGATATCCTGAGAGGCTACCCCTTCGGCCTAATAATTATGGACGAGGCTCACCAACTACGCAACATACGTACTAAGCAAACTAGAGGTATGCTTGATTTTCTTAGTACACAACAAAGGGCGAAGAAGGTCATCCTAACAGGTAGTCCGATAGTTAATAATCCTGCGGATCTACATACCCTGCTCTGCATAGTAAGACCCGATCTATATAGTACAAGACAGCGTCAGCAGTTTATAGATCAGTACTGTTACTATAAGAGAAGGAGAGGAGGTGGCGTAAAAGTTCTCGGTGTTAGAAATATGGAAGGTCTTAGGCGAGAGACGGAGGACTTTACAATACGGCGTAGTAAGGCAGAGGTATTACCTTTTCTCCCGGAGAAGTACTATAGAAGAGTCATACTGGAAATGGACGATGATCAAAGGGGCGCCTACGATAATATGCGGAAGGACCTCATGGTATTGTTGGACAGCGGGGAGCCTATATGGGCGGCTTCCGTTCTGGCACAGCTAACCCGTCTAAGACAGTTAAATCTTGAACCGTCTATACTAGGTGTAAACGCCTCCAGCAGCAAAACAGACTTCTTATTCGAGTTTATGGAGGAGATGGGCATAGGCGACGGTGATATGTATAGTGATAACGGCGAGCAGAAGAAGTTAGTTGTCTTCTCATGCTTTGAGACCTATATAAACCAGTTGAGTCAGAAGCTACGGGGACGTGGTATAAATCATGTCGTAATAAGTGGTAAGATAGCTAACTACGACAGAGCGCAAGCAGTCGAGCTGTTCCAGAATGATCCTTCCGTACAGGTCGTCGCAGGGACAGTTCAAACTATGGGCGTTGGCGTCACACTGACGGCGGCCTCTAACTGTGTTTTTATGGACAGATGGTGGAACCCGGCCGTGAACAACCAGGCTATCGATAGGTTACACAGAATCGGGCAGCGTAATGGTGTTCAGATAGTGCTGCCCATAAACGATAAGTCCATAGACGACTCATTAGATAAGATACTAACGGATAAAGCTAGGCTTAGTAAGGAGTACTTGAATGATCAGGAGGTAATGCGCGAAGTCGTCGAGGACATGCGTGAACAGTTTAGAATGGAAGATCACTTTATCGAGGAGGAGTCAGATGGGATACCGTCTTACTAAAAAAGGGGCGGAGCTTGCCCGCTTTTTGGACTTAGAGGAGTTAGCCAAGGATATAACTAGGGCTGGCAGAGTAGTATTTAGTGAGTCCATTGCGGAAGAGGGAGCCCCACTAGATGACTGGTGGTCACTTGACTGGACGCTACTTGACAGACTCGAAGGTGAGGAGCTAATCTACGACGATACGGAGGAAGACGAATGAGACACCTACTTTTACCCTCAGAAATACTTATGTACATACTGGGTGTACTATTTGCCTTACTTATAACACTAGCCGTTGTTATTCTCTACCCCTTTACGTTAGGCAAGTCAGTAAAGTGGGCCGAGAAGTACTTTAGTCAAGGATTACCACAATGACAGAGTATGATCCCATTAGGGGACTAGTAGACGCTCTTAACCTTAAGGGAGGTTCAGGAGGCGGAACCGGAGTGGCAAAAGTTCGACTAGGTAGGATAGGCTATGCACATCGGATTCACTGGATCTAGACACGGCATGACTGATATACAGAAGAAGGAGTTTCGGACTTCCTTCCTCCGTATGCAGCAGATGTTCGATTGGATACAGTTCCATCATGGCGACTGCATCGGTGCCGATGAGGAGGCTCACTATATAGTCAGCCAACTTTTTATCGACTATAAAGGGGGTGCTATACACATACATCCACCTACCATAGATAAGAATAGGGCATACTGTAAGAGCGAGCACAAGAAGATAGAGGTTACTATGCACCCTCCACTAACCTACAACCAACGTAACATAGATATAGTAAAGGCCAGCGAGATCCTAATTGCTGCTCCAGATGCCATGAGATTCAAGTCCCAAAAAGGCGGTACTTGGAATACTATCCGCTACGCACGAGATTTCAATACGGACACACTTATATTGCTACCTTCGGGTGATATTGATGAAGAAGACCAGATTGACTGACGTACAGAGGAGTTTTCTGGAGGTAGGGGCACCTTACGAGTGCAAGCAGTGCGGTCGCGGTACGCAGACTAACTATATCTGTCCGTTTTGTGACGATGGGGTACTACGTTTTGCATGGAGACGAGGTGGCATACAGACATTTGTACCAGCAGCTATATTCTTAGGACTCTGGTTACATACTGGGGTAGAACTGTTTATTGCTCCATTCGGCTTGTTCGTCCTCTGGAACTTATACTTACTAACAACATCTAGGCGAAGAATGAAGAAAAACTTTAGAATAAGGAATCCACGGAGAAACTAATATGCTAGTATTACTTAGAGAGCCGGAGGCCTTCTGCCCAACCTGCATGAAGAAGATGAACCCACACGGAACGGATATTTATTCCGGGCGTCATAGATGGCGCTGCGATTCTTGTTATACCACAACTATCTACCCATTCTATAAAGAAGTGAAGGGTAGAAAGTACGAAAAGGAGGTAGTAACAGGTGAAGTATGATGTTTATACGGACGGTTCGTGCCTGGGGAATCCCGGTCCAGGAGGCTGGTCCGTTGTAATTCACACGGAGGATGGTGAGTTAACTACTATTAGTGGCCACGAAGATAGTACTACCAACAACAGGATGGAACTTACTGCCGTAATCGAGGCGCTAAAGGAGCTACCTTTAGATGCGAATGTAACTATTCATAGCGACAGTCAGTATGTAGTCTATACTATAACGAAGGGCTGGAAGAAGAATAAGAACCTGGACCTTTGGATAGCACTGGACGAGTTACTGAAAGGTCGTAGTTTAGATTGGGACTGGATAAGAGGCCACAACGGTTCGAGCTATAACGAGCTTGCGGATGTGCTAGCTAAACAGGAGACGGGAAACTTTAACTATAAAAGGAGGTTGTAAGTGAAACTATTTGGTAGTAGGGAACCAGAGGTATGCCCATATGTAGGTGAGCTTGACGAATCAGGCGAGTCTAGCATATGGAAGTGTAAGTATCCTAACCGGAGAGAGGAAAACTGTAAACTAACGAACCCTAACGAGTGGGAAAAGAAGTGCCCTTACGTACTTGAAACAAGAGCAGCGTTGGAAGGTAGGAAGGTGGAAGTCGCCGAGGAGAGGGAAGCCCAGGAGCCCTTAGTAACACAAGCTAAAAGCTTCATTGATCGCAGACTGGGTAGGGCGGAGCCCATAAAGGCTTCTGCGGAGTCAATTCGTGCTAAAACGTACCAGCCGAGGAACCTTAACGAGGCACAGGCCTACCTGCTGTCCAATGCTAGGCCCTTGATACACAACAAGGAAGTACTACTATTTTACTTAATGCCAGAGGATTACGATGAATTGGTTGCCATGCTGGGCGGGGGTGAGTAATATGTCATATCTGCCAGACGTAAGGGTAAAGACTATAGTTATCTTCGATAAGAGGGGCGAACTACTGCCATGGTCCGTTGCGCAGGGCAAGTTCTCCACCTACTTCGGTATCAAGGATACTATCGAGCTTAATATGGATAAGATAGTTAAGCTCGAGCGTAGCGATTTAGTCGCGGAACAGATGGTACGCCAGTGGTTACTTGTTAAAGTGCTAATTGATACCCGCGAGGACCTCGAAGGTAGAAGAATACGAGAGCACCTACCTGGTGCTTACGAGAAGCTTGTTTACGAGACAAACCTAAGGGTCATTTACGAAACGCCACACCTGAAACGCCACTATACAAACATGGCTATCGAGCAAATACTCAATGGTGACTGGCTTGTTGATGACACGTACGGACGCGCTTATGCGGATCTAAGTAAGCTACTAAGATACTGGCTTGATGCATCTACAGATATAGAGAACCTGCGGGATAAGGTCTATCTTGGTTCACTACTACAGGCAAAGAAGAAGGGGAGGGTAGATAAGAAGCAAGAGGAGCCTGAAGAAGAAGAATACGAGCCCGTAGAAGACTGGCCGGAAGAGGAAGAGGAAGTCGAGTTACCTGAACCTCAGCCAAGCGAGGAGTTAGACAGAAGAGAGGAACTTTAGTATGACCACGCAAAAGTGCAAGGCTAAGGGCTGTACCGGATTAGTTAGGCTGGATAGGAGTCCGTCCGGCTTCTGCTGGCGGCATGCCGACATGGCTAAGCAGCAAGTCACATTCCTCTATAGCAGTGTTACTGAGGAAGGAGTACTGCTTGAACTAAACTCCGCAGTGACCTATCTGGGCCAGCGGATCAAGACCCGGGACTATAGTGGTGCACGATCCTATGTTAAACTAATTGATTCCGGTCTGCAGTTCTTAATCTCGAAGGGAGAGACCAATGAAGGTTGAGCGTACGATAAAGGTAGTCGAGTCAAAAGAGGGCTATACCGTCCGAGAAGAGTGGAAGGACGAAACTGGGCTTACAGGTGTTGGTCAGGTGTTTCTCACGCAGGCAGAGATAGATTTCTTATACGTAAACTCCAAGATGTGGCAGTATAAGATGGAACGGAGAGGAGGTAGCTAGTGGATACGTATATAAGAAGTCTCATAAATGCAATCCTAAGTGACATGTCTAAGTTAGAGTATGCACTAGTTCAAGAGGAGAACAAGGAACGGATAGCCCACGCTAAGGCTGCGGTACTAGAAATAGACGAATAGCAGGAGGTCCAGGCTATGTTCGGCTTGAAACTTGGTTGCTTCACAACTATTATCGTTATCGCACTACTTATCTATATTGCGTTTGAGGTAAGTGGCTGCGCCTGGATAGATAAGGTAAAGAACAGTGGTGAGCAGGAGCTAGTTGCACCGACAGTAGTACCAGAAGGTACTCTACTTGTACACTTTATAGATGTTGGTCAGGGCGATTGCACCCTGGTCGATTATGGCGATACAGAAGTAGTAATTGATTCTGGTAAGAATGGTGCAGGGGTAGTACCTTACCTAGAAACTTATACTCAAGGTAGCATGGATGCAGTTATAGCGACTCATGCAGATGCGGATCATATAGGCGATATGGATGATATCTTTGATGCCTTCGATGTAGACAAAGTGGTAGATAATACTGATACTAAGACTACTCAGACTTATCTTAGGTACGTTGAGAGTATAGAGGATGAGCCGAGCATAATACACATACAGCCAACGAGGGGTGAGACCTTTACAGTAGGTGAGCTCGTATTTCAAGTACTAAACCCAGAAGAGGGTAGCACGGATGATTATAACGAGAACTCTATAGTTGTGCTACTTAGATTCGGTGAAGTAAATATCTACCTCACTGGCGACGCCGAAGAGATAGCGGAGGAAGAGATGTGCGATGCATTCGAGTTACCCAAAGCACACTTTCTCAAAGCAGGTCATCATGGTAGTAAGACCTCATCCTCACAGAAGTTCCTGGACGAGATTCTACCTGATAACATAATCTACTCTGCCGGTGCAAGCAACAGTTACGGACATCCGCACCAAGAAGCCGTAGATAGATGGGAAGGGTGTGGTGCATTCTGGGTAGGTACGGACGAGGCCGGCACTATTGTACTTACGACTGACGGTACTGTTGAAGGTAGTTGGCTGGACTTCGAGAAACTAGTAGTACGGTAGCCAATGAACAACTTGTTGGTCTTGGGTGTTCTTATTATAATGCTAATAGTAATAGCCTTCGATATAGTCACTAGCCTTAGTATTTATTGGAAGGCTTTACTACTAGTACTTACTGTTGGGCTTGCCTTTAACTTTGCGAGGCGCTAAAGGAGTTTTAGCACGATGGAAGTGCCTGACGGCAACTATACTGATACCAAGTTTACATTACCGTTTAAAACGGCGGAATCCGAAACTGGTAAACTACTCGGAGAGTTCCTGCAACGAACAAAGGAAGCCGGACCTGGTAGTCCAACGTTCCTAGCTGCATCCCTGGGGCTACCACGTCAGCTTATACTTCCAGCACAGATGGCTCACAAACTATTCTACCCACACTTATATGAAGGACTTAGTACGAGGGAAGACGAAGAGTAGAATGTGGCTGGGTTGGCTAACCGGAGCAGGTCTAGTCCTCTTTACTATGCACGGGGAGTGGGCAACGTGGAGAAATGGCGACGGTAATGTTTTATTCTTTACACCCGCTCTGGGTGCCGTAATACTACTAGGAGTAGGGGCCTACTTATGGTACAAGAAAAGATTAAGTCTTGGTCCTAAGAAGATTTGGCTTCCTCTACTCGTAATCCTACTAGCGATTGGACTCCGGAGCATAGTAGATTTATCTATACAGAGCTTGTTGGAATTAGGTATAGCTACAAGTCTAGCATCAAGTTATTTCATTGGGAGATCATTAGGTTTAGAGACTTTGAGACTGTTTGTACCCTACACCCTAGTCTCAAGCACCCTGGTAATATCTTACGTATTCTTAGAATCCGACTGGGATCGATGGTGGACTCTTTTAAATGGAGGTTACCTAAACGAACTTAACTACGAAGCGACTTCCGCGATAATCGTTTTCGGTACAGTAGTTGGATTACTGCTAATTAGGAGAAGACTATGGAAAGTAGTTTACTTGGTTATTGGCTTTTTAGGTACTGTCTTGACGGGTTCGCCTCAAGGTGTCTTATGTTTAGGCGCACTGGTTTTCTTTGTACTAGTAAGAAGGGATATCCACAAATACTTAACTGTCTCCGTTTTGGTCCTACTTATACTTCTATCTCTATGGTTTACGATAGGTGCAGGTCAAGAGCAGTTCCAGAAGACTTCACGCGCGTTGGAAACAGTCAAACAAGGAGCATTGTTAGATGAAGAACACGAAGACTACCACTGGGGGCAAAACAGAATACCTGCATATATATCCACCCTTGAAGAAGTATCAATCGTTGGACATGGATACTCAGTATATAGTACTAGCGAGACGGGCAGGAAAACGGTCGAGAATGTCCCGCTGGTGGTTCTCGACCAGGTTGGCATTTTTGCGGCGCTTGCATGGCTTTTTGTTACGTGTTGGTCTTTTACGAAGGGTAATCTAAGGTACATTTGGCTAATGCTAATAATGTTAGGCATGTTCGATCATACCACTTGGACAATGCTAGCACCTCACTGGTGGCTAGTAGTAGGTATAACTACGGTCTATACTGGAAAGGATTATATCTTTAAGAATGAAACTACTAAAAAAGATCTTTGAGTGGAGTCCTGAGTTTATAGAGGTACTCGCCCTTATAGCAGTATTTGCCGTAGTTATAGTTTTGGTTACCCTCTGCATACGATGAGAACGCTAGACAAGTACCTAGTTGGGTTTGGCATTTGGATCGTACTAATCTACCTAACAGGACTAGTTACATCAACTACCCTACGGGAAGAGATAACTATCCCACTCTTCTGGATGGTAACCTTTTGCTATGTTTACTGCTTGGTGTTAGTAAGTTGGCCGTTGAAGATGCCCAAGATAAATTGGTGGGCGTTAGGTCTTCTAGTGATTGGGCTTACAATGGCCTTACCACTTGCACTGATCGGGGAGCATATACTAGGTGCGGATGCGCATAGAGAGTATTACACCTTTATGCAGACGGATATAACGGACGAGTTATATATTAGGCATGGCTATCTGATAACGGGTTGCCTAAGTGTAACACTACTACCTACACTTTTCCAAGACGCAGTAGGAGCCGAGCATGAGCAGCTATTCAGAGCGCTATATCCAGTACTCTTTAGTATATTTCCTGTAGTTGTATATGCAATAGCCAGAAAGTTTGTAAGTAATTTCTATGCCTTCGCCGCTGGCCTAGTTGTTACCCTACAGCCAATGTTTATTTGGACAACGGCGAGTGCAAGAACAAGCCTGGGAACACTATTCATTGCCTTAACTATTTTAGCCCTACTAAGTGAGGAAAACGGATGGAAGAAAACAGTAGTACTAAGTCTACTAGGAGTAGGCTGCTTCCTCTCACACTACACATCAGCATTTATACTGATTGCAATTTTGGCTTGCAGTCTTTTACCTAGGGTAACAAGATGGGTATCAATACTACCTTTATTTATAACGGCATTAGGCACTTACTACTGGCTCCAGCACACTGGTCTAGACTGGATGCTTACAAGGTACTTCTAGTAGTTAGTATAGGTGTTGGTGTGTCGTCGTACTACGTGCTTAGCGAGTCTAGGTATGGGCTATCTAGGGCTGTACTAAATGCCTCACCTATACTGGCTGTGCTAGGTGCACTAGTCTTGTACTGGTTTGGCAGGCGACTGGGTAAGCTATTTAAGTTAGTAGTTGTAGTAGGTCTCATCGTGGTGACGTTGTTAGGTAGCGGACTTATACCCCACTTAGTAGGTATGGATGAGTATACAGGCATATTTCTAAGTCCGGGTGATAAGCTATATGAAAGAAGATTCATAACGAGTGAACATGCGGATGCCCTTAGTACTCTAACTGACAGAGTCCAGAGAGTATTCTTCCATACACCTTACGAACACGAGGCATGTGTAAGTCAGTCCCTTATACATCCTTACAAGTTTATAAGTGACTACTACAAGTACAAAATACTTGATGACTACGGTGTTATACACTACTTTATTATTAGCTCCGACAGGTTACCTAACGAGAATGAAGTTAATATAGATCCGTGGGACAAGCTAATAATCGATATACCTGGACTAAAGGTTTGGGAGGCATACTATAAAGAGGAGATAACCGAATGAGCTTTTTTACCCGTATAGAAAGTATACTGCTCCCCGATAGACCCGGAATAATGCTGCCTATATGGGGCAGGGCAAAGGTTACCTGGACGCACCTAGCAATCTACATAAACGGCGCAACCTTCCTAATGATGACTTCCACCTGGTATAAGGTAGCAGGTGTAGAAGTTATGGATCGTTACCTGGGCTTCCACTTCGCATACTGGGAGTTTATGACAATAGTTGCGGTAGCAATTGTATTAGGAGCAGTTTTCTGGGAATGGCGTATATCTATGCCAAGTGTGTTCCGGGCACAGCAAGACTTACTCTATACGAGCTCGAAGATCTTTAGGGGTGATATACAGAGGGGGCTTAAGTGGAATAGAGCCACACTCAAAAAGGTATCTAAACTCGAGAAGGATATGGACGAGATCAAGGAGCAGCAAGAAGCAATACTTAAACAGCTCGAGAAACTAAATAGGAAGGACCCGCCGGCACCCCCAATCGGAGGCGGAGGTATATTTACTGTATAGGAGTAGTTATATGGATAGTAAGGTAAAATGTCCCTGCTGCAATGAACCCTTAAACGGCACTGCCATTGAGTATCCAGGGCGGCAGGAAAGTCTAATACGTAGCTGTAGCTGTTGCGGCTCGGGAAGGGCGAGTCCCTCAGTGGAGTTAGACTATAGCGGGCAGGAGTACTGGAGTAGACCTTCTAGCATGATTTATCCCGTACCTTACGGACTTGCAAAGATCAGGGCTAATCTTATACACCAATACGTACCTAGACCGTCTCGTACGCTAGATATTGGTGCAGGCCACGGTTACCTGGGCTGGTTTTTAGATACGGACCATTACCACGTTGTGGAACCAAGTCGGGTCATGTCGGACTATATAAAACACTCGTACACGAAACCTAACCTGTGCATACGGGACTCTTTGTCCCTAATTGATACAACGGATGACCGCCATAAGTACGATCTTATCGTCCTATCCTCGATACTCGAACATCTGACCGAACCGGCCAGTATGCTAATAGATGCGCTGCAGCTTACTCATTCAGGCAGTTTCGTCTTTATTGAGGTGCCGAATCTAGACTACCAGTTCAAGGAAGATGTCTTCCCACATACGACCTTCTTTAGTAAGACAGGTTTATGTGAGCTAATGCGCCGGTGCAAGCTAGAACTAGTGTACTGCGACACCTTTGGCAATAGGAATCCATCTACACTACTTAGGAAGCTAGTAGGGTCATCCAACCGCGTACTACCGTCAAGCCTAGTTGCGGAGCTGTTCATGTCCGTTTATGGGTTCCGTAAAGTTGTAGAGCCTAACTCGTGGTGTATAAGGTCTGTAGGGAGAGTTAGTTAAACGTACTATAGTACGGATTGGGAGACTAAAAATAAGAAAAATAGAAAGGAGGTGAATACTATGGTAAAACAGATACTGGAAAAGGAGATGACTGAGCGTCAGCAGGAGCTCGAAGATCTGGAAGACTTCGTAGTTGAAGGAGATACCTTCATAAGTGACGAAGTTCTCGCACAGATCGCAGGCCAGGCCGCAAGGGAGATAGATGGCGTGTCCGCAATGGGTAAGTCATCGCTATCCCGCAGTATATCCAAAGTAGTTAAGAGAGGGGAATCACGTGCTACCGGGGTAGATGCGGCACACGGTAAGAAGGAGGCGCAAGTTGACCTGGCCTTCAACGTCCTGTACGGGTATAGCATACCCCAGATAGTGATCGAAGTAAGAAAGAATGTGGCTCAGCGTTTACTCGATTCCTGCGGTCTCGTCACCCGGAGGGTACAGATTGAGATTATCGGTATCGAGTTCCCGGACAAGATGCCTAGTAAGCTTGACTAGTATTTAGGTACGGGGTATAGCCCAGTAGGTAGGAACTCGCCGGCTGTGATATTCGGGTCGTAAGCATACACCTACTTGGGGTGAGTGCGAGTTTTAGCCCCACGTACCGAAGTCGTAACTTCACGCACATACGTGCGTTCCGGTGCTCCACGTACCGAAATCTAAAAGGAGGTTATATGTCTGAAGAAACTAAAAATGAGGAGCTCGAGCAGCAACTAAAAGACACAAACTACATACTAGGAAGTATAAAAAACGATACTAACTCGGTGGACAGAGCACTTCGCAACCACGAAGAAGCCCTATCAAATATAGGCGGAGGCTTAGTAGCACTTGGCGTACTTCTACTCTGTATAATTATCGCAGCAAGTATTGGTACCGGATTCACTATTGCCAACTGGGATCGAACAGTTGAGATTCAGCATATGCAGGAAGACTACTACAGTAAACAACTGGGCGGGCTAGAATGGAGTAGTGAACTACAAGAATTTATCCCTACCGAATGCCCAGTAACTGAACCCCAAGATCTTCGGGATTGGCTGGAATCGCAACTTGAATCCCTAGAAGGAAAGTAGCCAAATGAGTGAGCATGTAACACTTATAGTAGTATCGACTTGTGTTGGATTCTTCATGTGGATACTAATCAGTTTTACACTATGCATACACTTAACCTCAGCGCAAGGAGAGGAGAACGAACCTAATTGGGCTTTCGTAATGATGTTTGTAGTAGTATTTCTTATAGTAGGCGCAGTCGTACTACACCTTAATCTAAATATGTGCATACAGAACAAACTGTACTTTACGGCGCCCTATACTGCGGAAGTCGAGTGTGAACTATACGAACTGATGGAGAGTAGCTCAGTGGTAAGATCTCAGCCCCTAAAGGTCTACGGTAGTGAAAGAGAAGGCGTCCATGAATTTCACCTGTCAACCAAGATACGGGAAAAAGACAAGCTGATGGAAATAGTTGAAGAAACCGTAAGCTTCCCAGTATTTGATAGCTTCGAGGAAGCCGTTATAGATCACTGCCACAGGGAGCTTAACTAAGTGTCTATAGTAACTAAAGAGTTTAAACAAGTTTGGGCTACAACTGCAGTAGCTCTCCTCTGGTGGACTTCCCTAGCTATCGGCGCCGCACTCTTCATACCAACTCTGGGACATTCCTGGAGACTCGTTAGCTGGGTAGATAGGAAGTGCGGAAGGGCTCTATATTGCTTTTTAGCAAATTAAGGAGGTAGTATGCAAGGGCTCTACATATCGCTTTTTAGCCTAGATATAGCAGTCATGCTAATAGTAGGAACCCTCTCCCTTCTAGGTTGGTCTTGGAAGATGCTGCTAGTTTCACTAGCATTTGCTTTATGTGCCACTTCGCTAGGTGTATTCGCTATAGAGTGGTCTTACGATAAACCGCCAATTGAGGATGCCCCCTATAGGATAGATAGCGATTACTATGCTGATCACTACATAATTAAGGAAGGGTCGGTGGAACTGGAAGGTTACTGGCATCGGGATGACTACAAAGAAGGTAAGCTAGTAATACTGGATGAGCACATAGAAATCGAAGACAGGAGGTTGGAATGAAGCAAGAGTTGAAGGAGTACTTTATCGGTTTAACTAAGTTTGGAGTACCCTATATAACACTAATCTTTGTACTATTTGTAGTAGGTAGTACGGATAGTAATAGTAGAGACATTGACGACATTTACGACATACTAACAGAACCTGGCAGTAAGGTACTTACGGAAGAGCAACTTGAAGCAAGACACAATGCTGACTACTGGGCAGGCCACTACGATGGTTACAACAAAGCAATGGACGAAATGGAGTTCGCACCTGAAGGCAAGCCTAGCAACGAGTATAACGAGATAGAAGAGACGTATGTTGAAGGTTGGAATGATGGATACGAAGTTGCCAAGTCTGAGTACAAGATATCGCCCGGAAAGTGCCTTATCTTCGGTGATGCCGAAAGCAAAATATGTTGGGAAGAAGGTATAATTACTTACGAAGGCAACTTCACACAAGGCGCTATAGACTTCCTAGAGGTTCTAAAGTGGCAGTTTGGTCTTGAATGCCCTGACTGCGGTATGATGCACTGGGAAGAATGTGAGGTTGTAATACCCTGTATACTATCTGGCACTCCTGGACTAACAGGCGCGGCAAGAACAGTATATGAAAGCGGATATAAAAAGGGCTACAGTTTCGGTTGGAACGAAGGCTTCACCGAGTGCGATCATATCTGTCAGGAGCTACTAGATGAGTGCGGATATGAAAGATGAGTTATAAGGATAAGAAGGGAATAGCAAGACTCCTTGACAGGTATAAGCCCTTCAGAAGCCTGAGTAGACTAGTACAACCTTGTATACCTTCGCGTACTGTAACCTATATACCACTAGGCCCAAACTTTGGACGTAAGTGGTGTGCCGGCGAGTCAAACTTATCTGCTAGTTTAGGTATCTATGAGTGGGGTCAGGTTAGGAGGTTTAGCAAGCTTGTACATCCAGATAGTATAGTATACGATATAGGTGCCAACCTAGGTTACTATACATTGGTAGCAAGTCGGGGTATGCGAGTCTATGCTATCGAGCCCAATCCTGCTAATCTTGTTATACTTGGTAAGGTACTGATGCTAAACCACATAGGCAACGCACTAATCATCGACAAAGCAGTTTCTGATCTCAACGCCGTTGCATACC
>Ga0180434_10004603_pt1 | contig 16684 bp, 6 predicted proteins | sample SS_ome_7_FD_132453 | JGI IMG/M metagenome (GOLD analysis project Ga0180434, IMG submission 132453) | Hypersaline lake sediment archaeal communities from the Salton Sea, California, USA - SS_1_D_2 metaG | ecosystem: Environmental > Aquatic > Non-marine Saline and Alkaline > Hypersaline > Sediment...
ATCCAGAAGCCCATCGCCGCCGAGGAGACCCCGTCGCGCGCCGGGGACAGCCCAACCCACCAGCGGGAGAGACCGGTCAGCAGCAAACCGCGCGGCGTATCCTTGATGATCTCGCCCGGCGCAAGTGTGCCCGGCTCGAGGTAGAAGTTGCTCGTTCCGATCTCGACCCCGCCGTCGTAACTATCGCGCACCGCGTTGCCCGTCGCCGGCAGGTCCAGCTCGGCGGCGTGCTTGAGGTCGGTCAAGAAGTGCTCGAGGCGTCCGCCGTTGATGATCGCCAGGTCGCGCGTCGGCGTGCCCTCGGCGTCGAAGGCGCGCCGGTAGGGCCCGGTGCGCAAGTGGGGGTTGTCGCGGATCGTGACCTCGGGCGAAGCGACGAGCGTGCCGCGCGCATCGGCGAAGTAGGAACGGCCCTGCGCGACGGCGTCGGCGAGCAACGGGCCGACGATGCTGCGCAGCAGCGCCCAGCCGACGTAGCGGTGGAAGATGACCGGCGCGTGCGTGCTGGCGATCGGCCGCGCGCCAAGCATTTCGATCGCCCGCTCTCCCGCCTCACGGCCAAAGTCGCCCGGATCGGGGAGATCGCGGCGCGCGGGCACTTCCGCGTAGCGCCCGCCGGTATAGCTTTCGCCCTCCGCCTCGGCGACCCCCTCAACGCCGCACTCGATTCGACAGAGCGGGGCGTAAAGCTCGAGGCCGCGTGAGTTGACCAGCGCCGTCTCGCCGTCCACTTCACCCCAGCTCACGCTGTACGTGCCGGTCACACCGGACACCGCCCGCAGCGCCTGCTCCGTCTTGAGCAGGTATTCGAGGCGTGACTGCACGGGCATCGTCACCAGGTCGGGATCGGGATGAGCGAACGCCGCAACCTCCTGCGCGGCGCTGCGCGCTACCGGCTCCTCCGCGCGCGGAACGGCGCGCGCGATCTCGACCGCGCGGGCGGCGAGCTGGATCAGCGGCAGTCCGTCGACATCGGTCGTATGGACCATTGCCGTGCGGCCGTCGTGGGTGACGCGCAGACCGAGGCCGCGCGTCGTCGCGCGCTTGAGGTTCTCGATCTCGCCGTTGCGCACTTCAAGCGTCAACTCGTTGGCGAAGCGGACGAATGCGTCAGCGCCATCCGCACCCGCCTGCATCGCCGCAGAGACCGCCGTCGTGCCGACCTGTACCGGATCGAGCTTGCCGAGACTCATCGCTCCTCCTGTCATTGCGCCGCGCCGGCCACCGCGCCAAGGTCGGCGCACCGGATCGCACCAGACCGATTGGCTCCGGCTCTCGCCGGCGCCTAGGCCGTACCGCCGACCGTGATGCGCGCAATGCGCAGCGTCGGGCAGCCGCTTGTCACCGGAACCCACTGCCCACCCTTGCCGCACGTCCCGGGCCACGATCCGAAGTCATTCCCGACGCGATCGATCCGCTCCAGGACCTGGATCCCGGAGCCGACGAGATTGGCGCCCTTGATCGGAGTCGTCACGCGGCCATCTTCGATCAGATAGGCCTCGCGCAACCCGAAGGTGAACTGCCCGCTGACGGTGTCGACTTCGCCGCCGCCAAAGTCGACGGCGTAGATGCCGCGGGGCGTCTCCTTGATGATCGCCTCCGGATCGTGCTCGCCGGGCGCCACGTTGGTGTTTGTCATGCGCACGAGTGGCGGGTGGCGCAGTGACTGGCGGCGGCCGTTGGCCGTTCGCTTCACCCCCATACGGTGCGCCGTGCGCCAGTCCTGCAGGTAGCCGACCAGACGTCCGCGCTCGATCAACAACGTCCGTGACGCGGGCAGGGCCTCGTCGTCGACGTTGAAGCTGCCACGCTTGCCGGGCGGTGTGGCGTCGTCGTAAAGCGTCACGAGCTCGCTCGCAACACGCTCGCCCACACGGCCGGCGAAGACCGACGCATCGCGCAAGACGCCATCCGCCTCGAGTCCGTGGCCGACCGCCTCGTGGAACATGACGCCGCCGCCGGCGGCGATCACGACCGGTAGCTCGCCGCCGGGCGCCGGAGCCGCCTCCAGCATCCGCACGGCCTGCTCCGCCGCCCGGCGCCCCGCCTCGGCCGCCAGGCCGCCGTCGAAGAACTCCATCCCCGCCCGCTGGGCGGTGCGAAACGACCCTTCCGCGCGCCGATCGCCACGCACCGCGTTGACCGTCACCCGCAGATAGATCATCGGCAACCGGTCTTCGGCGTAGCGTCCTTCGGACGTCGCGATCGCAAACGTCTGGTCGGAATCGAAGTACTGCACCGACACCTGCTGAATCGACGGGTCGACCGCCCGCGCCGCCTGGTCGACGCGCTCGAGCACTGCCGTGCGCTCGGCCACTGTCGCTTCGGCGATTTCGCGCTGGGCGCGAATGTGGCGCGCGAACTCAACCGGTTCAACCGCCACCGGCTGAACGCCGCCGGAGTGGGTCGCGATCTCGGCCGCGGTCGCCGCCACGGCCGCGAGCGCGTCGGTGTCGAGCGTCTCGGCGTAGGCGTAGCCGGTCTGCTCGCCCTGCAGCGTGCGCACGCCGCCGCCCTGCAGCACGCCGTGCTCGTAGCTCTGCACCGCGCCATCGACCAGGCGCGCCGTCGTCATCAGGCGCCGCTCGACAAAGAGATCGGCGTAGTCGCCACCACGCCCGAGCGCCCGCGCAATGACGCGGTCCATCGCCTCGGGCGCCGGAAAGTTGGCGAGTCCCTCAGCCTCCACCGGCGCCGGTCGCGGACCGGGTCCGACCAGATCGGCCAGGGTCAGTCCGGCGGCCGTGGCGCAAGTGCCCCGCAGGAATGCTCGCCGTGACAGCGACTCCATCGGTTACCTCCTTGCTCTCGGTGCGCTCGCTGACGCGAGGAGCGGGCGCAGCAACTCAACGCATCCACACGAAGCGTGTGGTGCGTGTCTCGCCCGCGGCGCGCAGGCGCAGCCAGTAGACGCCGCTCGGCAGCCGGCGCCCGCTCTGATCGCGCCCATCCCAGGTTAGAGACTGCATCCCCCCTGTACGGGCGACACGCGCGCGCAGATCCTCGATCCGCCGGCCCGTCGCATCGTAGAGCGCGAACTCGCTCACTGCCGCCGGCGGCGCGCTGAGGACGATCTCGACCGGGCCCGGGCCGCGCACGACGGACCCGCTGGCGACCCGCAGCCACGGGCGCGCCGCCGCCAGCGGCGCGACGATCGTCTCGCCGATCAGGCGCGGCGTGCCGAAGCGATCAAAGGCCGTCAACCGGTAGCGATAGCACGCGTCGTGCTGCAGCGCCGGATCGTCGTCGGTGAATCCGGTCGCGCCCGGTCCGAAGCGGCCGTTGGGCACCGGCACCTCGGCCTCCCACCCACCATCCGCGGCGGCGCGGGCCCGCCGCAAGCGTAGCGCGGTCAACGTGGCCGGCTCGCTCAAGTCCCAGGAGAGCGTGATCGCCGTCTCGCGTCCCCCGGTCGCCTCCGTCTGCCCCGCGCCGGGGAGCGCTGTGCCGCCCACGGGCGGCGCGCTGCCGCCGGCGGTCCACAGCCCCTCGAAGCGCGTCACCGTCAGCGGGGCGTAGAGGGGTGCATCGGTCGTCAACTTGATCGCCAGTCCTGATGAAAGCGGCGCCGCCCCCGGCGCGTATTGACCGCTGTATGAGTAGACCAGCGCGATCGTTTCGCTCGGGTCTTCGATCCCGACCGTGGCGTACATGCGCGTGTAGTCGTCGTTGTTGATCTGCTTGTACTGGAAGAGGATCTCCCCGTCGCCGGTCGCCGTCGGATAGTAGGCGGGATCGTAGAGCACGACCTCGAAGGTCTGGAAGTCGTCCGTCGTCGCCTCCCAGTTCTCGAGCCGACTCCATTCGACCACGAAGCGGTGGCGCGCCTCGTCGTGCCAGATATAGATCCCGTCGGAGCCTTCGATGTCCGGGTCGAGGTTGTCCCAGAAGGGCGCGACCAGCGCGCCGCAACCCCAGGTGTCGGGCATGTTCCAGTTGCGGATGTCGTACCACGCCTCGCGGTCGAACGCGATCCAGCCATTGTCGCCGACGCGGATGCTGTCGTAGTCAACGCCGTAATAGCGGAACGTGAACGGCAGCGCGACCGTCGCCGCATTGGTGTTGTCGCGGATCGACTCGAGCTTCTCGCCCGCTCCCGCATAGAGCGGTGAGCATTCGATCCAGTCGTAGGCGGGCGCTTCGTCCGGGTAGTCGATGTCGGCGCTGTCGTAGGCGTAGTAGCCGTAGGCATCGGGGCCGGTCGGCGCGGCAATGTCGACCTCGCCGACAAGCAGCGTCGCCGAGACGACCGTCTGCGGTCCGCCGTCGCTGGCGAGGTGAATCTCGAGCGGCACGGCGGTGCCGATCGCCCGCTCGTTCGGGATCGCGATCCGGAAGGGGTCCTCACCCATGGCGCCCGTGGCGCCGACCGCGATCTCGGCCAGGGTCGCCGTTGAATCGACGATCGTGATCAGATCGGGCACGCTGGCGCGCAGCGTCGCGCGCACCTGCCCCGCCGCCACAGATCCCGTATTGCGCAGGGTGACGTCGAGGTCGAGCGTTTCGCCCGGGGAGAACACGTCGTCATCGCCGTCGCTCAGGCCGTCGACGACATAGGCGGGCGCGGCGGCGGTCAGGTGGAAGCAGGTCACCGTCAGCGTTTCGCCCGCGATAGCAGGAACGATGCCGAACGCTAGGCGCCGGCCATCCTCCATCGTCGCCGCGGGGCGCACGCTGAAGGCGCGCTCCAACGTCGCGCTCTCCCCGGCGGACAAGCCGTCGAAAGCGACCGTGCCGTTGGTCCGCTCGACCTCGAGCGGGATCGAGAGCGTCAAGCTGCCGCTGCCGAGATCGCTCGTCCCGCTGTTCCGGACCGTGACGCCGAGATCGAATTCGGTTCCGGGCACGAACTGATCCGGAGCGGTCACCCAGCCGTCGGTCACCGTCAGCGCCTGACTCGCCGTTTCGACGGCGCGGCGCTCCTGACGGGGGCAGAGATCCTCACCCGTCACCGTGATCGTGACCGAGTCGAGCGAGGCGTAGGCGACACACAGTTCGTCGCCGAGCGGATCGCCCGTCTCGACGTAGCCGATCAACTGATCGCCCTGCAGCACGCTGACGCGCGCGCCGTAGACCCAGTCGCCCGCCTCGTTCTCGACGTGGACCGTGTAGCTGTTTTCGCCATCGTGCAGCGTCTCGGGCAGGCCAACGAGCTGCACCGCCTCGGGCGTTGCCGTCCAGAGCTGGAGGCTCGGATCGCCGAGCACGTTGTAGGTGTAGTTGTAGTACTCGACCGATTCCTCCGGGTCGGCGAAGGCGTCCTCCATCCGGATCTCGGTCGAGAAATGGGGTAAGAGGGTAGCCTTCGCCGCGACCCCGATCGGGCCGAAGCGGCGGACACCGCTTTCGCAGATCGCCTGGAAGATCCCCAGGTCGACGCGGTCGTTCCAGCGCGAGTGCGACCAGTGTTCGCCGGTGCCGAAGAAGGCAACCGCGCCGCGCGGCTCTTGCGCCGTGCCGGCCTTGAGCCACGCCTCGCCCATGCACGTGCCGCCGAAATTGCCCGTGTGGCAGACGATGCTGAAGACCACCGGCAGTCTCCAGCCGTTCTCGAGCTCAGGGATCGTCGTGTCGATGAAGTGGGGCGGCTCCCAACCGGCGTCGCCGTAGGCCCAGCCCCGGTAGTTGACGATGCCCACCCCCGCATTGATGTAGTACTTGATCGGCGCGCGCCCATCCCACCAGGGGTGCTGCGGATTGCTCGACCAGAAGACGCTGTCGGTCGCAACATAGCCGAGATCCGCCCGCAGTCGCTCGCCTACCCAGCGGTTGAGCGCCACCGGCGTCGAGGAGGCGTAGTTGCCCGCCACGAGCAACGCGCGCGAAAACCAGGGATCAGCGCCGGCGGTGTCGGGCCGGCTTTCGTAGTTGACCGTCTTGGCCACCTGCACGGCGACATCGCTGACCGCATTGGCCGCAAACCGGCCGACAAAGAGATCGGCCAGAAAGTCGTCGCCATCGACCGTGGCATAGGGATGATCGGAGACGTTGCCGCTCACATCAAAGGTCGGCACCGCGGCGACATCGCCGACGAGGAGCAGATAGAGCGGCGGGTCCTCCCACGATTCGTAGGCGTTGTGCACGTAATCCTGGATCTCGCTGTTTGTCGCGCCGGTCTCGAGCGTCGTGCGCACCTGGACATCGAAACCCGCCTCGCGCTTCCAGCGCGCGAGCGGTTCGAGGGCGTCGACGTACTCCGCGGGCGTGACGATCAAGTAGCAGCCTTGCCCGGGCGGATCGGAGCCATCCGGACGGCGCTGCGTCGCGGCGAGCCGTCGCAGGCCGGCCGCGTCGAGCAAGGTCACCTCGCTCGCACCGGCGGCGCCCGCCGATCCTTCGATCGCGAGCACGAGCTCGGGCGCGCCCGGCGATTGCGTCGCCTCCGCGAGGCGGTCGGCGTCGACCGTGAGCAGCGCCAGCGGCTGACCGCGCAGTCGCATCACGGCGCCTGCGGAAGCGACGCCGATCGGTAGCGGCTGCAGCGCCGCACCGGGAGCGGCACGCCAGCCGCGAACCTGTACCGCCCGCGTCCCGCGCGGCAGGCGCAGGAGTTGACCCTGCGCGGCGTTTGCCGCGGCAGAGAGCTGGACCGGCCCGTCCGCGGTGGCCTCTTCATGGAGGAGCGGCGCCGATTCCGCATGGCCGGGTGCGAGCAGCACCTCGACCGGGATCGTAGCCTCCTGCCCATGGGCCGCCGCGGCGGCGAGAACCGGCATCGCCCCCAACAACAGCGCGCTGGCGAGCGCGCCGCAGCAGAGCATCGCAAACCACACCCCACACGCCGGAGCGCGGCCGGAATCGGTGGCGGCGCTCATGCGAGGCAAGCGAGTCATGTTGGTCCCTCCCGGGGCTGGAAGTCCGTCGTTGCAGAGCCAGGAAACGGGATTCTAGCACGCAGTAGCGCGCCGCGTCAGGCGCGGAAGCGCCCCGACAAGCCTATGTCGATTCGACCGTTCGATGAGCGCGGACCGGGGCGAGAACGACGTCGGGGCGGGATCGGCGCCGGCCGTGGAACGGCGCGCGCCGGCGGGTAGCCGTGGACCGGGCCGGCGGCGCGGCACAAGAGACGAGCCCGCCGCGCGGAGTGGCGGCGGGCTCGCAGTCGTCGGTCTCTCTTCGCCTGCGCAGCGCGCAGCGCGCGTTCGCGAAGCGCGTCCCTACCTCAGGCGCAGCATGCGCATCGCCTCCTGCACATTGCCGGCCTCGAGGCGGTAGAAGTAGACCCCGCTCGGAGCGCGGGATCCGTCCAACCGGTTGCCGTCCCAGGAGATATGGTGCTGGCCGGCGGTCAGCGAGCCGTCCTGGAGCAGCGCCACGCGGCGCCCGCTCGGGTCGATGACCTCGAGCCGGACGTCGGCCGGCGCCTCGAGCGCGAAGGAGATCAGCGTTGCATCCGCAAAGGGGTTCGGCTGGTTCCCCTGCAGCAGCCGGTGGCCCGGCTGCGGATCGGTGCCGATGTCCGCCGTGCAACCAACGATCTTGGCCCCGATCAGCGCGTCGCCGCAGGTCCCGGCGCCGCCCGGATGGTTGCCCGGCGCGCAGGGCGAGGCGGTCTCGAGATGGAAGTTGCCCGCCGCGGGATCACACAGGAGGGGATCGGCGGAGAAGTTGTCGGCGCCGACGCCGCAGACCGCATCGCCGCCCGCGTTGCCCCAGACGTCGCTGCAGCTGATGTCGACTTGGCTTTCGTTCCCCTCGCAGACAACGCCCGCGCCCGCCGAAGAGGCGGCGATGATTGAGTGGGTCACGTTGACATAGGTCACAAAGGGCGCGCCCGAAGGAAAGAGACTCAGCTGGCCGGCCAACGGCTCTGTGGCGCCCGAGTAGTTGTCGTAGAGCGTGCAGTTCTCCATCTCCAGTCCGCCGAAGTCGACCAGGACCCCGCCCGGGCCACTGAACTCGCCGGTCGTGTAGTTGCCGGCAATCACGCAGCGGCGCAGCGTCAGCGCCGCAAGCGATGCCGAATGGAGTCCGCCGCCCCCGTCGTACGTCCCTTCGCACCAGTTGCCCGTGATCAAGCAGTCCTCCAGGAGAGCGGAGGCGTCCTCACTTGCGATCCAGAACCCCCCGCCGCTGCCGCCGGAGGAGTTGTTCGTGATCTGGCAGAAACGCAGCGTCGCGTTGCCGAGGCTCTTGACGCCGACGCCGCCGCCCGCGATCCCGACCAACCCGGTCGCCATGTTGCCGTCGATGCGGCAGTGCTCGAGCACGGCGTCGCCCTCGATCTTGATCCCGCCGATCGTCGGGCCCTCGTTGTTCGTGATCTGGCAGCCGTAGGCGTAGACGCTGCTCGCGGCCGCCACGTCGAGCCCGGCGCCCGACTTGCCGGCGTTGTTGTCCATGACGCAGTCGTAGAGATCGGCCTCGGACGTATCGACGATCGCGATCGCGCCGTAGAGGTTCTCGATCATCGCGACCCGGCGCAGCGTCGCCTGCGCATCGTGCAGCAGGACCGCGGTGCCTTCCGCCTCGTCATCCGCGTTGCGCAGCGTGACGTCGGTGATCTCGCATCCGGTCACGCTGCCGAGGTTGATGCAACGCCCTTGCTGCCCGGCGTCGATGATCGTCTCCCCCATCCCGGCGCCGCGCAGGGTGACGTCGGCAGGCATCGTGATGTCGAACTCGTCGTAGACCCCGGCCGCCACGACGACTTGATCGCCGGCCACGGCCGCGTCCATCGCCTCTTGAATCGTCGCGTACGCGTCGGGGACCAGCAACTCGGCCGCCCCTGCCGCCGGAGCCAGACACGACAGGCAGAGCAGCACACCGGCCATACCCGCACAGGTTTTCATCTCCGTCCTCCTTGCTGTCGACCTCATGACGTCGAAACGACCCAATTATAGCACACTGCGCTCGCGATCCCGAACGGAGGAGAATCCCGCAACGGGGTGGCAAGTGGCTCTTTTTTTGCTAGTTATGGCCGAGATCCACCAGCCGGTGCAATCAAAGCCTTCCGCATCGCCACCGCGAAGCGGTATCATGGTGAGCAAATGCGCGTTTCGCGCAGTATTCGCTTCGGCGCACCTGACACCTGTGTGACCACCACCGGCCGCGATGGGGCGGCCCCGACGCCCGTGCCCGTGCCACCGCCGTCAGAAACGAGTGTGCGCGCCCGCCGTGCAGGGCGGGCGCCGGATGCATGGTGCTGCAACCACACCGCTCCGAACCGGAGCGGCGTGCGGCGCCGGCATCGGTTTCACGCAGAGGGAGGATGGAATGCGACGCACTCTGGCATCGTTGGCGCTACTGCTCTCGTTGGGCGCCCTGGTTTCGATTCCGCTGACGCAGGCGCAGACCCTGCTCACCGACATGCAACTCGGCCCGGTCGAGACGCGCTCCCTGACCGACCCCCTTGGCCAGCCGAAGGCCGAGCCGGCGGTCGACGTCCTCGTCGCCGACGGCGACGGCGTGACGGTCGCCTTCGAGCTTCCCGCGCTCGACATCCAAGCGATCGAGCTCGGCGGGGAAACCTACCACGCGCTCGAGTTCGCCCAGGCGGGCTTCTCCGGTGAAGAGGGTGAGCCGATGCTGCCCGTCTTCTCGCGCCTGGTGCAGATCCCCGACGAAGCGGGCGTGCGCATCGAAGTGACGGCCATCGAAACGACCGAGCTCGCAGGGATCCGCCCCTTTCCGGTGCAGGGTCTGGAGACCGACCCGACCTTCCGCATCGATCCGGTCGCCTACACGGGCGAGGGCTACCCGGCGGTCGAGCGCGCCCTGGTCGGTGAGCCGGCGCTGGCCCGCGGCCTGCGGGTCGTGCCGCTGACCTTCCAGCCGGTGCGCTACGACCCGGCGCGCGGCACGATCGAAGTGGCGACGCGGATCGAAGCCACCGTCACCTTCGCCGGCAGCGACTGGCGCAACGTGCCCCAGCACGACCATCGCATCCTGCCCACCTCCTTCGACCGGCTCTACCGCAACCTGGTGCTCAACTACGAGGGCCCGCGCGACGACCAGGAGGTCGGGCTCGGCACCTACGTGATCATCTGTCGGAACAACAGCGGGCTCCTGTCGCGCCTCGAGCCGTTGATCGAGTGGCGCACGCGCAAGGGCTTCGACGTCTATGTCGCGACGACGGCCGAGACGGGCAGCTCGAAGGAGAACATCCAGGACTGGCTGCGCAACGCCTATAGCACCTGGGCCAATCCGCCCGAGTACATCTCGATCATCGGCGATGCCGACGGCAGCTATGGCATCGACGCCTGGTACGAGTCCTACTCCGGCTACGGCGGCCGGGGCGACCACCCCTATGTGATGCTCGACGGCAATGACGTCCTCGCCGACGCGCACATCGGGCGCATCTCGATCCAGAGCTACGACGACCTCGAGCACTACGTCGCCAAGATCGTCGGCTACGAGAGCGAACCGTACATGGACGACACCGCCTGGTTCACCAAGGCGACGCTCGCCGGCGATCCGTCGCAGTCGAAGATCACCTGTGTCCAGATCATGCAGTGGATCAAGCGCCGCCTGCTGCAGCTCGGCTACACCGAGGTCGACACGGTCTTCTCGGGCGATTTCGACTACCAGATGCGCAACAGCTTGACCGACGGCGCGAGCGCCTTCTGCTATCGCGGCTGGCTCGGCATGAGCGGCTGGGACAGCGGCGACATCAACGCGCTCAACAACGGGTGGCGGATGCCCTACGCCGTCAATTCGACCTGCGGCACGGGCACGTTTTACAGCGGGACCTCGATTACCGAATCCTGGATCCGTTCCTACGCGCAGGACGACCCGTTCATCCCCCGCGGCGCGATCGCCAGTCTCGGCACGGCGACGACAGGAACGCACACGCGCTACAACAACTGCATGACGCAGGGTATCTGGCGTGCGCTGCTCTGGGAGGGGATGCCGACCTTCGGCGAGAGCGTGACGCGCGGGAAGTACAATCTCTACGTCAGCTACTTCGCCTTCAACGCCTCGGCGGTCTGGTTCAACTCCTACTGGAACAACTTGATGGGTGATGTCGCCGGCGAAATGTGGACCGGCGTGCCGCAGATGATGAACGTCAGCCACGACGCGACCCTCGCGCTCGGCGCCAACTCCGTGCCGGTCGAGGTGACCGCCGGTGGGTCGCCCTGCGCCGGTGCGACGGTTTGCCTCTGGAAGGGCGACGAGGTCCATGTTGTCGGCTACACCGGCGACGACGGCCACATCGACATCCCGGTCGCGCCGACGACGACCGGGGAGCTGAAGCTGACGGTCACCAAGCACGACCATCATCCCTACCTGGCGTCGATCGACGTCGTTTCCGCCACGCAGTTCGCCGGCTATGCGGCGCACACGATCGACGACGATGCGAGCGGATCGAGCGCCGGCAATGGCGACGGCGAACCCAATCCGCTCGAGACGCTCGAGCTGCCGGTGCAGCTCGAGAACTTCGGTTCCCAGACGGCGACGTCCGTCTCGGCGACGCTGACGTGCGCCGACCCCTACGTCACACTGGGTGATGCGGAGGAGAGCTTTGGCGACATCGCCGGCGGAGCGACCGCCTGGAGCGCGGATGACTTCGATGTCACCCTGAGCGCCACCGCGCCTCACGGTCATACGATTCAATTCGGCCTCGACGCCGAATCGGGAGCCGAGAGCTGGCACTCGCAATTCACGCTCGACGTCGTCGCCCCCGCCTTCGCGCAGGTCGAGATGACGACCTACGGCTTCGGCGCCCGCATCGAACCGGGCGAGAGCGGTGAGCTAAGCCTCGAGCTGCTCAACTCCGGCGGCGCCGACAGCGATGCGCTCACCGGCACGCTCACCTCGCAGAGCGGATGGGTCAGCGTGACCGATGAGACCGGGACCTTCCCGGCCGTCGCCATGGGCGGCACGACCGAGAACAGCGGCGACCTCTTCGGCATCGCGGTCTCCGGATCGGCGCTGCCGGGCCACGCCGCGCCGATGACGCTCGTCCTTGAATCCAGCTCCGGCGTGATCGACAGCGTCTTCTTCGACGTCAACCTGATCCAGGCCGGCGAGCAGGACCCGGGCGGCCCGGACAGCTACGGCTACTACATGTTCGACAACACGGATGCCAGCTATGACGACGCGCCGGTCTACGACTGGGTCGAACTCGCCCCGGGCTACGGTGGACCGGGCATCGACTGCGGCCTCGACGACTTCGGCGACTGGCAGGACGATTCCAAGGTCTTCGATCTGCCCTTCACGTTCCAGTTCTACGGCCAGCAGTTCGATAAGGTGACGATTTGCTCGAACGGTTGGATCGCGATGGGCTCGACGCACATCACGAGTGGGCAGAACTGGCCGATGCCGGGGTACAACCACGGCGCCGACTACATGATCTGCCCAATGTGGGACGACTTCATCCAGAGCGGCTCGGACCGAGTCTACTATTACAACGACACCGCCAATCACCGCTTCATCGTGCAGTGGAGCCGCGTGCGCAACCACGCCAACGGGGCGTACGAGAACGTTGAAGTGATCCTCTACGACCCGGCCCACTACCCGACCCCGACCGGCGACGGCGAGATCGTCTTCCAGTACGACATCTTCAATGACGTCGACGGCACCTTGCAGTACAGCACGGTCGGGATCCAGGACGGCGAGCAGTCCGATGGGCTGCAGTATCTTTATGCCCACATGTACGACGTGACGTCCGCAACGATTGAAAGCGGACGGGCGATCAAGTTCACGATCCCGAGCAACATGCCCTACGGCACGGTTTCCGGTACAGTCTACAACGAAAGTGCCGGCTACGTCGGTCTGCCGAACGCGCAGATCGAGGTGCTCGAGACCTCCGACGTCTTCACGGCCGGGGCGAACGGGCAGTATACCGGCACCGTCGTCCCAGGGACGTACACCCTGATTGCCTCGCACGCGACCTTCGCGCCCGACACGGCCTACGGCGTCACCGTCGCGCAGGATCAGACAACGGCGCAGAACTTCTACCTGGCCGACATCGGCGGTCCGCTCTTCGTCAACACGACCGATTACGGCATGACGACCGACACGACCGGCCCGTACGAGATCATGACCACGGTGCAGGAGTACTCCGGCCTGGCGGAACTCGAGCTGCGCTACAACGCCGGCGGCGCCGGATGGGTGGCGGTCCCGTTCGTCAATCAGGGCGGCAATCTCTACCGGGCCGAGATCCCCGGCCAGCCGGAGGGGACCCAGATCCACTACTATCTTTACGGCAAGGATATCGTCGACAACGAAGCCACCGACCCGGTGGATGCGCCGAGCACCTGCTACTACTTCTGGGTGCTCGCACCCGCGCTCGCCGACGACATGGAAGCGGGCCCCGGCGGCTGGAGCCACTACGTCGCGACGGGTGGCTTCAACGACCAGTGGCACCGCTCGACGGCGCGCAATCACACGCCGAGCGGCTCGTACGCGTGGAAGTTTGGGGATACCGGCAGCGGGGAATACGCGGCCCAGGCCGACGGCGCGCTCGAGAGCGAGGCGTTCGATGTCGACGGCGATGCGACCCTCACCTTCTGGCACTGGATCGAGAGCGAGGTCAGCGGTTCCTTCCCGGGCTCCGCCTACGACGGCGGCTTGGTCGAGATCTCGGTCGATGGCGGCGCCTGGAGCCAGGTGACGCCCGAGGGGGGCTACTCCTACACGATCATCCTCGGCAGCGAGCCCTACGGGCCTTTCCCCGACGGAACGCCGGTCTTCGCCGGCACCGAGGGCTGGACGCAGGAGACGATCGCGCTGGAAGAGATCAGCGGTTCGGTGCGTGTACGCTTCCGCTTCGGCAGCGACAACAACACCGGCGGTGAGGGCTGGTACATCGACGACCTCGAGGTGATCGGCTCCGGGCCCGGCGCCTCGGCCGTGGATGAGATCGCGCTGCGGCCGACCCGGCTGGCGCTCTTCGCCAACCGCCCGAACCCGTTCGGCGGCGGATCAGCCACAACGACGATTCGTTTCGATCTACCGGACGCGCGCCGCGTGCGGCTCGACGTGATCGACGTCAACGGCCGACTGGTGCGCACGCTCGAGCGCGGGACGCTGGGCGCCGGCCAGCACCGCGTCTCCTGGAACGGTCTTGACGCTGGGGGCCGCCGGGTGGAGAGTGGCGTTTACTTCTACGTCCTCCAGGCCGGTGACGAGCGCCTCGCGCGCCGCATGTTGATGATGCGGTAGCTGCTGCGGCGGCGGGGCCCGACCAGGGAGAGCGCCAGCGATGCAGGGATGCGCGCGCGGGGGCCGGCGGCTCGCCGCGTTCCGGCAGCGGATACCCGGTGTGCTGCTCGCGGCACTGCTCGCCGCGAGCGGCACGGCCGGTTGCCAGCGCTATGGACGGATGGCGGCCGAGGAGGCCGATACCGTCTCGGTGCGCATCCCGCGTCCGGCGCGGCCGGCCGACCTCGAAGCGGATCTCTTCCTCTATCGCATCACGCGCCTGAAGACCGGTGAGCGCCTCGGCGTCGGCCGCACGTTCGAGATGGAGCCGGACCGCCAGGTGCGCGCCGTGCTCCACCTCGCCGGCCTCGAGCCGACCGATGACGTCCTGCTGCACCTGCTGTGGCTCAATCCGGACGGCAAGGAAGCATACACGAAGCGCATCTACATCACCCCCGAGGACTGGACGGTGCCGGCGCGGCGCGACAGCCTGGCGGACGATCTTCTCTGGCTCGATCCCCGCGCGGGGACGCTGGAGCTCGAGAGCCGCTACGGCGTCGACCCGATTCGGGTCGAAGAAGAGCTCTACCGGCCGCCCGAGAAGCGCCTCTTCAAGGCGGGCACCTGGCAGGTGCGCGCCTACCTCTTCCGCAAGCTGCTGCTCGAAACCTCCTTCGATCTGCTGCCGGAAGGCTGATCGCCGGCTCTGGCGCGGGCGACTCGTGGTATCATCGAGAGGCGCCCTCACCCGTCTCGAGGAGGGTCTCCAGCGGGGGCTGTCAGCCCCTTGGATCCATAGCGGGAGTCTCGACTCCCGGCAGCGGCCGGCGCCCCTGCGCCGGCCGTTTGTGTTGGCGGCCTCCGTTGGGGCCGCCGCACCTTCCCTTGCAGACGCGCCGGCGCGGGCGCAGAGTGCCCCCATGGGCCAGGAGCGAGAGTTGAAGCTCGATCTGACGGCGGCGGAGGCGCAACGCCTGGTGGCGCAGCTGCCCCCGCCGTTTGCGCGCCGGGAGCAGCGCAACCACTACCTCGACAGCCCGGCGGGCGAATTGCGCCGGCGGCAGTGCGGCGCGCGCTTGCGCGCCGAGGAGTGCGGCGGCGCCTCACGCTACACGCTCACGATCAAGGGGCCGTCGCACGTACAAGATGGCGTGGCGGAGCGCTTCGAGGCGCAGCGCGAAATCGGCGCCGACGAAGCGCGCCAGATCCTTAGCCGGGGCGCCTCGCTCGGTGAGCTGCAGATCACTCTACCGCCTGCACTGACAGGGCTTTCGGGCGACACGCCGCTCCGGCTGCTGGGCTACAGCGACAACGAGCGCTGCTGCTATCGGCTGAGCCTGGACGGGCCGGCGCCCCATGAACTGCAGCTCGAGTTGGATCGAACGCGTTACCCGGACGGCTCGGGTACGTTCGAGCTCGAGGTCGAGGAGACAGGCGACGCCAGACTGCCGCTTGCCCCCCTGCGCGCCTGGCTTCAGGCCCACGGCATTGGCTGGCACCCGAGCCAGAGCAGCAAATTCGCGCGCTTCCTCGCGCGGGGCGGGGTTCCGGAGAGTCGGATTTCCTCCTGGCAAGGGGGGAAGCCGGTTCGCTAGGATGGAGTGCCCTCGAGAGCGCCCCCGAGTCGGAGGAATCGAATCGCATGGGTCCCCGGCGGCCAGAGCGGCCCGCGCCGGTGCGCGCGGCCATTGATGCGCAGCACCATGAAATGCTGGCCCGCTTCAGCGATCCGACGAGCGGGATCGTGCGCGATGAGGATCTGGCCGCGGCATATGCGCGCCTGCTGCAAGCCTTGGCCGAGCTACCGCGGGAGCAGCTCCTCGGCCTGCGCATCCTCGCCGACCCGCGCCAGCGCGGCCGGCGCGGATCAGCCGCAGTGCGCGAAGCGGTGCCTGCACCTCCCCGGCCCGATGAGCTCATTCTCTTGCGACGCATCGCCGACGCCTCCGGTTACGGCTTCGCCGTCGCCGAAGTGCGCGGCCAGCTAACCTACGCCAATGGGGTGCTCTGTCGCCTGTTCGGGATCGACGACCCGGCCGCGGCCGTGGGCCGACCGCTGACCGATTTCTATCCCCAGGCGCTGCACCGGGACCTCGCGGGACGCATCCTGCCCGCCGTGCGGCGCAAGGGCCAGTGGTCGGGCGAGCTGCCGGTCGCCAGTCTGCGCGGCGGGACAACCCCGACGATCCAGAACCTCTTCATCCTCCCCGGCGAGCAGGCGGCCGGCGGGTACCTGTGCCTGCTCGCGATCGACATCACCGATCGCAAGCGAATCGAAGACGCGCTGCGCGCCTCAGAAGAGCGCTTCCGCAGCATCTTCGAGGCCTCGACGATCGGCCAGTATCGCACGACGCCCGAGGGGGAGATCCTGATCGCCAACCCGGCGCTGGTGCAGATGCTCGGCTACGACTCCTTTGCCGAGCTCGCCGCGCGCGACCTCGAGGCCGATGGCTACGAGCCGGACTATGACCGCGCCCAGTTCCGCGACGAGCTCGAGCGCGAGAATGTGATCATCGGCCATGAGACCTCGTGGCGGCGACGCGATGGGCGCAGTCTCTACGTGCGCGAGAGCGCGCACGTCGTGCGCGACGAAGAG
>Ga0180434_10004607_pt1 | contig 16669 bp, 10 predicted proteins | sample SS_ome_7_FD_132453 | JGI IMG/M metagenome (GOLD analysis project Ga0180434, IMG submission 132453) | Hypersaline lake sediment archaeal communities from the Salton Sea, California, USA - SS_1_D_2 metaG | ecosystem: Environmental > Aquatic > Non-marine Saline and Alkaline > Hypersaline >...
CCTTTCACATACAAGAGATTCTGGTTCAGGGATGCCGTGTTTATAATCTATGCCATGCTGCGTATAGGCATGACCGAAAGGGCGCAGTCGTTGATCGATAACTTTTTGGCCAGGCAGACGGCCTTCGGCTACTTTCACTCTCAGCAGGGCGAATGGGACTCCAACGGACAGGTATTATGGCTGATGAACCAATTCCGCCTGCTGGGCGGAAGAAAACCCCCGTATAACTGGCTGGAGCCGGTGGTCAAGGCGGCCAACTGGATATGCCGCAAACGAACTTTGCCGGATTCGGCAAAGCCCCACGCCGGCCTGCTGCCGGCCGGCTTCAGCGCCGAGCACCTCGGCCCCAACGATTATTATTACTGGGACGACTTCTGGTCAGTTGCCGGGCTGCGGGCGGCCGCTGGGATGCTCTCGGATACGCCGTATAGAAACAAAGCGGCGGATTTCGCGGCCGCCGCAGATGATCTTTTAAGGGCGATAGAAAGAAGCCTCGTTCTGTGCCGGCAGCGCCTGGGCGGGGCCGCGATGCCGGCCTCGCCCTACCGCCGGCTCGACTCAGGCGCGATAGGATCCATCGCGGCCTGTTATCCGCTCGAACTGTTCGATCCGCGCGACCGGCGCATCGAGGATACTGTCGCCTTTCTGATGGAAAACTGCATGGTCGACGGCGGGTTTTTCCACGATATAAGCCATTCCGGAATAAACCCGTACCTGACTCTGCATCTGGCGGAGGTACTCATGCGGGGCGCCGACCCCCGGTTCATCGATCTGGTCAGAAGGATCGGCAAACTGGCTTCGGCGACCGGCCAGTGGCCGGAAGCGATAAACCCCCGCACCGGCCTCGGCTGTATGGGCGACGGCCAGCACATCTGGGCATCGGCGGAGTGGGTTATAATGATGGTCAACAGCTTCATAATGCCGACAAAGGACGCGATATTCATAGGATCGGGCATTTTGCCCGATTGGCTGGGGCATGGCAAAAAACCTGTTGCGCTGGGACCGGCGGCGACCGCCTGGGGGCCGTTGACGGTCAGGGTCCGCGGCGGCGGTGAGCGTGCATTTGTCGAATGGGACGGCGACTGGAGGGATCAACCGCCCCGGATTGAGCTGCGGCTGCCGGGCTTTGTCCCTTTGTGCGCGGAAGCGGCCGCGAACTGCGCAACGATTGAAAGGACGGCATGACGGCATGAACGTTCTGATGATGACAAACACCTATCTGCCTCACGTAGGCGGCGTGGCCAACTCGGTTTCGGCATTCACGAAGGGGCTGCAAGGGCGGGGGCATCGTGTTATCGTAGTGGCGCCTGAATACAAGCAGCAAAAGTCCGACGGGACGGATGTAGTAAGGATACCGGCCATCCAGAATTTCAACGGCAGCGATTTTTCGGTAATGCTGCCGGCGCCCCTGTTGCTTGAAAATCGATTGCAGGATTTCAAGCCGGACATAGTGCACTCCCACCATCCCTTTTTGGTGGGCAGCACCGCCGTACGGGTTTCGTGCAAATATGATGTGCCGCTGGTTTATACCCAGCATACTATGTATGAACAGTATACACATTATGTTCCTGTCGGATCGCAGAGGATCAAGCAGTTCGTGATAACCCTGTCGTCGGGCTACGCGAACATGGCCGACCATGTGATCGCACCGAGTGACAGTGTGGCCTCAGTGCTCCGGCAGCGCGGCGTCACCACACCCATGGATGTTATCCCCACAGGTATTGACGTTGAGGATTTCGCCGGCGGGGACGGAAAGAGCATCAGGTTAGCTCGCGGCATACCGGAGAATGCCTTTGTAATGGGCCACGTCGGCCGGCTGGCGCCGGAAAAGAACCTGGACTTCCTGTCGAAGGCTGTGGCGGCATTTTTGCGAAAAGAACCCCGGGCCCATTTTATCGTCGTCGGTTACGGGCCTTCGTTGAATCAGATGAAAACGTTTTTCGGCCGAGGCAACCTGCTGCCCAGGGTGCATTTTATGGGCAAACTCAAAGGACGGGACCGTATCGATGCGTACCACGCGATGGACGTGTTCGTTTTTTCTTCAAAAAGCGAGACCCAGGGGCTGGTTGTAGCCGAAGCGATGGCGGCGCGGGTGCCGGTGGTCGCCCTTGATGCGGCGGGTGTACGCGAGGTTGTAAGGGACGGTGTCAACGGTTATCTGCTGCCGTCGCAAGACCGGGGGCTGTTCGTGCGGGCCCTTGCCGGGCTGCACGACCTGCCGGCGGAAGAAAAAAGACGTTTACATGCTGAAGCCGCGAAAACGGCTGCGAACTTTTCCGTCGATTCCTCCGTGGATAAACTGTTATCAGTGTATGGCGCCCTTGAAGCGAAGAATCGCTCGGAAAAGGCGGAACAAGAATCGGTATGGAAGAAATCTGTCGAACAGCTCAAAACCGAGTGGGACCTTTTTGTCAACCTGACGGCAGCCATAGGTGATACCATATAGAGGGTGTTTTCTCAGGACGGCGTAGAATGCTGGAGCGGGTTGAAGGTCTAATACGAAGTGTTCGCAGCGCCTTGAGCAGGTCCCGAATGTGGGTCGGGCTGCTGGGGCTGGGCAGGTCCGAAAAAAGGCCCGCCTGGCGGGGGATAGTTTTCATCCAAATCGACGCACTGGGCAAAAAACAGTTCGAACGGGCCCTTGCCTCCGGGAGGCTTCCCTTCCTGAAGAACCTGATCGAACGGCAGCATTATCATTTGCTTACCCATTACAGCGGTGTTCCGTCCAGCACCGCTGCGGTGCAGGCGGAGTTGTTTTACGGTGTCAAGTCGGCCGTGCCCGCTTTTCGCTTCTACGATCACCGTTCAAGGCGGATATTCACCATGTTCAACCCCGCCGACGCCCTGGAGATTGAGCGCCGGCTGCAGCGGCTCGGAAGGCCTCTTCTGGCGGGCGGAAGCGCGTACGCGGATATCTATACCGGCGGTGCTGATGAACCGCATTTTTGCATATCGCAACTGGGCGCGGGATGGACTTGCCGGGGGGGGCGGCCTTTTGCCTTTATGCTTCTGTTTGTCCTGCATTTCTACAGCCTGGTTCGCACCATGGCTCTATTGTGGGTGGAACTGGTACTGGCCGTCGTGGATTTTTTCAGGGGGCTGGTTAGAGGTCGGGACTTGTGGAAGGAACTCAAGTTCGTTCCTTCCCGTGTAGCCATGTGCGTGCTGTTGAGGGAGCTGACGGTGATCGGCGCAAAAATTGACGTCTCAAGAGGCATGCCGGTCATTCATGTAAACCTGATGGGCTACCATGAGCAGTCGCACAGGCGGGGGCCGGGATCGCGTTTCGCGCACTGGACGCTGAAGGGAATCGACCAGGCCGTAAAGAGAATTTGGCTGGCCGCCCACAGGGCCGCTGCCCCCGAGTACGACGTCTGGATATACTCGGACCACGGGCAGATAAAGACCATTCCCTACGAAAAGAAATTCAACAAAGACGTACGGGAAGCGGTTGCGGAGTCATTCGAGCAGCTTGAGTTCTCCGCCGCTGAAAAAACGGACAGGAGAAGGCCCGGGTTTCTTGCCAGGGCCGGCTTTCGCCGGCCGGCGTTCCTGGCCGGGTTGTTCCCTTCGCGGCAAGGCGGCGGGCCCGACGGGGCGATAATCGCGGCCCTGGGGCCTATCGGTCACATTTACCTGGGAAAAGAACTCCCGCCGGAACAAAGGCGGCGCCTGGCTGTTGGTTTTGTCCGGCAGGGACGCATTCCCCTAGTTTTCGATACCGGGAAAAACCGCCCCGGCGGCCTGGTGGAGGCATGGACCGACGGCGGGCTTTTGCGCCTGCCCGAAAAGGCCGCCGATGTCTTTGACAATGCGGTTCCTTTTTTCCAGGAAATGGTCGAGGATTTTCTGGATTCCTGCCGGCGGGAAAACTGCGGCGATATTCTGATCAGCGGCTGGAAGCCGAACATTCCGCACTGTTACAGTTTCGCGGTGGAGAATGGCTCCCACGGCGGCACAAACCCCGAAGAGGCCGAAGGATTCGCCCTCGTGCCCCGGCAGCGTGTCATGGCCGGTTCACAAAAGGGATATGTTAGGCCCCTGGATATGAGAAATTGTGCGTTCGAACTGCTGGAGGGACGGCGGGAAGAAGGCGGAAACCCGTTCGTTCAGGCCGCGGCCGAACAGGGGATTTTGAGGGTGATGACCTACAACGTGCACGGTTGCGTGGGAATGGACGGCAGGCTGTCGCCGACCCGTATAGCCGAGGTGATATCGCAGTATCAGCCCGACATAGCCGCCCTGCAGGAGCTGGACGTCGGGCGCAGCCGCTCCCGCCGGCAGGACCAGGCCCAACTGATCGCGGATTACCTGAACATGGAGCATCATTTTCATGCGTCAATGCGGCTGGCCGAAGAGGCCTTCGGTGACGCGATTCTGAGTTCATACCCGATCAAACTGCTCAGGAAAGCCGGCCTTTCAAGGGAAAAGAAACTGTCGTTTCTGGAACATCGAGGGGCCCTGTGGATCGTGCTGGATTTTCAAGGCACGCCCGTTCACATCGTCAACACACACCTGGGCCTCAACCCCAAGGAGAGACTGCTGCACGCCGAGGAACTGCTGGGCTCCGAGTGGCTGGGCAATCCACAGTGCAAAGGCGCGGTGATACTGTGCGGCGACTTCAATACGCTGCCCGGCTCCCGTGTATTCGGTCTGTTCGATGTGGTCTTGCCAAGCGTGCAGGGGCGGACGCGGGGCGACCGGCACAAGCAGACCTGGTTCGGGCGGTACCCGGTCGCATGCCTTGATCACATCTTCGCAAGCGCGGCCTTTGAGGTTGTCAGGGTCGAGGTGGGTGACAGCCACCTGGCGCGGCTGGCTTCGGACCACAGGCCGATAATCGCGGATCTGAAATTTAATCTGGGGACACCATACTAATTTATCTCCATAATTTGCACTTAATCTAGGGACACCATACTAATCTGGAGATAAATTAGTATGGTGTCCCCAGATTAATGATTGTAAAGAAACTTTACACAAAGCTTGCCGCAGGAGGTGATTTCGGCTAAACTGACAAAGCAGATGAGCCTTGAAAATCTCAGAATAATCGTCGTTGACGCCGAGGCCGGTCTGGCCCGCAGGATCGAATCGCTTTTTTCGCACCTGTCGGCTTACGTCCGCCGGGAGTCGAACATCGACCGGGTGCTGGAACGTTTTGAGCGAGAGTCGTTCGACGTGTTGATCCTGAGCAGTTCCGCCTTGAAACGCCAGGAAGCGGACGGTCTTGAAGTTCTGGACATCATCGCCGTCAACAGTCCCATGACCCAGATATTGTTCCTGGCCGGAGCCGGGCATATTCGCACCGCCATGACGGCTTTGAGGGCGGGAACCTACCATTACGCCAGGCTGCCCATAGGCGACGAGGAGCTGAAGCTGCTGATAGAGACAGCGCTTGAGAAAAGACCCACCTACGGGACCAACCTTCTTTTGAAGGTGTCGGGCCAGGAGGCCAAATTTGAAAAGCTGATCGGCCGTTCGGAGCCGATGAGAGTTGTTTACGAACAGATACGCCAGGCGGCCGCCACCGACATACCTGTATTGCTTCTGGGCGAAACCGGCACCGGCAAGGACTTGGCCGCCCAGACCATACACGAGCAAGGTGTCAGGAGCAAGGGCCCCTATGTACCTGTCAGCCTTGGTTCCCTGCCTACCGAACTGGTGGCGAGCGAGCTGTTCGGCCATGAAAAAGGCGCCTTCACCGGAGCTGTTGAACGTCGCACGGGGAAGTTCGAACAGGCCAATGGCGGGACGATTTTCCTCGACGAGATAGACGCCGCCGACGAAAAGGTTCAAGTCGGCCTTCTGCGGTTGATCGATGAGCGAAAATTTCACAGGCTGGGCGGCAGAAAACGCGTTTTTGCCGACGTCAGGATAATCGCCGCCACAAATTCCGTGCTCAGCGAGGCGGTGGAACGGGGCGCGTTCAGGCGGGACCTTTACTACCGCCTAAACGTATTCCAGGTGGTGATGCCGCCGCTGAGGGATCGCGCGCAGGACATAGGTCTGCTGATCGCGGAGTTTCTGCGCCGGTACAACGGCGTTTTTCAGAAGAATATCCTGGGCATAGCACCTCAGTGCGTGAGTCTGCTGGAAGGGTACGCCTGGCCGGGAAATGTGCGCGAACTGAAAAATGTAATCCAGCGGGCCGCGCTGGTCTGCTCGGGAGACGTGCTGCTGGCCGAGCACCTGCCGCCGAGATTCGGCCGAATCCAGCCCGCCAAAGAAAAGGTGGCGTTTGATGTCGGTACGCCGCTGGCCGAAATTGAGAAGGTGATGATAGGGCGTGCCCTTAGGGCAAGCGGCAACAACAGAAAAAAGGCGGCCGAGCTGCTGGGCATCAGCCGCCGTGCCTTGTACAACAAACTGCAAAGATACAATATTGCGTATCGCCCCTGAGGGCGGCTGTGCAATATCTGCACATACAGGGAAGGAATGTGGGTTTGTGTGCACTTAATGCGCATATCTATGCCGGGCACGGCTGCCTGCTTGCCTTTCCCTCCGGCGCCCGGCTGCGTATTTTCCCGCTAAAACCGTTCCGGCCAAGGAGTTGCGTGCAAAGTCAAATTCCAGGCACGGAAATTGCATAAGAGTTGAGAAACGACTTAATGGAAACTTTTTTAACTTAGCCCGGAGTTTGATGACAATGGCGGCCGGATCGATGCTTGTACTGCAGGATACGGCCCTGACGGATTGGGAACGGGTTCTGTCGAAAGTGGAACTCGAAGCCGTTTTCAGCAGGGGTATCGAAGATGCGCTGGCCAAGCTGAGGCGCGGCCGTTTCGCGGCCGTGGTGCTGGACTGCGCCAAAGCGGATGTACTTGAGGCGGCCGCAAATATTAGGGACATTGAGCAAAGGGCGCCTGTTTTTGTGATAAAGGGCAGCGAGGATCCGTGGAATTACTACAGTCTGGCCCCGTTGGGGCAAATATACATCATAGACCGGGATAAGGAGGATAGGCTGGCGATTTACCTGGACAGGCTTTTGCAGATCACCCGCTCTTAGGGCCGTCCGAGCACGGCGCTTTTGACGGATTGGACAAGGTTTTATGGACGCACTACAAATCGCCCGGCGGGCACAAGAGGCATCCAAAGTTACTGCTGCTGCCGCAACAGAGCGGAAGGACCACGCCGTCCGCGCTATGGCCGGCAGGCTGGCCTCGAACAAGGAACGGATACTCGCCGCCAACGAGAGGGATATTTCAGAGGCCAGAAAGAAGAACCTGCGTGACAGTCTGGTTGACCGCCTGCGCCTGACCGCCGGCAAGATCGAAGCCAGGATGCGCGCTCTCGAAAAAATAGCGGCCTTGCCGGATCCGGTGGGCCGTTGTTTCCGGGGCAAGTCATTGCCGAACGGACTCAGGGTCTCGCGCACGCGGGTGCCGCTGGGCGTAATACTTATGATATACGAGGCCCGTCCGCACGTAACGGTCAATTCCGGGGCCTTGTGTCTAAAGTCGGGCAACGCCGCCATTCTGCGGGGCGGCTCCGAGGTCAGACGCTGCAACGAACTGCTGGGCGGGCTGTGGCGGCAATCGCTGGAGCAAGCGGGTCTTCCCGGAGATTCGATCCAGGTGATAAGCGGCTCCCATCAGCAGGTCCGCGACCTGCTCAGCCAGGACGGCCTGATCGATCTGGTCATACCCCGGGGCGGCGAAGGTCTGGTTCGCGCAGTCAGCAAAGATTCCAAAATCCCGGTAATCAAACACTACAGCGGGGTGTGCCACGTCTACCTGGACGTGATTGCGGATATCGAAAAGGGCATCGAAATAGCCCTGGATTCGAAATGCCTCATGCCGGAGGTTTGCAACGCTATGGAAACGCTGCTTGTTTCAACCGGCCTGTCCGGCCGCCTGCAGGCGGTGGTCGAGGCCTTCGAACGGTGCGGCGTCAGGGTTAAGGGCTGCGAAAGAACCCGGTCGGTGGTCGGGCGTGTCGAGCCCGCCTCCGAGGCGGACTGGCGGACCGAATATCTGGACAATATAGTTTCGGTTAAGATGGTCAATGATGTCCGGGAGGCCGCAGAGCATATCAACCTGTACGGTTCGCATCACACCGATTCCATCGTCACCGAAGACCGCGAGAACGCCAGGGAGTTCACCCGGCGGGTCGATTCGGCGGTGGTGCTGGTAAATGCCAGCACCATGTTCTGCGACGGCGAGTCGCTTGGCATGGGTGCCGAGATCGGGATTTCCACCGACAAGATCCACGCCCGCGGGCCCATGGGACTGGAGGAGCTTACAAGCTACAAGCTGGTCATTCACGGAAGCGGCCACGTAATGGGAGAGCCGCCGGCCTTCAGGCCCGCGTCAGAAACCGTTTAGGTGTCTTATATGGACCGAATCTACGATTATTTTACGGATGCATTCGCCGCGGCGGTTGCGGCCGGCAGCGGCCGCGGCCGCAGGATAGGCGTCGAGATGAAATTCCCGCTTGTAAGTCGCGACGGGAACGCCGTAAGCGAGGCCAAGGTGCGGTTATTGTGGGACTACCTGCGTCTGCGCGGCTGGCGGCCAATCCGGGATGAAATGACCTCCCGCACCATCGGTGCCTGCAAAACGGGCCAATACAACGACACCGTGGCGGGCTGTGAGACCGGCTACTGCAAAACGGAGTTCTCGCTGGCGCACACGGGTGACCTGTTTCGTATGGCCGAACAAATAGCCGATCTGCGCGCGGAGCTGGAGATTTTCGGCCGGCGTTACGGCGTGGAATTCATAGGCTACGGAATTCACCCCGTAACTCCTCCCGGCCGGAAACTGCTGCTTAAAAAGGGACGGACCAGCCCGTGGTCGCGGGTGTTTCCCTCCAACCGCCACATACCGAAAGACAAAGGCGACGACGTCCACCTTTTCACGGTAAACGCCGGTTGTCACGTCCACGTGAGCGTTTCCATGGAAGAGGCGGTCGACGCGGTAAACGTACTCAACGGATTCGCCGGCCCGCAGATCGCCCTTACGGCGAATTCGAGCGTATGGCAGGGGCGAATAGAGAGCGATTACAAATGCGTCTCGGAGAAACTGTGGGACTGGTGGATGCCCGACGAAGACCGTGTGGGCATGCCAGTCAGGCCCTTCAGGGACCTAAGGCACTACGTGCACACCGTCGCCGGTTTAAGACCGGTGTTTATCAGCCGGCACGGAAAGCCCATCGTACTGCAGAAGTACAGGACTTTCAGGGAGTACTACAGTGCGGGCAGGGCCGTTGGCGTTAACACGGAAGGCAGGGAAGTTTCCTTTATCCCCGAGAAAAGCGATATCGACCTGCACAATTCCTGCTACTGGTACAACGCCAGGGTCTCAAGGTACTACACCGTTGAGAACCGTGCCAACGACCAGCAGCCGCCCGATGCGATGATGTCCGTGCCGGCCCTGACGCTGGGGCTGGTTTCGGCGCTGGGCGAGGCCAAGGAAGAGTTGTCGAGTTATGACTGGCCGGTGCTGCGACAGATGCGTCAAACCGCCATTCGCTCCGGCCCGGCCGCTTGTGGCGGCGGACAATTGCGCGGGCTGGCCGGCAGGATGCTGGCTATAGCCCGTCTGGGCCTGTCAAGACGCCGACGGGGCGAGGAGGAGTTTCTTGAGCCGCTGTGCAGGCGCCTGTCACGCGCCGAATGTCCCGCCGACGAGGCGGTGAGGCTTTTCAGCAGCGGCGGAGCCGCTGGACTGGTAAACAATCGAAAAATTTGATTTTTGATCGGGCCTGCAAGACGCCGGCGCCCGAAGCTTTATGCTCTTTTTTTGAAAAGGAAAATGAAATGCTGGAAACCAAAGAACAACTCCGCAATATCCGAAACCATACCGTTGCACAGCGGGAGGGGGTGCTGGTAAAGCCCCAGCACCGCCTGAACGAAGGACAGATCCGACTGATCGATTCGGTATCGCGCGAGCTGCTCGAAGATCCGGGGGTGCTGTGCTACAACCGCCGCGCCGCAGCGCTGTTCAAGAAGGCCGCAGCGACGATAGAGGATGCGGGGCAGTGCGTTCGGGTTAAATTGCCTTCTTCGATTATTGACGATGCCCTGAGCACCGCGCCTTCGAGGTTCACACTCGGCGCCCGCAGGCCGCAGAATCGCCTGGTGCTGGACGCGGCCGAGCCGCGGGTCCGCTTCGGAACCGGTGCCGAGACGAACATGTGGATGGACGTGGATTTCGAGGACGGAAAGACCGTGTTCAGCCGCACAGAAGGCAGCGTCGAGCTGCTGTGCCGGGCCGCGCATTTGTGCGACAACCTCGAGCATCTCGATTTTTTCATCCGCTGCGTCAACATTCGAGACAAGGAAATCACCGAAGAAAACAAGGACGTCAACAAGTTCCTCGCCAGCCTGAATTTTATCACCAAACATGTTCAGGGCGGGCTTACGGACCTGAGTGCCCTGGATGACGTAATCACAATCGGCCGGATCGCCGCCGGCGGCGAGGAAGCCTTCAGAAAGGAGCCCCTCTTTTCGTTCATAACATGCGTCACCAAGAGTCCGCTGCAGCTGGTGGATGACACCGCCGAGAAGCTGATAGAGATCTCCAGGCGGGCGGTTCCGGTTGTCATCTCCGGTTCACCGATGGCCGGGGCGACCAGCCCGTTTGACGAATTCGGTATGGTCGCACAGATAAACGCGGAAACGCTCGCCGGAGTGGCCTTGAATCAGCTGGCAGGGCCCGGATCGCCGGTTTTCTACGGCGCGGTGCCTGTGAGGACCAGGCTCGACAACCTGAACGATATGTACGGAGCGCCGGAGTTTAATCATTACACCGTTGATTGCGCGCAGATGGCCCGCTTCTACGGCCTTCCATGCTACTCCGCCGCCGGAGTCGGTGATATCGACTTTCCCGGTGTGCAGGCTACGGCGGAGAAATTCCTGACGCTTTCCGATGTCCCGCGGTCCGGTGCTCAGTATATCCACTATGCCTTCGGGCTGCTTGACCGCACGCAGATGTTCTGCCCGGTACAGGCCGTGTTGGACAACGAGCATATCGGGATCGTCAAGCATATGCTGCGCGACGGCGCCGAGGGTGTGTGCGGTGAAAGGCGGCGTGAGGTGGTGGGGCAGATACGGGAAGTGATGGCCACCGACCACAAGACGTACGTGTATCACCTCCCGCTGCCCACACGGGACGATGTGTACATAAGATATCCCCTCGAGGACAGGGATAACGGGGCCTTGTATGCCGCCGAAAAGCGATACCGCCAGATCATGGAACTGCCTCGCGATCAGCTGCCCCGGGAAACGATCGCGGAGATAATGCGGAAAGTGCCTGGTGTGCTTGACGGTTTTCCGGATCTCAAGGGAAGCGTCTGGGCGCCGGACCGCCGGTGAATCCGGTGCCGGAGGTAGAAAACATGCAGCAACAGCAGCCCGATCAGAGTATGGATTCCTACCGCGAGGCGGTCAAGAGCGGACTTTACGCCAAGAAAACCGGACTGGTGGGAAAATACGACAACGTCCGCCGGTACTGGGAGGACGAGATAACCCGCCAGTTTCTGCACCCGTACCTGCGCAAGACCCTGGTGTATAATCAGTCGCGGATGCGGCGGCTGAGGATACTCGATTTGGGCTGCGGAAGCGCCGACGGCTACGACCTGCTGGCCGGAATCAGGGACCGCGACGCCGGCCTTCACCAGGTCGAGGTCGATCTGCTGACTCCGGAGGCCCTGGGACTTTACAAGGGCGTCGATCTCAGCGGGGAACTGGTCGAGCAGGCCCGCTCGCTGCACGACAGCAACCCCAAGATGGTTTTCGAGCGGCACGACTTCGAAAAGGGACTTCCGATCCGCGACGGGCAGGAGCCTTTCGATTTGTATTTTACATCCTACGGCACATGTTCGCACTTCAATAACGACGGGGTTCTCGCAGACCTGCTGGCCGATATCGCCAGGTGCACCAAACAGCACTGCCTCATAGTCTGCGACTGGCTTGGGCGCTGGTCGTACGAGTGGCAGGACCTCTGGTCGAACGACCTGTCGGAAAGCCGAAGCATGGACTATGTGGTCTCCTATATATACGAAAAGGGGGAGCGGCAGCGGCGCAGGGACAAGCTCAAGCATCTCAATCTGCGGCTGATGAGCCGCGGGGAGGCCGAGGCGATCATAAGCGGCGCCTCCGACAAGGCGGGCGTGCCGATCAAACCACTGGTGTACTTCGACCGTTCTACGTTTACCGGAAGGCACATGGACACCGCCGAGTACAATCCGCACGCCCAGCCCGTCCGCCAGGCGGTCAACTCGCTGCATGAAGTGAACATGAGGACCGACCTGAGTTCACTGGTTATAAACTACGTCCCCAAGGAGGGGTTCGACTCGCTGAACAACTATTTCGAGCGTCTCCAGATATGCTGGAATTCGCTGGTCAGGTATACCGGTTCGCTGCTTGAGGCGTACGACGAGAAGCAACAGCGATTCGCGGGCGCCCTGCCTGAAGTGCCCGGCTCGCTACCGCAGCCGGTGCAGGCGATGATGGCCAGGATGAAACAGGTGGTTGAGGGCGTCGGATGGCTGGGTATAGGCCTTCCCCGTGAGAATATAATCGAGCCGCAGCTGGGATATGCCCTGCGGTACCTTTCGACCAAGATGCAGCAGGGCCAGGGCTGTGCCCATAACCTGGTGGGGGTTTTTGAGATCGTCAAATAGAATAGGTTTGTGGTATATTCAAGGGGTTCTGTTAACATAAAACTAACACCGGGCCAACAATCGGCTAACGCTGGCAAAGTAAAAAAACGGCATGGCAAGAGAGAATATCCTGGTCGTTGACGACGAAGCCGACGTTCTCGAGTTGGTGACATACAACCTCAGGAAAAACGGCTATAGTGTTGAGGCCGCCGGCACCGGCGAGGAGGCTTTCGCGAAAGCCAGGGCCAAGCTGCCCCACCTGGTGATTCTGGACTTGATGCTGCCGGGAATCGACGGCCTGGAGGTCTGCAGGAAGCTCAAGAACGACGTAAAGACACAGAACATCCCGGTCATAATGCTGACCGCCAAGGGTGAGGAGTCGGACATTGTCGTCGGCCTTGAACTCGGCGCCGACGATTACGTGACCAAGCCGTTCAGCCCGAAGGTGCTGGTGGCCAGGGTACGCCGCCTGCTGCACCGCACCGCGGCGCGGGATCTGGAAAAAGCGCCTTTGAAGATACATGACTTAACGATAGATCCGGCCCGCCGACGGGTCCTGGTCAGAAACAAGCCGGTGGAGTTCACTTTTACGGAATTCAACATCCTTTACACTCTGGCCAAAAGACCGGGCATGGTTTTTACCAGGTATCAGATCGTGGATGCCCTGCACGGTGACGATTACCTGGTCACGGACAGGGCCGTGGACGTGCAGATAGTGGGGCTTCGAAAGAAATTGGGCCCGTGCAGCAAGTACATAGAGACTGTTCGCGGGGTCGGATATCGCCTGAAGGATTAACCTATGTTCAACAGGCGGTTGCTATGGCAGCTTTATCCCTCCTTCCTTCTGGTTATCGTCATTTCGGTGGTCGGTATAGGCTGGTACGGCGTGCGGTCTTTGCGCGGGTTTTATCTGGACCAGGTCGTCGAAGATCTGAAATCTCGTGCCCACTTGGTCGAAAGGCAGATATCGAGTGACCTCGCCGACGGGCGATTCCGCCAGATTGATGATTTCTGCAAGGAGGTCGGCCGGCCGGGTTTGACCCGCGTCACGGTGATTCTGCCCGCCGGCGAAGTGATAGCGGACTCGGACGAAATGCCCGGCCGCATGGAAAATCATTCCGACAGGCCTGAGTTCCGGGAGGCCCTGGCGCGGGGTTCGGGAAGCTCGATAAGGTTCAGTGACACCCTCGGCAAAAAAATGATGTACACGGCCGTGTTGCTGAAGCGGCGGGACGAGCCCATGGCGGTTCTAAGGACATCCATGCCCGTTACAGCGATTGACGAAGCGCTTGGTGCGTTATACAGGAAGCTTTTCTGGGCAGGCTTGGTTATCGCGGCTTGCACGGCGGCCCTCAGTCTGGCCATATCCAAGTCGATAAGCCGGCCGGTGGAGCGGATGACCGAGGCGGCAAGACACTTCGCTTCCGGAAAACTGGATGTACGGCTGTCAATGCCCGGGGCGGTCGAGTTGGCCGAACTGGCAAAAGCCCTGAACGAGATGGCCGGGCAGCTAAACGCCCGGATAGATACGATATCCCGAGAAAGAAACCGAATACAGGCGATACTCTACAGCCTGGTCGAGGGCGTGCTGGCGGTCGATTCGTCAGGATACGTGGTCAGCGTCAACAAGGCGGCCGCGTCGCTGCTCGGTTTCGATCCCGCGGCGGTGCAAGGACTGAGCGTCGAAGAGGTGATTCGAAGCCCGCGGCTGCAGAGGTACATAAGGAATCTTCTCGATAACGGGAAGGACTCGGAGATCGACCACTGCATACTGCAAGAGGGCTGCCGTTTTCTCGAAGTATACGGCTCGAGCCTGAACGACAACGAAGGAAACAACGGTGCGGTTTTCGTGCTGCACGATATCACCCGCACCCGCCGGCTGGAGGAAATAAGGCGGGATTTCGTTGCTAATGTCTCCCACGAGCTCAAGACGCCTGTAACCTCCATCAAGGGATTCGTGGAAACGCTTTTGGACGGAGCCATAGACGACCCCGCCCAGGCCAGGCGGTTTTTGGGCATTATCGCCGGCAACACCGATCGGCTGAACGCCATCATGGAGGATCTGTTGAGCCTCTCGAGGCTGGAGGAAGACGGCGAAAAAAGAAGGTTGTCCTTTAAGAAGACAGCGGTGAGGGACGTTTTGGCCCGAGCCGTGGAGCTTTCCGCGATCAAGGCGCATCAGAAGAACATAACTCTCGAGCTCCACTGCGAAGGGCCGATAGAGACAAAGATGAATTCGGCACTTATAGAACAGGCCGTGCTTAACCTCATTGACAACGCGGTCAAATACAGCCGGGAAAACAGCAAAGTGCGTATCGCCGCCCGAATTTCGCAAGATGAGGTTATTATCGGGGTGTCCGACCAGGGCGGCGGTATAGAAAAGGATCATCTCGACCGCATCTTTGAGCGTTTTTACGTGGTGGACAAAGGTCGAAGCCGGGAACTGGGAGGAACCGGGCTGGGCCTTTCCATAGTCAAGCACATTGCCCAGGTCCACGGAGGACATGTTACAGTCACCAGCACCCCGGGCCGGGGCAGTACATTTACGATTCACCTGCCGCTGGAGCGGAGCGGTCAGTAGGCAGTAGACAGTAGACAGTAGGCAGTAGACAGTAGACAGTAGTTAGTAGATTTTTGCTTTTCCCCATGCCTGCCGGGCCGCGGCCGGGTTGGGTTGCTCCTAAGAAACTAACCGTTTACCCCTGGCCCGTGCAGGCTGGAAGCCTGCCCCCCAACTGAACAATCGTACGGTGTCCTCAGTCGGGGGGTAGCCTTCCAGGCTGCACATAATTCACCAGCCGCCGAAGGCGGCTTCCACGCGGCCGAAGGCCGCCATTCTTTGTCCTGAGTCCTTTGTCCTGGGTCCTGTTTCTTAGATATCCCTGCCGGGCCGCGGCTGGGTTGAGATGCTCGAAAATGACGGGAGGGGGTGGCTCTACTGCCTACTGTCTACTGTCTACTGTCTACTACCTTCTACATGCTACCTCCTACCTCCTTCCCACTAAATCCTTCGTAACAAAATTTTAACAACGGGCTAATCTCAACCTCATTCTTTCGTAATAAACTTCAAGTATGATTTCTTCGGGACCGGTCCGGAGAAAGAAGCTTGAAATCGCGGTGTATTTAAGGAGTCACAACATGAAAAGGAGTCTTATTCTGACGGCGCTCGTCTGCATTCCGGCTTTGGCCGCCGCAACGAGGGCGGATGAGCTGGCGGAATTGAAGGAACAGGTCAACATGCTGCTGGCAAGGATCGAGCAGCTTGAGGCAAGGCAGGAAAAGCAAAGCGAAATTATGGAAAGTCGGATCGACCAGGCCGTTGAGAAAAAAAAGGTCGAAGCCCTGCCGGACAGCGTCAAGTGGATCGAAAACGTCGATATCGGAGGGGACTTGAGATACCGCCACGAGTCGATCGATTCGGAAAGCTCGGGAAGGTGGGGCAAAGGCCGGCACCGACACCGTATTCGCGCCAGGCTGGGCGTGGACGGCAGGATCAACGATGAATGGGACGTGGGGTTTAGGATCGCCAGCGGTTCTTCGGACCCGTCCTCCACGAACCAGACCCTGGAAAACGGTTTCTCGAGCAAGGACATCTGGCTTGATCTGGCCTATTTCAACTGGCACCCGGCCGCACGGGAAGGTTTGAACATCTACGGCGGTAAGATGAAGAATCCTTTCTACAGCGCCGGCAAGAGTCAGCTTTTGTGGGACAGCGACCTCAACCCCGAGGGTATCGCCGCCACACACGTTATGCCGTTCGGCGAGCACGACAAGCTGTTCATAAACGGCGGAGCTTTCTGGGCCGAGGAAAGCGCCAGCAACATCGATCAATCCCTATGGGGCGTTCAGGCCTACCTCCGGCACGCTTTTGAGAAAAAAAGGTACCTCCTCGCCGGCGCCGGGTACTTCGACTACGGCAACACCAAGGGCCAGGCCACCCTTTTCGATTCGACCGACAGCTACGGTAATACGGTCGACGCCTCGGGCCTTTACGTCAACGACTACGATATCGTCGAGGGTTTCGCCGAATATGGTTTGACAGTCACCGGAAGGCCGGTGGCGGTCTTCG
>Ga0180434_10004608_pt1 | contig 16668 bp, 13 predicted proteins | sample SS_ome_7_FD_132453 | JGI IMG/M metagenome (GOLD analysis project Ga0180434, IMG submission 132453) | Hypersaline lake sediment archaeal communities from the Salton Sea, California, USA - SS_1_D_2 metaG | ecosystem: Environmental > Aquatic > Non-marine Saline and Alkaline > Hypersaline >...
CAATCCCAAAATCATCCTGCTGGATTTAAAACTGCCCAAGGTAAGCGGGCTGGAAGTGCTGAAAGAGATCAAGAGCCGCCCGGAGAGCAAAATTATTCCGGTGATTGTGATGACTTCATCACAGGAGGAATCGGACATGATTCAAAGCTATCGGCTTGGGGTCAACAGCTACATAGTAAAACCGGTTGATTTTGACAAGTTTGTAGATGCGGTCAGAGCCCTGGGGATGTACTGGCTGTTATTGAATAAACTGCCGGGAGAGTAACCGTGCTTTTCAAAGCCATATTTTTTCCCCGGGAAGGTCTATAATGCCGCCGGAAAAAACCCTGAGAATACTCTTCGCGGAAGACAACCCCAACGACTTCGAACTGGCCCGGCGCGAAATCAAGAAGGAAAAAATCGATTTCACCTGCCGGGTGGTCGAAACCGAAACCGAATTCAAAAAAATGCTGACTGATTTCAAACCCGATATTGTCATTTCCGACTACGCCATGCCCGTCTTCGACGGGATGAGGGCACTGGAGATCACCAGGTCAAAGCCCCGCCATATCCCCTTTATCATCCTCACCGGATCCATGAATGAGGAAACCGCGGTGGCCTGCATGAAGGCGGGAGCGGATGACTACGTGATCAAGGAAAAAATCAAACGCCTTCCCTTTGCCGTAATCGAAGCCATTGAATTCAATGAAATTAGAAAACAAAAACGGGTCGCCGATCAGAAACTAAGGGATAGCGAGAAACGGTTCCGGGAGCTGGCGGAAATGCTGCCCGAAGTGGTTTTCGAAACCGATATCAAAAACCGGATTACCTACGCCAACCGGAAGGGATTCAAGCTTTTCGGGTATTCCACCGAGGATTTCCGTTCGGGCCTGAACGGTTTCAACCTGCTGGTCCCGGAGGATAGAAAACGGGCGCAACAAAACTTTCTGAGCAGAAAAAAGGGAGAACCCGGGGGCTCAGTCGAATACACCGGATTGAAAAAAGACGGATCAACCTTTCCCATACTGCTGCACATGAACACCATATCAGAAAATGGAGAGGTCACCGGCTTTGGGGGCATCATCATCGATATCACCGCCCGGAAGAAAGCTGAGCAGGAACTCGAAAAATACCGGGACGAACTGGAACAGCTGGTCCGGGACCGGACTGAACGGCTGGCCCTGGCCCTGAAGGAATCGGAAACCAGCCGGGAACGCATCGACGCCATTCTGAAATCCGTTTCCGAGGGCCTGCTGGTCACCGATATCAACAACCGAATCCAGATGATGAATCCCCTGAGCGAAAACTGGCTGAATGTTCGCTTCAGCGAGGTGTATAACCAGAAAATAGAAAATACCATCAGAATAGACAAACTGAACCGGCTTCTCCATCAAGCCCTGTCCGGCCAGGCAACGATGAGCCACACCGATATCATAATTCCGAGCCGGAATAAACGGGATCCAGTTATACTGGAAGTTTCAACCAAGCCGATTCTGAACCGGGAAGGAGAACCCACCGGGATATTGGCCACTCTCAGGGATGTGACCCGGGAGCGCGAGATCGACCGGATCAAAACCGAATTTCTCACCACCGCCGCCCACGAGCTGAGGACACCCCTGACCACCATGCAGGGATTTTCCGAGATTCTGCTGAACCGGGAAAAACTGAAAACCCAACAAAAGAAAAAATTCCTGTCCTACATCAACAAACAGGCTGTCAAAATGGGAAATATTCTCAGCGATATGCTGGATATCAACCGCATTGAATCCGGCGCCGGATTCGAACTTGACCGCAAGAAATTTGATATCAACGCCGCCATTAAAGAGAAAATTGCATCCTGCCGGGCCGCCCATCCGGCCCACCAGTTTTCCGCTGACCTGGAAAAAGTGAACCGGGCAATCTTCGCCGACCCAGAAAAAATCGATCAGGTTCTGGATAATATTCTTACCAATGCGGTGCACTATTCCCCGGGAGGCGGAGAAATCCGAATAAGAACCCATTTTACCGGGAACCGTTGTCAGGTCAGGATCGAGGACCAGGGGATCGGAATGACCCGGAATCAGGTAAACCGGATATTCGAAAAATTCTACCGGGTCGACAATTCGCACAGCGCTCCCCGGGGAACCGGCCTGGGCATGAGCATCGTCAAGCTGATCATTGAAAGTCACGGCGGTACCATACAGGTGGAGAGCCGTCCCCAGAAAGGCACCCGGGTGATTTTTACCATTCCCGCCGACAGAGAAAAAATAAACTCCGGAAGCGGGATATCCCCGAAAAATCAAAGGCCAAAACAAAAGGGTAAGAACAGTGGCAAATAAATCAACAGGTGACATCGCATCGAAACCCAAAAAACCAATCCGAAAGAGATCCGGGCGCGATTTTTTTAAAAACGAAGAGAGTTTAAAAAGATTGGTCGAGCTGGCTGCCGAAGGGATATTAATAGCAGACCCAAAAACCAAAAAATTCCTGTACGCCAACCGGGCGATCTGCCGCATGCTGGGGTATCCCAAAAGGGAACTGCTGGCATTATCGGTCTTCGATATCCATCCCCGTGATTCGCTGAAACCGGTCCTGTCTGAATCCAGAAAGCGGGCCGGGGAAAAAAAGGTTTTGGCAACAGACCGCCCCTGCCTTCGCAAGGATGGAATTATCATTTATGCGGATATCGTCACATCCAGCATGGATATTGACGGGATAGACTGCAATGTGGGTTTCTTCACCGATGTCACCGCAGAAAAACGGGCAAAAGAAGCCCTGAAGGAAAACGAAGAGCGGTTCAGGCAGGTGGCCGAAAATGCCGGCGTGTGGATATGGGAAGTGGACAAACAGGGCCTTTACACCTACTCCAGTCCCACGGTCAAAAAGATAATGGGATATCAACCTGAAGAAATTGTGGGAAAAAAACATTTCTATGACCTGTTCCACCCGGACCACCGGGAAAAAATGAAAAAAGAGGCGTTTTCGGTATTTGCCGGCAAAAAAGCCTTTCGGGATTTTATAAACAAGAATGTGCACAAGAACGGAACATCGGTATGGCTCAGTACCTCCGGTGTTCCCTTCCTTGATGAACAGGGAAACCACCGGGGATACCGGGGAACGGATACCGATATCACCCGGATGAGGAAAGCTGAGGAAGCCCTGAGGGAAAGCGAGGTCAAATTCCGTACGCTGGTTGACCAGGCCCCGCAGGCCCTTTTTCTCCATGATCTGCGGGGCCGCATAAAAGACGTAAACAGCATTGCCGTGAAGAGATACGGGTATTCGCGGAACGAAATGCTCAAATTATTGGCCAAGGACATCGATCCCGATTTTTCAGAGCGCGAAAACAGTGGAAAATTCTGGAAAAAATTAGAAACACAAAAAAAACTATTTTTTGAGACGCGTCACCGGAAAAAAGACGGATCTATCTTTCCGGTCAGAATCAGTCTTTCGCTTGTAACCATCAAAGACCGCGACCATATTATCGCTCTGGCGGATGATATCACGAAAATCAAAAATGCCGAGAAAAAAAAGCTCGAAAACGAAAAACGTTTCCGTCAGCTATTTGATAACATGACCAACGGGGTGGCCGTCTATTCCCCGGTTGAAAACGGCAATGATTTTGTATTCAGGGATTTGAACCGGGCCGGCGAAAAACTGAGCCGGATCAAAAAGCGGGATGTGATCGGAAAAAAAATATCCGATGTGTTTCCCGGGGTTTTCGCCCTGGGCCTGATGGATGCGCTGAGAGAGACTTATAAAACCGGAAAGGTTACCCGCGTCCCCCTGAAAATGTACCAGGACAACCGCATTCAGCACTGGGTGGAAAACACCGTGCACAAGCTTCCCTCCGGGGAAATGACCGCCATATACGAAGACGTCAGCAAACGGGAACGGGCGAACCAGGCGCTGCGGGACAGCGAGGAAAAATTCCGGACCCTATTTGAAACCATGGCCCAGGGGGTGGTGTGTCAGGACCGCTCAGGAAAGATCATATCGGCCAATCCCGCGGCGGAACAGATCCTGGGCCGAACCCTGGAGCAGATGACGGGAATAGAATCAAGGGATTCCGACTGGAAGGCGGTTCATCAGGACGGGTCCGATATTCCCGGGGAGACCCATCCTTCCAGGACCGCGCTGGAAACGGGAAAGGCGGTGACGAACACGGTCATGGGGGTTTTCAATCCGGTTGACCAGCAATATCGCTGGATCAATGTCAACGCCGTTCCCCAGTTCAAAGAGGGAGAGAAAAAACCGTTCCAGGTTTACATCACTTTCGAGGATATCAGCCAGCTTAAACGGATGATCGACGAACTGAAAACCAGCGAGGAACGGCTGCGGATTCTATTCGAATTCGCCCCGGACGGTTATTACCTGAACGACATGGCGGGCAACTTCCTGGACGGCAACCGCCAGGCGGAAAAACTGATCGGGCGAAAACGGGGGGAATTGATCGGCATGAACATGCTGGAAATTTTCGACCTGAACGAAGAAGACAAGAAAAAAGCCCAGGCGGCGCTGGAAAAAAACGCCGCCGGTCTCCCTTCCGAAAGAGACGAGTTCACCCTGAAGCGTCCCGACGGCTCCCGGGTGGTTCTCGAGATCAGCGCCCACCCGGTAAAAATCGGCCGGAACCCCCTGGTTCTGGGAATCGCCCGCGATATCACCCGGGCCTCCAAATTGAGGAAGGAGCTGGAGAAATACCGGATTTATCTGGAAGATCTGGTAAAAGAGCGGACCCAGAAATTGGAACAGGCTCTGTCGGATTCCGAGAACAACCGGGACCGGATAGACACCATTCTCAAATCGGTATCCGATGGATTGATCGTCACCGATATCAACCACCATATCGTATTGATGAACCAGGTGGCGGAAGATTTCCTGGCCATCCGTTTCAGCGATATCCAGCACAGCACCATTGACTCGGCCTTCAACCTGTCCGAGCTTACTCAAATGATAAAAACGGCCCTGTCCCACCACACCGTTGTTCATCAATCCGATATCGAAGTCTCCGTTAATCAAAAAAAGGGAAAACTCATTCTGGAGATCACGGCCAAATCAATTTTCGACCGTGAAAATAATCCCATCGGGGTGCTGACCACCCTGAGGGATGCCACCCGGGAGCGCAAGATCGATCGGATGAAAACCGAATTTCTCGGCACCGCCGCCCATGAACTGCGCACCCCCCTGACCACCCTGCAGGGTTTTTCTGAAATCCTCATGACCCGGCGGGATTTGAAGGAAACCGACCGGGAAAAATTTCTGGGATATATCAACCGACAGGCTGTCAACCTGGCCAATATCGTCAGTGATTTGCTGGATATCTCCAGGCTGGAAGCCGGAAAGGGCTTTTTATTGAAACGTGGACCCTGCAGCCCAAATGCCATCATCAGCCGGCTGGTTGATTACTTCCGGGTATCCCAACCGGGACACACCTTCGTTACCCGGCTGGAGAAATCCAACCTGCCGATCCATGCCGACTGCGAAAAAATGGAACAAGTGCTGGTGAACCTGATCAGCAATGCGGTCAATTATTCTCCCCGGGGAGGGAAAATAACGCTGACCTCAGCGATAAACAGCTCCCGTTACCAGCTCACGGTGGCGGACCCGGGAATCGGCATGACCCGGGCCCAGGCCGGTAGAATGTTCGAGCGGTTTTACCGGGCCGACAACTCCGATTCAGCTCCCCCGGGAAGTGGCCTGGGAATGCATATCGTCAAACAGATCATCGACCGTCACCGTGGCCGGATCCGGGTGGAAAGCCAGCCCGGCAAGGGAACCCGGGTACAGGTTCTCCTCCCGGTGGGATTGAGGGATATTGACCGGGATTCCCCAAAGACCGGCCAAAACCGGCGCAATCCTGGTAGCAAAAAAAAATGATGCCTGAGGAGGAAAAGAAGATGAAAAAAATTTTAATCGTTGATGACCAGGTGGAGGTCAGAGAACTGGTGGATGTTACCCTGAGCTCTCCCGACCGAAAAATCCTCAAGGCCGCCAGCGGCGAGGAAGCCCTTAAAATCGCCCGCCGGGAAAAACCCGAGCTGATCATAATGGATATCATGATGCCGGGCCGGATCGATGGACTACAGGCCGTCGGCAATCTGAAAGGAGATACCCGGACCCGGGATATCATTGTCCTGGTATTGACCGCCAAGGGCCAGAAAGAGGACATCAAGAAGGGGTATGAGGCCGGGGCCGACGATTATTTTACCAAACCCTTCAGCCCCCTGGAACTGATTCGGAAAGTGGACGGCATTCTGGAGTCTGGCGCCGGCTGAGATTGACCTTCGGGGAGGCAGGGCCTGTCTTTGAAATGATGGAGTCAGGCGGTGGAGATGGTTAAGGATACAATCAACGGGGGATTTTTTTGGCGGCGGTCTTTTTCCTGGTGGCGGGGTCCGATATGACTGAAAGTAGAAAGGAGTCGAAAACCCGGAAAAATCCCGGTGATGTAACTGCCGCCGAACGGGAAGTCTGGTTCTGGACCTGGGGAACCCCGATCCTCGATAAAGCGGGGATTTGGTGGGGTGCCGGGGAGCGGATACCGCCAGCAGGGTTTTTCCGCAGAGTTTCTTCGGCTGCTCGATTCCCTCTGCTCTCTTTTCGCAGCCGGTATAACCGGTAAAAAGGACAGTCCCAAGGCAGGGTTTTGCTGCATCTGCAGGAAGGGTCGCCAGAGAAGGACTTCTCCTGACCGGCCCGGATGACGGGGAATTCCCAGGCCTCAACCGCTGACTGAGACGGGGATATCAGTCGGTGGCCCTGATTCCCCTGCGTTTCCGGGACCGGATTGATGCCATTTTCAAATCCGTGTCTGAGGGACGGATCGCAACCGATATCAACCAACATGTGATGCCCATCAATCCCCGGGTGGAAGACTGGTTTGGGGGTGCGTTTCAGCGAGATACAGCCGCCGGGTCAGCCGAGCCTTTCCCCAGCCGAGGCTGTGTGATCTCAGCAAGGGCGGGCTGAAGGGGCCCGCCGGGAAAGAGGTCAAGATCACCTCCAGGATCATCGGTGGCAATCTGCCGGTTTTGGGCATCTGACAAGGCGCGGCTATAGAGTACCCTGGTGCTGTCAACCTTTGTACCTCTTCTGGTGAAAATGTCGCAACCCTGAACGCGGCGTTTTATTCGGCAGTTTCTCAAGAGCCTTATTATCAGGGCATTCTGCTTCTTTCGCCGGTTTGGCAACCCGGTTGCCTACTCAAGGGCGATGAGAAAAAAACCAGGTCAGGAGAAAAAATGAAAAAGATTCTGATCGTTGATGACCAGGAAGAGATTCGGGAACTGCTGCAGCTCACCCTTCAGTGGGGAGGATTCAAAGAGTTGCTAACGGCCTCGGGCGGGCAGGAAGCGGTAGATATCGCCCTGAGGGAGAAACCCGATCTGATCCTGATGGATGTGATGATGCCCGGGGAAATCAACGGTATCCAGGCCACATCCATTCTGAAAAGGCATCCGGAGTGGCAAGACCGGGTCATCGTTATGCTGTCCGCCCGGGTCCAGGAGGCGGATATCGAGAGAGGGATTCAGGCCGGCACCGATTATTACTGGGAAAAGCCTTTCAGTCCCCTGGAGTTGCTGGGTAAGGTTGAGAGAATACTGCAAACCGCCGCCGTCTGAAGGTAATGAAAATGACCAGAACCGATCAAGAGAAGGGTTGCCATGAGTGTTAAAGGAGTTGCTACTTTGGCGGCGAGAATCGGGGCTTTCTCCGGGGAGCATAACTTGGGGTGGAAAAATATTTCGGAAAGCGGGCAGGAAAGGTCTGCCCCCCGGCCTTTGGGGGATAACCAGGCCCTGCTGTTCGCCCGGGATCTGAACCGGACTTATATTGCCATGAAAACCGCACATAAAAGACTGCACCAGTCCTACCTGGATACCCTCCATTGCCTTGTGCTGGCGTCGGAATTCAAGGACGGGGATACCGGAAGTCATCTCAAACGCATCGGTCAGTACAGTATTATGATCGCGGAGAAACTGGGCCTGTCCAAAGAAACAGTGGAACAAATCGGCTGGGCATCGCCCATGCATGATATCGGTAAAATCGGGATTCCTGACCGGATCCTGATGAAAAAAGACAAATTGACCAAAAGTGAATATGCCGTCATGAAAACACATACCCTGATCGGTGCCCAGATCCTGGACGGCAGCCAGTCCGAGATTCTGCAGATCGCCCATAATATCGCCCTTTCCCACCATGAAAAGTGGAATGGCCAGGGATATCCCCTGTCCCTGAGGGGGGATGTGATTCCCCTTGAGGGAAGGATCGTGGCCCTGGCGGATTTTTTCGATGCCCTTACTTCCCGCCGCCCCTACCGGGAAGCCTTTCCCGTGGATACCGTGGTCGACATGGTCCGCCGGGAACGAGGCCGGCATTTCGATCCCCGGATCGTGGATGTTTTTTTGGAGGAGCTTGATAAATTTAAACAACAGATGAGGAAAAATGGAAACTCCGCATGATCTTAAAGTTATAAAAAAGGAAATACCGGTGAAAATTCTGCTGGATGATCTCCATGCCGGTCCGGAGGAATACCTGCTGTTCCTAAGTTATCATTCCCGTTCCGGCAGTGCCCAGGAAACCATCAGTGAATATTTGAATCACCAGCAGGGATTCATTCCGGCCCGGGTGACGGCCACCAATTCCCTGATTCTCCTTAACCTGCAGCAGGTAGTATATGTTCTGGAGAAGGAGCCGCAATCCCTGCCGGTGCAGAAACGCCTGTGTCTGACCCTGAAGAATGACCATCGGATCGAGGTGGATCATTTTAAAAAACTGCCGGACGGCCATTGCCGCCTGCTGGATTACCTGAACGAACCGGATTCCTACCACAGTTTTCTAAGGGAGGGAGCCCTGATCCACGTTAACAAAAAAAAAATCATCAGGAGTGAAGAATATGAACTACATTGAATCCAAAACCCGTCGGCCGGTGGAAATCCGTTGCGCCCAGCCGGTAAACTCTTCGTTGATCCCCGGTTCCTCTTCTCAAGGCGTTGAACCTCAAAATAAAACCAGGGCTCTCCCCGCCGGATCCCCGGGATTAAACCTGTCCCGGTTGCTGCAGATAATGGTTCAGAAAAAAGCGTCGGACCTGCATCTTTCCACCGGCTGCCGTCCCACCATGCGGATAGATGGAGATATGGTGACTCTCAACCGGCTTCCCCTGGTGGGGGGAAAGGGCCTGTACCGCATCCTGATGCGCATCGCTCCAAAATCCAACCGGGAGGAATTCAACCAAAGCCAGGATACCGATTTTGGATTTGAGTTGAAGGGACAGGCGCGCTTTCGTTGTAATATTTTTCGGGATCGCCGCGGGGTCGGCGTGGTGTTCCGGATGATTCCCACCCGCATCATGACCATAGGGGATCTGGATATCCCCGAATCCTTTGTCGGGTTGTGTGAGCGTCCCAAGGGGCTGATCCTGGTGACCGGGCCTACCGGCAGCGGCAAGTCCACTACCTTGGCGGCCCTGATCGAGCATATCAACCAGACCCAGAAAAAGCACATTATCACCGTTGAAGACCCCATCGAGTTCGTGTATGCCAATCGAAAGTCCATGATCAATCAGCGAGAGGTCAAGACCCACACCCAAAGCTTCAAATCCGCCCTGCGGGCGGCCTTGCGGGAAGATCCAGATATCATCCTGGTGGGTGAGATGAGGGACCTGGAAACCATTGCCATCGCCATGGAAATGGCCATGACCGGTCACCTGGTCTTAGGTACCCTGCATACCGCCACTGCAATCGGAACAGTTAACCGAATCATCGACCAGTTTCCCGCCGGTCAACAGTCCCAGATCCGAACCCTGCTGGCCGATACTCTTGCGGGGGTCTGCTCTCAGAACCTGTTGAAGAGAAAGGGGGGAGGACGGATCGGCGCCTATGAAGTTTTGATCGGGACCACCGGCGTTTTGAATCTGATCCGGGAGGGGAAGAGTTTTCAGATCGCCACCCTGATGCAGACCGGGAAAGCCCAGGGGATGAGGTTGATGAATACCGCTCTTAAAGATCTGGTAGGCAGGGATCTGGTTGACCCCGGGGAGGCGCTTGCCAAGGCCATTGACCGGGAAAGCCTCAAGACCATACTCAAAGTCGAGGACCTGATGGATGAAAACCTGCTGCGGCAGGATACCGGTGCCCCCTGCCGGGAACTGAGGATCTGAAATGCCCCATCAGCATGATTTCAGGTTCCGGGGCCAGATACCCGCCGATGATGTCCTCTTCAACCAGCTTTTTGATAATTCTCCCGAAGCCATTGCAATTACCGATCTTAAAGGCCGGGTGATCCGGATCAACGGAGAATTCACCCGGATGTTCGGGTACAGGGAAGAAGAAATGGTGGGGAAAAACCTGGATTTTCAGATCGGATGTTACCGGCACAAGCAGGAAGCGAGAGATATCACACGACGTACTGTCCGCGGGGAAAAGGTGGTAATCGAGACGGTGCGAAGGCGAAAAGACGGAACCCCGGTGAATGTGTCATTGGTTTCCTCTTCCATCCAGAAAGGGGGTAGACGGATGGCCATCTTTGGGATTTATCGGGATATTTCCGCTCGTATGCGCGCAGAACGGCAGTTGAAAAAGCAAACCTTCGAACTTGGGGAACGATTAAAGGAACTTCACTGCCTGTACAGCATTTCCAACATCGAATGTAATTCACGGACTGAGCCCTGTACCGTTATGCAGAAAATCGTCAACCTGATTCCTCCCGCCTTTCAGCATCCTGACCGGACCTGTGTCCGTTTGACCCTGGAAGACCGGGTTTTTTTCACTCCGGTATTCAAAGAAACCCCCTGGAAACTCTCCGCCCCGGTTTCGATCAATCGCCGCCGGATCGGTCGATTGGAGGTGTTCATTATGAAGAGGGTACCTCCGTTGAGCCACAGCCAGTTCCACCCGGAGGAAAAGAAGCTGATCCGATCCCTGGCCCATGAGATTTCCATGATCGTCAAAAACAAGCAGTGGGAAGAAATGATCCAGAAAGAGTCCGCCAAGCTTTCCACCATGATCTCCGGTATGCAGGAGGGGGTGATTTTTGGCGATAAACGGGACCGGATTGTAGAAGTCAACCGCTATTTTTTACGGTTGGTGAAGAAAAAACGAAAAGAGCTGATCGGGAAAAGCCTGTGGGAATTGCATAAAGGCCGGGTGGGGGAAAATCTTGGAAGGTATATAGAAAAGTTCCGGAAAAAAAAGTGTGTCCAACCGGTGGAGATCCAGCGTCCTTTTCTTGATCTGGAAGTGATACTGAGGTTACAGCCGATCTACCGCCATGGACAGTACGAAGGTGTCATTTTCAACCTGCTGGATGTCACAGAACTGGTCAGGGCCAAAAAAGAGGCCCAGGAGGCCAGCCAGCTCAAGAGCCGTTTTCTGGCCAATATGAGTCATGAAATCCGTACCCCAATGAACGGTATCATCGGCATGACCGAACTGGCCCTGGGTACTGATCTTGCTCCTGAGCAATCCGAGTACCTTAATTCCATACGTTCCTCGGCCAACTCCCTGCTGGATATCATCAACGATCTGCTGGATATATCAAAAATCGAGGCCAGAAAGATCAAGCTGGAATTCATACCCTTCCATCTGGACCAGGTCCTTGAGGAGGTATTGTCCACTCATGCCCCCATGGCCCATAAAAAGGGCCTGGAACTGGTCTCCCGCCCTTTGCCGGATGGCGTCAACCGGGTCATCGGTGACCCGGTGAGGTTGCGTCAGATCCTTAACAACCTGGTGGGCAATGCCGTCAAGTTTACTTCTTCCGGAGAAGTGATCGTTTCCTCCCGGAAAAAATCCCGTCAGGATCAGTCAATCGGGATACAATTTACCGTCTCTGATACCGGTATCGGGATCCCCCCGCACAAACAGGATGTCATCTTTGAATCCTTCACCCAGTCGGATGAGTCCACCACCCGCCGGTTCGGTGGTACCGGGCTGGGATTGGCTATTTCCAAAGAACTGGTCGAGCGGATGGGAGGCAGGATATGGGTGGAAAGCAAGGAAGGATCCGGCAGCCGCTTCCACTTCACCGTCACTTTGAAGATCCGGGACACCAAGGCAAAGAGTCACTCCCCGGGAGCGATCGAAAAACTCAGGGATCTTTCCGTCCTGATCGTCGACGACAACGCCACTACCCGCCGCATTCTCAGGGAAGTGCTGCACAGCTGGAGCATGCATCGCGTTACGGTATCCAGCGGTTCTGCTGCCCTTCGGGAGCTGGAACGGCTCCCCAAAAACCATAATCCTTATACCCTATTGCTGATCGATTCGCACATGCCCCAAATGGATGGTTTTACCCTGGCGAAAAAGATCCGACACCGGTTTCCCAAGATGAATCTTAAGATCATCATGCTTACTTCATATTTCAACCGGGCTTACCGTTCCCGGTGCAGTGAATACGGCATCGAGGCCTGCCTGGTCAAGCCCATCCGTCAGCGCCAGCTGCTGAAAACCATTCTCGGGATCCTGGGGCCAGGGTCAAGGTCGCCCTCACACTTCCGTACTGCCGCCTGCCCATCCCGGCAGAAGTCTGCGCAGACCTATGATATCCTGCTGGCTGAGGACAACTTGGTCAACCAGATGGTGGCCAAAAAGCTGCTGGAACAGATGGGTCACCGGATTACCCTGGCGGATGACGGAGCGGCGGCTCTGCAAATGGCCGGGGAAAAACAGTATGACCTATTGTTGCTGGATGTGCAGATGCCCAAAATGGACGGCTGGGAAACTACCGGTCGGATCCGTGGTCTGGAGAAAAAGAATCCCCGCCGGCCCCGACTGCCCATCGTGGCCATGACCGCCCACGCTCAGCAGGGGGTTCGGGATCGCTGTATCCGGGCGGGTATGGATGATTACATATCAAAGCCGCTGGATCTTGGTAAACTCAGGGAAACCATCCGACGGGTCAAGCAGCCGCCCAGTTTCACGCAGGGCCAGAGGAGCGCCTGATGATCAAGTTGCTGATCGTCGATGATGATGCCGTATTCCGAACCCTGGTGGAACGCCATGCGTGCAGCCTCGATTTTGCCGTGTATTCCGCTGAAAACGGCCGGGCAGCACTCGATATTCTGCAGGAGAAAAAGATCAATATCCTCGTTCTGGACTGGATGATGCCCGGGATGACCGGGATAGAGCTGTGTGCCAGAATCCGGAAACAAAAAACCAACGAATACCGGTACATCATCCTGCTTACCTCCCGGAATCAGACTCGGGACATCGTCGAGGGTCTGACCGCCGGGGCCGATGACTATATTACCAAACCCTTCAATCAGAAGGAACTGCAGGCGCGGCTGAATATCGGGAAACGGATCATTACCCTGCAGCAGCAGTTGATGAGCGCCAAGCAGAAACTCCACCAGATCGCTATTCATGACAATCTGACCCGATTGTTCAACCGGGGAGAGATCCTCAGAAATCTCGAAGAGAAACTCAATCAGGCCAAAAGAGAGCGTCAGCCGCTGGGGGTAATACTTCTGGATGTCGATCATTTCAAGCAGGTCAACGACCGCTACGGTCATCAAACCGGGGATTCTGTGCTGGTCGAAATCGCCCGGCGCATGCAAAAAACCCTGCGTCCCTACGACAAGGTGGGCCGGTACGGAGGGGAGGAGTTTTTGATCGTGTTGCCCAACTGCGACCGGGTCACCACCTGCGAAGTGGGGGAGAGGATCCGAAAGAATATCGGCGGCAGCCGTTTCAAAACCCGGGAAGATTCCATCCGGGTCACCATCAGCCTGGGGGGCGTCGTTACCGACCCTGCCCGCCCGATTTCAGCCCAGGAACTGCTCCATCGCAGTGATATGGCCCTGTATCGGTCCAAGAACGATGGGCGCAACCGGGTGACCGTGTATTCCCAAGCAATGCAAAACCGGAAAAAGACAGGAGGAACCCATGAATACCATTTATCCGCGGATGTTTGATTACCCCGTCGCTCTGGAGAGGACCGGCGGAGATGAAGAATTTCTGTTCAGGCTTGTTGACATTTACCGGTCGGATTTTAAAAAGCGTTTTGCGCTTTTAACCTCAGCTGTCGAAAACAAGGATTTTGAATGCATCCATCACCAGGCTCATACCCTGAAAGGATCCTCTGCCAATCTTTGCCTGGGGACATTGCAGGAATTATCACTGCGCCTGGAAGAGGCCGCTGAAAGAAGGGATCCGGTTGCCGCCCGCGCCCTGTTGAAGAAAATGGCCCTTCATTTCCGTCGGTTCCTGGACTACTGTCACCGGGAGAGGGAAACCTCATCTCCCGGTGTGGCGTGAATACAAAAAAATATGAAATGCAAGGAGAGCTTAAATGAAAAAGAGAATAGTGGTTGTGGACGATGATCCGGTTACCCTGAAGACCATCGAGAGATTCTTAAAAGAAAAGGGACACCAGACCTATGTGGCCGACACCGGAACCGAGGGGTACGAACTGGTTGTACGGGAAAAACCGGATATCCTGATCAGCGACATGCTGCTGCCGGGTATTCACGGGGTGGAGATATGCCGGAAGATCAAGGAGAACCTGGAGATGAGCAGTGTCAAAGTGATCATGATGACGGCAGTTTACAAGCATGTTACCTACCTGCACGGCGACATGGAATGCGGGAGGGATGGATTTTTGAAAAAACCCGTCGATCTGGAAGAGCTCATCGAAGTGATCGATAAGCTGTACAGCCCAGCGACTCTCCCTGAATGAACCGCTACCTTTGACAGGCGGCGGAATCGACCGGGCGATTGACATTTGGGTTTTGCTTGATTATATTGGGTCCAGGAGGATCCATGAGAAAAGTGTTGATGCTGTTTCTGGTATGCCTGGTGGCCGCGGGTACCCTGTCCGCCAGGGAATACAAAGGGGTCACAATGCCCGACACCCTGACCGTGGAGGACAGATCCATGGTGTTGAACGGGATGGCCCTGCGCAAAAAAGTGGTGTTCAAGGTGTACGTGGCCGGGTTGTACCTGGAGGAGAAGATGGACAGCGCCGAAGCGGTCTTCAACTCCGACAGCGCGCGGCGCACCGTAATGCATTTTTTACGCAAGGTGGGCGCCGACAAGATCAACGAAGCCTGGCTGGAGGGACTGGCCGCCAATACCCCCGACGCTTCTTCCCGGCTGAAACAACAGTTTGACCAGCTTTGCGCCGCCATGGAGGACATGGCCGACGGGGAGCAGATTGTCTTTACCTGGATCCCCGGGACGGGCACCCGGGTGGAGGTGAAAGGCAACCTCAAGGACACCATTGCCGGCAGGGAATTTGCGGACGCCCTCTTTGCCTGCTGGATCGGGGACCAGCCCGGTCCCGGTGAAGATTTCAAACAGGGCCTGCTCGGGAATTAAAGTACGCGAGGCCCTTCTTGACAGGCGTTCCCGCTGATCTCACCTTCCGCTCCTTTGGGGCGGCGGATTACGATGAATTGATCGCCCTGTGGAACCGGGTGGGCCTCTCCCACAAGCCCCGGGGCCGGGACCGGCGGGAAGCCCTGGTCCGGGAGCTGAAAAACCCCGCTTCGCGTTTGATCCTGGCGGTTCACCGGCAGCGGATCGTCGGATCGGTGCTGGCCACCCATGACGGCCGCAAGGGATGGATCAACCGGCTGGCGGTGGATACCTCTTTTCAACATCGGGGCCTGGGCGGTCAGTTGATCGGCGAGGCCGAACGCTTTTTACGCCAACAGGGCATCCGGATCATCGCCTGCCTGATCGAGGATTTCAACACCCCGTCCCTGAATCTGTTTGTCAAGTGCGGGTATCAGGAATTCAAGGGGGTTCATTACCTGACCAAAAAGGAGCATCCCGAAGTCTGAAGCGGGAGAAGCCGGACTTCCCCTTTGGAAAGCCGCCGGTTATCGGCCCGCGTTGACTTGGGATTTGCCAGGAAAATCCGGACCGGTGCGTTGAAACGTTGCATATAAAACGATCAACAGGTTACCGGTAACATTTTCAAGGGTATTCAATGGATATTTTATACAGGTGTCATTTTATTTTCATCCCAAGGAGTCTATCATGATTCAATTTCGCATGATCTTATCCGTGTTTTGCCTGGCCCTGCTGCTGGGTGTGACCGGCGGGGCGGAGGAGGGAGAGAAAAACCCTTTTTCGGCTTTTCATTTCCGGGCCATCGGGCCTGCCGGCATGAGCGGCCGGATTTCATCGATCGATGCCGTCCGGGACAACCCCGATATCATTTACGTGGGCTCGGCTACCGGCGGAATCTGGAAATCCGTCAACGGCGGGATAACCTGGAAGCCGGTCTTCGACCGGTACCCGGTTTCCTCCATCGGCGATGTGAAGGTATTTCAAAAAAATCCCAGCATCGTCTGGGCCGGCACCGGCGAGGGCAATGTGCGCAACAGCGCCGGCGTGGGCCGGGGAATGTACAAAAGTATCGACGGCGGCCGCACCTGGCGTTGCGTGGGACTGGAGGAGACCGAACGGATCGTCCGGATCGTCCTTCATCCGGACGACCCAAACGTCGTGTACGCGGCGGCCCTGGGGAAACTCTGGGGAGAAAACCCCCAGCGGGGGGTGTACCAGACCACCGATGGCGGCGAGACCTGGAAAAAGATCCTGTATGACGGCCCCCGGGCGGGAGCCTGTGACCTGGTGATGGCGCCGGACAATCCCAATCACCTGATCGCCGCCCTCTGGGAGCACTACCGCAAACCCTGGTTTTTCCACTCCGGCGGGCCGGGCAGCGCCCTGTACATGACCGTGGACGGCGGGG
>Ga0180434_10004612_pt1 | contig 16651 bp, 19 predicted proteins | sample SS_ome_7_FD_132453 | JGI IMG/M metagenome (GOLD analysis project Ga0180434, IMG submission 132453) | Hypersaline lake sediment archaeal communities from the Salton Sea, California, USA - SS_1_D_2 metaG | ecosystem: Environmental > Aquatic > Non-marine Saline and Alkaline > Hypersaline >...
CCACAGGCCGTATTACTCGGCAAACCATCGCCTGCCTTGTTGATTGCTATGATGCGATATTCGAGTTCAATGCCTTTGGCCCATTGGGTTCTCCAAATCGGAACAGTCAAAATTAGCTTGAATAGCATTCATAAGCTCTATACTATCAAATCAATATCAAATGCGCTCCTTTAATATGGGAAATGCGGGTTAAGAGTGAAATCGGCGGAAAGTCTTTTTCCATTGGGGCACAGGCAGGTTGCCTGGAGTATGTAGTTTTGGTTTCTCAGCGGCTCGAAATCCAGATTGAACTGGTAAGCCCTGAGGAAATCGCGCCAATACTCGTTATTTATACCCGGTTCAGTTAAATCGATATCGGGCCAGATAACAATTCTTTTGCCCTTAGGCTCGGCGCGGAGCTTTTCATATCCATACAACTCGAAGCGAAAGACGGCGGGCGTTTTGATTTGACTGCCGAATGAGTCCAGCAAACTTACATAAAGCTTTATCTGTGATGCATCTGGAGCATTTTCGATGCAAACAAATTCGGTTAACGGCATAATATCGATTTTCACGGGCAGGTATGGGCTGTATAGAGAGAGAGCAAGCTTTCCATTTTTATTAATCGGCAATTTGTCGGCTGTCTGCTGGGAGTCACAACCAGCAGCGGCCAAAACTGCTGCAAGGAACAATATTCGCAATGATAGAGTGATTGAATTCATTAGGACTTTTCACTTTTTATTTTAATTACAAGTCGTCATCGAGCATATGGCCGAGACGGCGTTTTTTCGTTCTGAGGTAGTCGATATTATGTTTGCCCGGCTGTGCCCTCAGGGGCAGTTGCTCAACAACCTTTATACCATAAACCTCAAGGCGGCTTATTTTTTTTGGATTATTAGTCAGTATGCGTATTTTTTTGAGGCCCAAATCACGACAGATTTGAGCGCCGATTCCATAATCTCTTTTGTCAGCCATAAATCCAAGTTTGAGGTTTGCCTCAACGGTATCGAGTCCCTGCTCCTGCAGTTTGTAAGCGCGCAGTTTATTTGTCAGTCCGATACCTCTTCCCTCCTGCCTTAAATAAATCAATGCACCTTTGCCGCATTCTTCTATCATCTTCATCGCAGCAATCAATTGATACCCGCATTCACACCTCTGTGAATGAAACAAATCACCCGTCATACACTCGGAATGTACCCTGACGAGGACGGGTTCGGTTTGTTCAATAACTTTGCCTTTCTCATCAAGCTCACCGATGCCGCCCTTGCAGATAGCCAGATGCGGTTCAGGTGAACTTATGCTTTCATAGCCGATCATTTTGAATTCGCCATAGTCGGTAGGTAAATTGACACAATCGAGGCGTTTGATTTGGCTTTCCCGCTGGAGTCGGTATTCAATGAGCTTTGCTATCGAAGCGATTTTTATTTTGTGCTTTTGGCAGAACTTAAGCAACTGGGGGACCCGTGCCATTGAGCCGTCTTCGTTCATAACTTCACATATAACACCGGCGGGTTTGAGGCCGGCCAATCTCATTAAATCTACTGCGCCTTCGGTTTGTCCGGCGCGCACCAGGACTGCGCCCTCTCTGGCGCGGAGAGGGAAAATATGCCCTGGCCGAACAAGGTCTGTGGGTTTTGCGCCGTCGGCAATCGCTGTCTGAACGGTCTTTGCCCTGTCAGCGGCACTTATGCCGGTAGTTATTCCTTCGGCGGCATCGATACTGACTGTAAAGGCGGTTCCAAAGCGGGCGGTGTTTTCAACGGTCTGCGGATAAAGAGCGAGCGAATCGCATTTTTCGGCTGTCAAAGGCAGACAAATAAGGCCTCGACCAAATTTTGCCATAAAGTTGATAATCTGTGGCGTTACCTTTTCAGCGGCACAAACAAGGTCGCCCTCGTTTTCACGGTCTTCATCATCGACAAGGACAATCAATTTGCCCTGGCGAAGGTCTTCTAGCACCTGTGGTATTTCACTAAATTCTACTGCCATATTTCGTATTTTGCCTCTGGTGCCCGGATTTAGGCATTTGCCTGTTCGTATTCTTCAATATAACGACTTCCTGCTCGGATGTAAATAAGTGTTGCCAGGATAGCGGTACCGGCCGCCGACCACCAAAGCACACGTAAAAACCAAATCCATCCTGGCACAAATTTTGAAACTTCAGGAGCAATGAGAATCGTCGCCACCATAGACGACTGCAAGACAGTGGCAATTTTGCCTATCGGTACAGGAGCAATACGCACCTTTGAAGTGATAAAATAAACGAGAAGAAAGCCAATCAGCAGAAAGAGGTCTTTTCCGATTATCAAGACGACAACAGTTGACGGCAGTTTGAAGTTTGGTATGCTGGCGCGGTTGGAGGCCAGCAGCAGACAGGCACAGATTATAAGTAATTTGTCGGCGGTTGGGTCTAAAAAGGAGCCGATCTTTGTAACCTGCCCTTTTACGCGTGCTAAATACCCGTCAAGTACGTCGCTTCCCGCCATAACCAGAAAAATAAGAATTGAAATATAGCGCATCGCATTCTGCATTGGTTCGCTAAGTACAGTGTCATTTATTTTGAGCATACAACTGACAAAGGGCACTATCAGTAATATTCGAATAATTGTAATGCGATTGGCCCAATTCAATTTCATATTTTTCTCCAGATACTAATGTCTGTTAAATACATCGTCCACCATCGACGTTTAAGTTTTGTCCTGTTATGTAATCATTTTTGAGCAGGAATATTACGGCATCGGCGATTTCTGCGGGCCTGCCGATTCTTGCGGCCGGTATAAGAGAAAGCTGCTTTTTCTTTTGAACTTCATCAAAATCGCCTGGGAAGCTTACTATTCCCGGTGCGACGGCGTTAACGCAAACGGCAGGGGCTAATTCTTTTGCGAGGGCTTTTGTGGCACCGATGAGTGCGGCCTTCGATGAGCAGTAAAGAACGTACTCAGGCCAGGGCTTGATTCCGCCAATGTCGGCAATATTGATTATCTTTCCGACGACAGAGTTTGCTGTTGCGAATGCAGCTTTAATTTTCTCGGCGAAGAATCGGCCGGCCAAAATCGGCACCGATACATTCAATTTCAAAACACTCTGGGCCTCTTCAAAAGTAACTTCAGGCAACGGCCGTCTGGAAAAAACAGCAGCCGCATTAACCAGAACCTGAGGGGTGCCGAGTTTTGCCGCTTTTTCAAACAAATGTTCTATTTCCCCCCGCCGGGTAAGGTTGGCCTGAATCGCCAATGCCTTTGTGCCCAGCTTTTCGATATGTTCTACGAGTTCTTTTGCAGCCTTTTCGCTGCGGTTGTATTGACAGATGCAATTGCAGCCGGTCTGTGCCAAAGCCAATGCAATGGCAGCTCCTATTTGGCCGCTCGAGCCGGTAATAACTGCAGTGGTACCTTTCAACTCCATAAGCAAATATAGTAAACATCTGTACTAAATTTGGCAACATAATAGATTCGGTCTGCTTAATTTACTTGATGCGAAAAGCTGGAGCAATACAATTGCGTTGTTTCGTGAGAGTACGGCTTGGCTGGAAAAGCTTGTTTATCAGGAAATACAGGGAAAGGCAGGAATGGCGAAAAAGCTCGGATTAGTATATCACAACCTTTCTGTTATGCTCGAGGCCGGCGTGCCGGTAGTGCGGTCGCTGAATACCGTTACAGCGGGTTTGGAGGGGAAATTGCAAAAGGCTTTTCGGGCCGTTGCCAAAGACGTTTCATCCGGTAAGCAAATAGCGGAAGCGATGTCGAAACATCCGAAAGTCTTTGAGGAGCTGGACGTTCTGGTGATAAAAGCGGCGGAGGTTTCGGGCAGTGAGGGTGAATGTTTTAAGCTGTTGTCTCAGTGGTATGACTTTGTCAGGCGATTGAAATACATTTTTATCTCAGGGATGTTTTTACCTGTTATACTTATCCACTTAGCAGCGATTATTGCTCCGCTTCCAAACTTGATTTTGAGCCGAATCACCATATTCGAGTACATCCTGCAGGTATTAAGAATCCTATCGCTGCTGTATGTTCCTGTGGTGGTAATTTTTGGTATCCTGCATCTTACTCCGAAAGCCGGGACATTTCGCAGACTGCTTGATAATGTTACATTAAGAATACCTCTGTTAGGTCAGGCGATTCGGAAACTTGGGATTAGCCGATACTGCCGGACGTTCCATATGCTATGTAAAGCGGCGGTGCCGGTTGACCAATGTGCGCAAACGGCATCATTGATGACGGGCAATACAGTGATAACGGATTTGTTCAAAGGAGGGGCTTGGAGTGTGAAGAAGGGGGAAGCGGTTTCAGCCGGTTTTTCGGGCAAGCTGCCGCTGGATTTGCTGGACTTATGGCACGTGGGCGAAGAAACCGGCAAGCTGGACGATGCCACCAAACGCATAGCTGATATGTATGCCGATTCCGCAGAGCAGATGCTGACCGAGTTTTATAAGTGGCTGCCGAGAATAATTTATTTTCTCATCGGCATTTTGATAGCTATACTCATCCTGAGGAACTTTGCGATGATTATGAGCACACGGGTGAGCTGAAACAATTTTAATTTTAATTTACTTGATAGCAACTGAGTGTGTTGTATAATTTCAGGCCGAAATTAACATTTGAACCTTAATGGAGCAGGACTGCGGTAAAATGACTGAGCTTAGTGTTAATCTGAATAAAATTGCACTGCTGCGAAATCAACGTGATATTGGGATACCGAGCGTCATAAAATCGGCAGAGACTATTATTGAAGCCGGCGCATACGGTATAACGGTTCACCCCCGGCCGGACGAGCGGCATATAAGGTATTCGGATGTGTATGAACTTGCCAAGATGCTGACGGTCGAATTCAACATAGAGGGCAATCCATTTACCGGCAAATATATGGAGATTGTCAGCGATGTCAAGCCGACCCAGGCCACTCTGGTGCCCGACTCACCTGACGCCAATACCTCCGACCATGGATGGGACATGCAAAAGAACAAAAAAAGACTCTTGCCGGTGGTAGAAAAGTTGAAATCGCAGGATATTCGTGTAAGTCTCTTTATGGACCCGGACATTGGTGGTATTGAGCTGGCCAAAGAAGTTGGAGCTGAGAGGGTTGAGCTTTACACCGAACCCTATGCAAGGGCATTTGAAAGCCAAAAAGAGCTTGAAGCAACTTTGGAGCAATATGCCGAGGCGGCGTGGGCGGCAATAAATATAGGGCTGGGACTGAACGCCGGGCACGATTTGAACCTTCTAAATCTCGGGAGATTCTGCATCGGTGTCCCGGGCATACTTGAGGTCTCAATCGGACATGCCCTCATAGCAGACGCTCTTGATATGGGCCTACATAATGCAGTGAAAGCATACTTGAAGATACTCTCCCAAAACTGATTTGAAATGCACCCGCAGGCAGTTGTCAAAAGCGGCTGTAATACGTATTTCTCAACTTAATGAACCGGGAGGATAAAATGTTTACAGGAGCAATGGTGGCGTTAGCAACGCCTTTTCAAAATGGGGAACTGGATTTCGAGACGCTTGATGAGCTTATTGTTTTCCAACTGGAAAACGGTATAGACGGAATAGTACCGGTTGGTACAACCGGCGAATGCCCGACTTTAAGCCACAAAGAGCACAAACAGGTTGTCGAACGAGTCGTCAAAACCGTGGCCGGAGAGGTACCCGTAATTGCCGGGTCCGGGTCAAACTCAACTAAAGAAGCACTCGAACTTACTGAATTTGCAAAAAAAGTGGGCGCAGATGCTACCCTGCAGGTTGACCCATATTACAACAAGCCGACACAGGAAGGCTTCTATCAGCATTTCAGGACGATAGCTGAAACTATCGACCTGCCGGTAGTATTGTACGATATACCCGGCCGATGCGGAGCTGGAATGACGCCGGACACCATCGTTCGGCTGGCGGAAGATGTCGAGAATATCGTTGCGCTCAAGGACGCCACCGGCAAGCTCGACCATGTCAGTGAAGTAGCCATGCGCTGCGATATTACCATAGTATCGGGCGATGACTCCCTTACACTGCCGATTGCTTCTGTGGGCGGAAAAGGTGTCATCAGCGTAGTCGCCAACATAGTGCCGGCGGACGTCAAGGCAATGACCGATTTAATTCTCGAAGGTGATTTAGTCTCAGCCCGTCAATGGCACAACAAACTTTTCGCATTGAGCAAAGGGCTGCTGAGCTTAGCTACGAATCCGATCCCCATCAAGGCGGCAATGGCGATGCTGAATATGGCATCGGAAGAATTGCGGCTGCCTATGGTGCCGATGGATGAAGGCAAAAAAGCCGTTCTAAGACAAGCACTGAAGGATTACGGATTGCTAAGCTACCCGTAGCTGGTGTTGTTGGTGGCAGATGAAAGGAAATCGGAAAATATTTTATCCCTGAATACACCAAGGTTTTTTCGTTACCGAATCCCTTCGCCCTGGTTTTTCCAAGATAACAAGTCTCCCTCTCGGTAATCCACGGGGCTTCTGTTTCCCAAATTAACATTTGTGGCATTTCTTTGGCTGCCTATTTTGAACGGGTATATGAAAAAAAAGCCAGATTCTAATAACGACAGAATCTGGCTTCGGAGGAGGGTGATGAAAAGCTAATAGAACAAAAACCCCTAAAATAACACCGCTATCAGTTTTTTAAATTCCCTATACTATTTCATCGAAAAAAAGGTGCAAATTCCTTTAAGGAAAATTCCAACTTTTTTCTCCTCCAAATCTACACTCCAAATACATTTTCCTTGCGAAGAATCAAGCATTAAATCATAAAAACTTAATTTTTTTTATGGTTTTTATGGATAAAAGCCGATTTTGGCCCAAAAACCACGTTCTTTTACGCTCAATAAGGCATTTATGTTCTCAAATTTTAACGATTGCGTTGTTATTTTTTCGCTTTTTTGGGATTTTTTTGATTTTGACCGCCGTAGAAATTGCTGTTATTCTTAACACAACCCTTTGTCATTCATAAACAAATCTGAAAGGACGGCGAGATGAAAAAGGCAAAGCGAGCCTCATTTGATTTAGTGGTTTTGCTGTTTTTTTTAGCTGTACCAGGCTGTTCAAGGCCGGCTGCATCTACATTACCAGCAGGCAGAGAGCCGAGAGACCCTCTGTCCGGTCTTCCTTTTGTAAGTGCCAAATCCTGGGCGATTGCCGACGGCAAAACGGGAAAGAGCCTCTGGCATTACGAAGGAAACAAGGACAGAAAAGCAGCGAGCACAACGAAGATTATGTGTGCTTATGTGGTATTGGAGGCGGCTGGGAAAGACGCCGACGTCCTTACTGAAATTGTTACCGCTTCCGAATTAGCGGCCGATACGAAAGATTCAACGGCAAAGTTGAAGGAAGGGTCAAAGATAAGGGTCGGCGAGCTTCTCTATGGTTTACTTTTGCCATCCGTTAACGATGCCGGCAACGCCTTAGGAGAACATTTCAACGACCGTTTTGGTCGGCCAACGGAAGAGTGGATAAAAAACAATCCTAAATATGCCAGCAGCTCAAGGAGAAATTTTGTTGCAGAGATGAAACGCAATGCCAAAGAGCCTGGGCCGGCTTGAGTGCGGGCATAAGAAGGACAAGTAAAAACTCTTAGACAAATTATGGGCAAGCGGCAAAAAGATTCAGCGGCAAAAACAAAAGAGAGAAAATCGATTCGTCCGGCATTGATTGTGTCGGAACGTATAATGTCGGACTATTCGATAACCCTGCATCATTTATTAGCCGGTCTTGCGGATGAGTCGATTCAGTCGGCTCTGGTTTGTCAGCCGGGCAACAACCTGGAATCAGTTGTTTTGCCTCTGGTAGAGATTATTAATCATCCGTTCCTTGAGCTTCCTTTAATGGGTCGGCAGAATAAAAAGATACTTGTTGAGCGGCTTGAGAAATTCGGGCCTACCGTTCTTCACTGCCTGTGTGAAAGCAAAGCAAAACTTACAAGGCAGTTGGCAAGGCGGTTGGATTTGCCTTACGTGTTGACAGTTAATTCTCTGCAGAAGGCGTTTGGACAGCTTGCCGTATCGCCGAGGCACTGTGCCAAAATTATAGTACCGGCTAAAAGCATAGCCACCAATATTTCAAATGTTTATCCGAGGTTAGCCGGGCAAATTGAGCAGATAAACGTTGGTACTTTTGCGTCAGAGAAGGTGAGGTGTTTCCTTGAGAGGGGCCGGCCGGGAAGTGTGGTGACAGCATATCGGCTTGATAACGTGGATGATTTTGAGAATTTGTTCGGTGCAGTCAGGCATCTGGCAATTGACGGTTATGAATTTATGTTAGTGATAACAGGCGGCGGGCGGGCAGAAAACCAGGTGCGGAAACTGTTAAGTGCGCTTTGTCTTTTGGAGATTGTTATTATTGTTCCGGGACCGGAGAGTTGGCGCAGGATTCTTGAAGCCGGCGATATTTATGTACAGCCGGCAGTGAGTAATGCGTTTGACCCGCTATTGTTGGAGGCGATGAGCGCCGGGGTGGCGGTGGCCGGCTGTAAGGGCGGAGTTGACGAGCTGATTATCGAAGGGAAAACAGCAATTGTGTTTGATGCGAAGGACGAGCTTAGTATATACAACGCCCTGCAGCAATTGTTCGACAGACCGGAATTGGCTCAGCAATTAGCCAGAGGCGGCCAAGAATATGTGAGAGAAGACCACACCGTCAGTAAAATGGTGTCTGAAATTTTGCGGACCTATCTTGATGCCGGGCGGTGGTACAGTCGCTGATGGTTAAAATGTTTTCCAATTTAAAGAGGAAATATTAATCTACTTCGGGAGAAGACATAATATAATCGAGACACTCGCTTAATTTAGCTGTAGCAACGGCAACTGCACAGTCTGCGGCACCGTAATAGAGATTAAGCTGATTGGTTTGTTTTGTAACAGTAGCACCGGTAGGGAATATGACGCCTCCGACATCACCGATTCGTTCGTAACTTTCCCTCGGACCTAAAACCCATTCATCGCTTCGCCTCAAGACTCTCCAGGGCTCTTGCAAATCCAAAAGTGCCAGTCCGAGACGATATATTGCCCCTGCAGTGGTTATTCGAACCCCATGATAGAATAACAACCAGCCTAGTGGGGTTTCTATCGGTTGACAAGCCAGTCCTACTCTGTGGCTGTCCCAATAACCATTCCTTGTTCTAATTAATGGCCTATGGTCGCCCCAATGCTTCAAATCCGGGGAGAAACTTAACCACATATGTGCCTCGCCTCGCACAATCGGGCGGTGAATAAGTGCAAAGCGTCCTTTAAATCTTCGAGGCATCAGGCAGGAATCCTTATCCTCCGGCGGCAGCAGACCTCCGAGCCTGGCAAAGGTTCTGAAATTCTTTGTAATAGCCAGTGACACTATTGGTCCGCCTTCACTAAATGAGGTATATGTAATGGCAAACTGCTTTTGCTCTTCGAGCCAGACAATTCGAGGGTCTTCGAGGCCCCATTTTTCCTCTTGAGAACTGCGGTCAGCCTCCAAAGTCGGCTGATTGTCTATCTGCCAATCTGTGAAACCATCCTCGCTTCGAGCGACAGTTAAGTGTGAAAAACCGCACATATCTTCTACCCGCACCAGCAGCAGGGTTTCGTTGTTTAATTTAATCGCTGCGGGGTTCATAACGGCATTTGCAGGATAAGGCCAATTTCCCGGTGTTAATATTGGATTTCCGTGGAACCTGTCAAAGAGTTCGTATGCTTTTTTTTGGCGTAGAAATTCGGTCATACTTTCAATCCTAAAATGTCAGGGACTACCAGGGTCACCAAATTCAAAAAGATGCTTTGGCAGCCCTTTTATGACACTAGCTCATCATACCGGCCCAATGTCAGCTTACACCATTTACCTTAAATCGGCCAAATGAATGGTTTACTATAAATCAAAGTTCGAGTTTTCAACAAAGCCATCAAAAACCTGGCTGCTTTATATCTTCAGCCGATTGTCTCTTCGCTCTGAAGACCAAACTAACAGTCTGAGGCCGCAATATAATTGGAGAACCCTAACAAACGCCTGTCCCACAGTCAAGTTTAAAGTTTGTTGACGAGCAGGGGTGTTTGTGCTATGTTTTTTGCTTTTTAAGGAAGATGTTGTATGGAAATAGAGCGACTGGTTGTTGGTATGTACCAAACCAACTGCTATGTTCTGCGTGAAAGCATTACAGCCAAAAACTGTCTTATAATTGACACGGGCCTTGAGGCAGGCCCAGTCGTTGATTTTCTCAATGAGCATAAACTCAAACGGGCTACTGTTATTCTCACTCATGGTCACGCCGACCACATTGCAGGCTTAGGTATATTGCGAGCAGAATACCCCGACACAAAGGTTTATATCCACAAACTTGACGCCGAAATGTTAACCGATAGTGAACAGAATCTCTCTGGGCTGGCCGGGATACAGTTCAGCACCGAGCCGGCCGACGTGCTTATCGAAGAAGGCGATATGGTCGAGGAAGCCGGCATAAGACTTGAGGTTCTCCACACCCCCGGCCATACGCAGGGAGGGATTAGTCTTTACTCGAAAGAAGAGCAAATTGTTTTTGTCGGTGATGCGCTGTTTGCCGACTCGATTGGCCGAACAGACTTTCCGGGCGGCAATATGGAGCAGTTAATAACGAGCATAAAGGAAAGGCTGCTGCCCCTGCCTGAGCAGACCGCAGTTTATCCCGGCCACGGCCCAATAACAACTATCGGGCGGGAAAAGGCATATAACCCATTCCTGCAATGAGTTCATTGTTTATAGTTCATTGTTCGTGGTTCGTTGTTCGTAGTTTTTAGCCATTGGGGTATGAAAAGGTGTCCGAAAGGCCGAAAGGTAACCAGTATTTTTTATTTGACATACTCGCATAAAAACAGTATAAAACGAGGCGCTTTGCTGGGCGGTATCGGCTGGACAATTCGGACCGCAGCAAAAATGAATCTGCAATCAACATTAGACCCGAAAGGAAAGCCAAGAAAAAGTACCACCCAGAGCACAAGCGGACATCTTTAATTATCCTGCGAAAGATCTGGTCAGCCGGATTATTTCTAGAGAATACAGAGAGCTGTTCAATTAATGTTTTCTATTTGTTCGGTCAAATGAATTTTGTCCCATTGGTTCAATATTTCATTACGAACTTTATCATAAAAAATATTAGCTTTTTTAATTTCTTTGATAAAAATCGCTCCAGCAATAGTCCCAATAGCAAATTTTAAGATTGTACTTAACATAGATATACCTCCTATCTAACCAGGCCGAGCCCCAAGACTTGCGAACACAATGCCTTGGCTAAGGATCTAACCTTACTCTTATTGTTTGTGTCCTTTATAATCGTCTTGAGACATCTGAGTAAATAATTATCCTTTCTCCAGGAAGTGGGGCTATACATTTCATAATTTAATCCTCCTTATCTTCCTTTTCCTTATGAACAGACACATTCTCTCTTCTGATTTCCCAACGATTGTCAAATTCCTTGCAGGAAAGTTTGTTAAATTCGCAAATCTTCTTTATACCTTTTATTGCGCCATACCCCAAGGCACCTGCTGCTACAGGAATAAGAGCAGCCGCCACGATACCCCCCAACATTGATCCTCCAATCGCAGCCAAGCCTGATGTAATACCTGCTGCCGATAGCCCGCCTACTGAGCCAGCCGTAGATATCATAGCGACAGACGCAGCTACACCACCAGCAACTCCCGCTCCTGACCCGATGAACTCTGATATTTTTTCTCTATCGGCTTCAGATAACCTTTTGAACGTGGCGTAACCGAGTACTTGTAAGCCTTGGAGTCTATTTAGAAAGTCTTGGCTTGGTAATGTCTTCCTGTTTTCCAAACGCCCGATTGTTGACTCTTTGACTCCTATATTTTTTGCAAGCTCTCGTCTTGACAGACCTGATACTTTTCGAACGAGACTCAGTTTGTCACCACAGTTGTCTTTCGTGATTGGTTCGAGCATTTCTTTTCGTTGTTTCTCGCTTTCGAAATCCCATGTAGATGATATGTAATCGTCAGGACTCACACTATCTTTTTGTTTTCTTTCTTTAGCCATTCTTAGGGCCTCCTTTAAGCAGCTGGTTTTTAGTACTTCACCCCTTCGGACCTCCGGCTGGTTTATAAAACTTGGGTTTCCAAACAGTTCGCCTTGGACGAGATTCCGCTTGTCCTCGTATCCGGCAAGATGGCACACACTCTACCACCAGCTATCTGTGCCGGCCCGAACTCCATGAACGGGGCTTTTTACCGCCGCCACCAACAGTCCAAATGCTTCTGCCTTGTCCGTCGGCAGAACCTCTTCCCCCGGCAGAAGCAAGAGCAAGCAACAACCCGACAATGGCTAAAGCGCCACCGACTGTTATTTTGGTCACTTCCCAAGCTTTTTCCCAACCGTTCATTTCTTTCCAGCTTTTTTCTTCCGTCTTTAATCTCTTTTTTAACAGTAAATATCATCTCTATCTTCAAGAGGTGAGATAATCGAAAGATTATTGCACGTCAAAAAAAAGAATGTGCACGAAGACGAAAAAAATGTGCAGATTGCCTAACCCCTGATGTGGCAAGACCTTATAAATCAAAAAACTTTTGCTTCTGAAGAAAAACTGCCATTCTATTAATTGATCTATATCTACACCACTTTCAATAAAAAGCAGATGCTGGGGGAATTACAAGGTGTCAGGGGAATTAAAAGGTGTTCGAGAATTCCTCTGATGGATTCAGAGCAGAAGGGCTAAAATATGTGATGTGGTTTGGGATTTTTTATAAGTTGTTGTTGAAGTATTCCGGTTTTCCGTTATCGCTGTCGTAAGTTTTTTTATCTTCCAGGTCAGCGGTGACGGTGATGCGTTCGATGCGCTCAGCCTCTTTAGTGCCGGCGTCAACGGTAACCAAAATCGCATTCACCTTCACATCATCGGTTGCAACCTCAAACGGAATCGGCATTCGTGTCCTGAAGGACTTCAAGACGTTTTCGGGATTTCTGCCAAGAATCGAATCGTGTGCGCCGGTCATACCAATATCAGTAATGTAAGCTGTGCCTTTGGACAGGATTCTCTCGTCGGCAGTTACAACGTGAGTATGAGTTCCGAATACGCAGCTTACCCTTCCGTTAAGGTGATAGCCCATAGCGACCTTTTCGCTGGTGGCTTCAGCGTGAAAATCAACGATTATTATATCGGCCTGCTGGTTAAGTTTAGGCAGGATTTTATCGACAGCGTTATAAGGGCATTCGGCCGGCTTCATAAAGATTCGGCCTATTAAAGAAACGATTGCGACGGTTGGTCCTTTTGTGGTTTTGTAAAAAGCAAATCCCCTTCCGGCAGCGTGTTGTGAGAAATTCTCGGGCCGGACGATATTGTCGGCTGTTTCGAGGGTCTCAATAATATCTCTTTTGCGGTAAGCGTGGTCTCCTAAGGTAATAAGGTTTGCGCCGTATCTGAGTAATTTGTTATAGATTTGTGGAGTCAGTCCTGAGCCTCCGGCGGCGTTTTCAGCGTTGACTATCACGCAATCTCCATTGAGCTGCTTTACGAGCGGCTTTAGTTTTTCGGCCAGGATTCGTCTGCCCGGCCGACCCACCACGTCACCAATACAAAGTATGTTTAACTTCATAATTCGTATTTCGTATGTCGTATATTGTATGTCGTGTATTGTTAAAGTTTTTTCAGCAAACTCGTGATCATTCGACCAATATGGTCTAACTTTTCAAGTAACGTAGCTTCTTTGTCTTCCTGTATATACTTCAACCCTTTCGCCATTGTTACCTGTGTTTCCAATTCTGCGCAACTTCCTAATGTTACATACAAAAATTGTCTATATTCCTTATTGTGATATCTCTTAAAAGCTTCTGCGACATTTGAAGGTATCGAAATTGCTGACCTTCTCATCTGACTCACAATACCATACATCTCCTGCTTTGGAAATCTTGCTGTCAATTTATATATGTCTTTGACTAATTCGATTCCTGTATTCCAAATATTCAGGTCTCTGTATGTTTTTATTTTCTTGCCCATATCTTACTTTCTCCTTCCATGTTTTTTTACGGTCATACCGTACTTTTGTCGTGCGTACTCTTTTACGAAACACGACATACGACATGCCACATACGACATACGATTTTATTTTGCGTACTCAATGCAGCGAACTTCCCGCAGCAGTGTAACCTGGATTTCTCCGGGATAAGTCATCTCATTTTCAACCTTGTTTGCGATATCGCGTGCAATTTTCACTGCCGCCTCATCGTCCACTTTTTCGGCACTGACAATAACGCGAATTTCCCGCCCTGCCTGTATAGCATAGGCATTTTCGACGCCTTTGAAACTACCTGCAATTTCTTCGAGTTTCTCCAACCGTTTGATATATCTTTCGAGAGTTTCCCTTCTGGCTCCGGGACGTGAGGCGCTGATGGCATCGGCAGCACCGACCAGTGGAGTGTAAGGGTTGTCAGCAACCACATCGCCGTGATGTCCTGCGACAGCATTGAGTATAACAGAGGATTCGTTGAAACGCTTGAGGAAATTAGCACCAATGGCTGGATGGCCTCCTTCAATTTCGTGGTCAATTGCCTTGCCAATGTCGTGCAGGAGTCCTGCTCGTCTTGCGAGTGAGCTATCAAGGCCAAGCTCGTCGGCCATAACCTGTGTGAGAAAAGCAACTTCAATACTATGTCGAAGCACGTTCTGACCATAACTTGTTCTAAAACTCAAAGCTCCGAGCAGACTGAGGACCCTGTTATTCAATCCCCTTACGTTAGCCTCAACGGCGGCGTCTTTGCCGAGCTGCAGGACCTTATGATTGACTTCCTTTTTAGTCTGGGCGACAAGCTCCTCGATTCGAGATGGATGTATTCTTCCGTCCTGGATGAGCCGTTCCATCGAAAGGCGGGCGACCTCGCGCCTTATAGGATTAAAACCACTTACGATAATCATTCCGGGAGTGTCGTCAACAATAACATCTACTCCGGTAGCTTTTTCAAATGCTCGAATATTTCGTCCTTCTCTTCCTATAACGCGGCCTTTCATATCGTCGTTTGGGATCTCAACCGTCGAGACAGTTACTTCGCAGGTGTGTTCAGAAGCGTAACGCTGAATAGCGGTGCTTATAATTTCGCGGCTCTTTTCACCGACAGTTTCGGCGGTTTCCTCAATTTTGCGTTGAATCAATGTCGACATTTCGTGTTCACACTCGTCTTCGAGACGTTTTAAAAGCAGGTCTTTTGCTTCTTCCATACCCATCGCAGTAATTTTAAGCAGCTGGTTTTTCTGCTGAGCCATCAATGCAGAAACCTGTTTGTTCTTTGCTTCAATTTTATTCAATCTTCTTTCAATTTCTTTTCTCTGTTTTTTTAATTCGTTTTCCTGCAGCAGCAGCAGCTCCGTCTGATGGTCAATGTTATCCTCACGTTTGCTTAATCTTATTTCGGTTTCGCGCAGCTCTGCGCGAATTTTATTTGTTTCAGCAACGAACTCCTCTCTTTTCTTGATGGTCTCTGCTGCGACATCGATTTGTGCGGATTTAATTATGTTTTCAGCTTCCTTTTTTGCACCGTTAATCTGTCGCTGGATGTCCTGCTGAAAAGTTTTTGCCTTTGCTCTGGAAACAATCTGGAACACAACAGCAGTAAGACCGACTCCCAGGAGAAAACAGATAAATGAAGCGATAGCCTCAGGCAGTCCTATTTGCATTATTATGGTATTCATAATCCCTATACCTTTCATTTGCAGTTACAACAGTTCTGATAAACAATCATTCAAAGTAGGGAGATTGTGGGATTTTTCGGCAGGAAAGATACAAAAAGAGAATGAACTTTGAAATTCTTTTCGTTAAAGCGTAAAAATCAACTTCGTCCGCCCGAAATCAGCATTAAAGGCAGCAATTCCGGGCCTGATGAGTTCCTTTGTATTGCGAAATTAACCAATTTTATAGTCAATACCACTTACTCCCTCGCCGGTAAGCAAGCGCTTTTCCAAAAAGATTCCGATTTCACTCTAAATCCACTTTCAGCATTGCAACGGTAAACAGTGCTGCCGCTCACAAGGGTCTTAAACAGATGCAAAAGTATTTTTGTAACCTAACTACCTTACGGACAAAGCCTTACAGACTTTGCCTAATCCTACGCATATCTTCTACCAAACAACAAAACAGTACTTAAGATACGCTTAAAACCACAATCCTGTTCGTCATCAGTAAACGTAAGCCTATGATATACTGTATCGGCAAAACAGTCAAGGAAAAACACCGGCAAATCTGGGATGGCCAAGGAACATCCCAGAGGGATAACAGGGTACATCGTACCCCGTTATCCCTTTTTCTTATTTTATCTAACCATTTTTTTCTTATGATTTTCATTAACCAGGTATTTCTTGCCTCTGCACCCCGGCCACCTGCCCTCTGCACCCCGGCCACCTGCCCTCTGCACCCCGGCCACCTGCCCTCTGCCAAGTGATTATTGGAAAGTTTTTGCTAAAAACAAAAGATGATACCATTCCGGATTATGGTTCCGGGTAATATGGTTTTATACGCTCAAGAAGACTAACGAATTGAACATACGTTTGGATGTTTCCAAACAAACGGATAGAGTAATTGAAAACAGCAGAATGTATGTAATTTAAGAAAAAACGTAAAGTTGCCTTGTGTCTTAACATAATTGAATAATTTTGCTTGTTTTTGCCGATAACCTGAATGAGGGACAAGTCGTTGTCCCATAAACGGTTAAATTCAGGAGGCAAGACAATGCAGGCTCTTTCAA
>Ga0180434_10004613_pt1 | contig 16651 bp, 19 predicted proteins | sample SS_ome_7_FD_132453 | JGI IMG/M metagenome (GOLD analysis project Ga0180434, IMG submission 132453) | Hypersaline lake sediment archaeal communities from the Salton Sea, California, USA - SS_1_D_2 metaG | ecosystem: Environmental > Aquatic > Non-marine Saline and Alkaline > Hypersaline >...
GGAGAGGTTCTCCAGGCCGGCGATGTCGGCGGCCGTGGCCGCCGTGTAGGTCCCCAGGGCGGTCACCACGTCGGACTGGGAGAGGTTCTCCAGGCCGGCGATGTCGGCGGCCGTGGCCGCCGTGTAGGTCCCCAGGGCGGTCACCACGTCGGACTGGGAGAGGTTCTCCAGGCCGGCGATGGCGCCGGCCTCGGTGACGATCTGGGTGCCGACGATCACCACGTCGGCCGTGGAGCTCTTGCCCGCCAGCGTCACGGCGTCGGCGTCCATCTCAGCGGCCGTCAGGGCCAGGCTGTAGACGCCCGGCAGATTGGTGGCGTCCGGCTCGGCCGGACTGTTGTCGGGCGTGGCCTCCACGCCGTCGCGCACCAGGCGCAGCGTATGATTGCCATCATCGCCGGTCTTCCACGCCTGCGCGGCCGTATCCCACGCCCCGTAGGTCACGGTGAGTGCGTTTCCTCGGATCGCCATCTCAGATCGCTCCCCTCGCGTTGTGGGCCGCCAGGACGGCCGGCGGCGCCCCGCCGGACGGCACGGTGATCTCCAGGTAGGGCATGTCGTCGCCGGTCGGCGTGAAGCTCGCCGAGTAGCCGGGGTCGCCGGGGACCGTGTTCGTCCGGTCGTCCTCGCCGTAGAGGGCGAGGTCGAAGGTCGCCGAGGCGGCCCATTGGCTGAAGACGTCGATCGTCCACGTCGGATCGCCGGATTGATCGAGCGTCCCGATATGATTGGCGTCGTAGGCCGCCTTGACCGCCCCGTAGTTGCTCGTGGTCGTCAGGGGGGTCGCGAAGGTCGCCTTGGCCGCGCCATAGAGGTCGCTGCCGGTTTCCACCAGCCGGTTGCAGACCAGGACGGCCGCCGTGGCGTCGCCGTAGGCCACGGTGTCGAATCGCAGCCCGATCCGCCCGCAGGAGCCGTTCCAAAAGCCGGGGAAGACCATCAGCGTCTGGCCGCTGGCGATCGCCTGGTCCGCCGTCGCCGTGCCGTTGGCCAGGGCGCGGGCCCAGGCCCATGCTGCGGCCGCGCTGCCGCCCCCGGCGCTGCTGAGATACTTGCAGACGCCACCGGCCTGCTGCTGGGGGTCCAGGTCGATCTCGGGCCAGACGCCGTGGGCGTCGGGTTCGACGGGGTAGTCCGACAGGTCGAGGGCGGCCCGATCGGCCGTCAGCCTGACGCGCTTGGGCCCGAACCGCGACCGCCAATCGTCGAAGAGCATCCCGACGACCGTCTCGGGGATCGCCGTGAATCGCCAGCCGTTGGGGACGCGCTGGACGCCCTCGTCCGAATGGAGGATCTCGTACTCGGCCGCCGCCGGCAACTGATCGCCGGCCAGCACGTGGCCCCAGCGATGGGGCTCATCGACGATCCGCCGGAGCTGGCCTCGCGGCCGCGCGAGCGCCCGCATCTGAATCCAGGCCGGTTCGCCCCCCCCGGTCGGGATGTAGTCGAGCCGCCAGGCGGCCGTCCGCGGATCGTAGACCCGCCGGACCTGATCGTCGATCGCCGCGTAGGCCCCATCCGCCAGCAGCGTCCAGCGGACATCCGCGAACAGGCGGACCCGGGGCCCGCGGCGGGCGGCGTTCGGGGCGATCGGCGTGAATGTCGGGTCGAGGGTCATGTCCTCAGCCTCCCGCCAAGCGCGCCCAGACGGCGTTTACGACCAGCACCACGAGGGAGCCGGCGATGATCCACAGCAGCCGCGAGCGCGTGGCCTGAGCGGTCTCCAGGCGATCCAGGCGGACCTGGACGCCCGGCTTGCCGTTGCCCCGCAGGGCGACGTCGAGCCGCTCGAGCTTGGTGTAGATGTCCCGGAGGACATCCTGCCCGAGCCGGTCGTGTTGGTCGCGGGTCGCCGGCATCAGAAGATCGTCTCCTCGTCCACGCGCTTGGCGTGGACGCGCAGCGTCACGCCCATCGGGTCGGCCGGCCGGAAGTGGCCGCCGCCCACCAGGTCGAGGACCTCGTAAACGGCGATCGCCCCGCCGACGTCCAGGCGGATGCGGTCGCCGGTCTCGGGCTCGACGGGCTCCCCATCCAGCACCAGGTCCGCGGCGGTCAAAATGAAATCCGTCGCCTGGACCTCGATGCCGGCGCCGGCCTCGTCGGCGAGCGTGTAGGTCGTCGAGCCGGGCGTGACGAGCAGCTCCACGGACCGGCCGCCGCGGCTGTAGAAGGCCGTGCGGGCCATCCTGGAGGTCCGCTGCTCCGCGAGCCAATCGACGGCGTCGCCCAGCATGTCAGTCATGGGCGACCTCCCTGTCCGCTTGGACCCGAACCCGCCTGCCTGCGTCGGGCGGGCAGGGGCAGGCGGGGCTTTCCCCGGGGAGGCTCACGCCCGCCGCCGTCAGGATCTCCCGCAGCACGCGGGGGTCGGCCAGCTCGTCGATCGTCCACTGGCGCGCGGCCAGCCAGGCGAGATAGTTTTCCACGCGCTCGGGCTCGGGGGCCCAGCCGTCGGCCATCGCCGCCAGGTCGGGGAGCATCGTCTCGCGCGTCGCCTGCCGGGCGGCGCCGGCGTAGAGGGCCAGTGCCGGGCCGAAGGCCAGGACCGGGCAGCCCAGGGCCAGGCACTCGTGGATCGCGTTGGAGTTGATGGTCACCACGAAGCGCGCGTCGGCCACCAGGTCGGCCAGCTCTCCCGGCCGGGCCGTCTTGTGCCGGCGGTAGTGCTCCCGGCCGGCGGCGCTGTCGCCGGCCCGGGGCAGGCGCTTGCCGCCGCGGCAGTCGCGGTCCATCGGATGCGCCCGGAAGATCGCGGGCACGCCGCGGGGGAGGTTGTCGGCGACCAGCCGCTCGAGGATGCGCGGGCTGGCCACCGGCGAGTCCGCCAGTTGGGTGTCGGTGGTTGTTTGGCCGAGGACCAGGATGTGGCCCCGCCGCCGCGCGCGCACGGGTCGGCGCTCGGGCAGCACCGCGTCCAGGCGCCGCCGCGCTCCGGGCGGCGGGTCGCCGGCCACCTCGCGGGCCCAGCTGGACCAGTGGAGGATGCCCGCGGGATCGAGCTGGTAGTGCCGCTCGCGATCGCCCAGGTACCCGTGCTCGACGTGCAGCACGGTGGTGCCCGCCTGGCGGTAGCCGGCCAGCAGCGTCGCCAGCGGCTCGCGCCGGCCGTTCCAGGCCACCAGGACCTCCGGCAGCCGGCGGAATTGCCCCAGGCCGAGCTGTTCGGCGGGCGGCCGGGCGCTGACGGCGTAGCCCAGCGCCGCCAGGCCGTCGGCGATCGGGCGGTACGGCTTGGTCTCCGCGTGCCAGGCCTCCAGGGACGGCGCCAGCACGCCGGCCAGCGGCTCACCGTTGGTCGGCTCGTCGCGCCGCAGCAACCCGTGGCGGTCCGCCTCGGGCACGGTCAACTCCGATCGGCCGCCGGCCCACAGGTGACAGGCGAAGGGAAGCTGCCCGCCGGTGGCGGGCTCCACCGTCCGCAGGGCGGCCGCCCGGTTTTCGCGCCAGAGCAGACGGGAAACGGTCTTGTCCGCCGGGAACCACCAGGGCCAGTCGCCGATCGTCAGCAGCCGGGGGCAGCGCCGGTGCAGGGCCAGCATCAGGCGGGGCCCGTAGGCCACGCGCGAGCGGGGGCCTTCGCCGGCCCGCCGGACTTCCTCCAGGAAGATCGGCCAGCCGGGCCAGTCCCGGTGGACCCAGAGGACGCCGTTGGAGAGCGTCAGCTCGGGGTTTTGCTGGTGGTGCTGCCGCGCGACGTACAGGCGGCCCGGCTCGAGGCCCCAGGCCCGCTCGGCTTCGGCCAGGGGGCGCAGCGGCCAGAAGTCGCAGTCGAGGTACCAGCCGCCCTCGCGCCGCAGGGCCGAGTACCGCAGCAGGTCCGAGCGGACGCACAGGTCCTGCTCGCGGGCGTAGAGGTCGGCCAGCTCGTCGAGGAGCACCTCCTCGCCGTGGACGCGTACCCGGTGGTCGGGGTTGAGTAGGCGGAAGCCGTCGAGGTTCCGCCGAGCCCAGTCCGGCAGGGGCCCGCCGATCCAGACGAAGTGGATGATCCGGGGCCGGGGGGTCGCGGTCGTCGCGGTCATAGCAAACCCTCCAGCCAGGCCAGGTCGTCGACGTCGCTGACGATCGTGGTCCAGGTCGGCTCGCGGTCCCACACGCGGGCGTGCGGGAAGCTGGGCAGGATCTGGTCGTACCGGTAGACCGGCCGCCCGGGCTCGGTGTCGTGGATGACCAGCAGACGGCTGGTGGCCCGCAGGCGGGCGATTTCCTCGATCCGGCCCTGGGCCGGAGTCGAGTCGACCAGCACCACATCCCACTCATGGGCGGCCAGCTCCGCGCCGTCCGGCGCGCAGATCACCGCGTGATCCTTGCTCCGCATGTGCGCGAAGCGCTGCACCCACGGCGCGTGGCGATCGACGCTCACCAGGTGTCGGCCCGCGCATGCCGCGTGGAGGACGGGCGTCGAATAGACGCCGCAGCCCAGCTCGAGGACCGGCCCCATCGTGTGCGCCACGCAGGCCAGCAGCGCCGGCAGATGCGTGGCCCACGGGTCCATCCGGATGTCGTCGCGATCGGGGGTCATGGTTTGGCCCACCAAAGATGCCCGCTGTCGGGCAGGTGTCGGCCGGGATCGTCGATCTCCGCGGCGAACTCGTCGCAGGCGGCCGTGGCCAGTCGATCGGCGCCCGGCTCGTAGTCGTGGCAGATCAGCACGCCGCCGGGGTTGGTGCGGGCCCACGCCCAGCGGAGCGCCGCCAGGCTCGGGGCGTAGTGGTCCAGGTCCACGTGCGTCGCCGCCAGGCCGGCGGCGAGCTGGACGCGGGCCAACACCGCCGGCACCCAGCCGATCCACAGGCGGACGGCGTCCTCGATCGGCGCCAGGCTGCGGGCCAGGGCCTCGGCCACGTGCGGCCCGGTGGCCAGGCTCCCCGCCGGAAACCGGCAATCGCCGTCGGGCTCGTAGTCGCGGATGGTGGGCGCGGCCATGCCGGCCCAGCTATCCACGCCGTGGGCCACGCGGCCCGCCGCCCACGCCGCCAGGGCCAGCGGGACGAAGGTGTGACCCTCCCACACGCCCAGCTCCGCGTAGTCGCCGGGGACGCCGCCGATCTCACGGATGAGCGGCTCCAGATGCCGATACTGCGCGCGCGGGACCATCAGAGCCTCCAGGCCCGCCGGGGCTACTGATCCAGGCGAATGCGGACGGTCTCGTCGGTGGCCCCGGCGGCCGCGATGGCCTTGCCGATGTAGACGTTGGCCCCGACCGTGGTGGTGGCGACCTCGTTGGCCGCGTCCCAGTAGCACTTCGCGCCGGCGGTGATCGCCGTCGCGGAGCCCGTGTCCTTGGCGAAGTCGAACGCGCCGTTGATCGCCAGGGCGCCCAGGTCGTCGGCGGCGATCGCCTTCTTGGCGACCCCGACCAACTGCCCCTGGACCACCACGTCGCCGGCCGACACGTTGGACGCGGGCGTGTAATCGACGGCGTCGCCGTCTTGGACGAATGCTGCCATAGCCATGTCGATGCTCTCCTCGTCGACGGGGCGAAGCTGCGGCGGCCCCGCCGCGTTGGGTTGTCGGCGGGGGCGGCTCGCGCCGCCCCCGCCGCGTTACGCCGTGTTACGCCGCGTTACGCCGCGTTACGCCGTGTTACGCCGCGTTACGCCGCGTTACGCCGCGCCCTTGCTCTTGACGCCGGCCCGATACTCGGCCAGGGCCACGCCGAAGTCCCAGAAGCACCTCCAACTCACGCCGAGCGTGCTGACGACCTGGTCCAGGCCGAAGTACTCGACGGTGGGCTCCTCGAGGCCGTTCAGGTAGGCGATCTCGCAGGCCGGCACGTCGCCCGGACCGGCCAGCAGCCACCAGGCGGTGGAGCTGCCGGCGGTCCCGCTGATCGTGCGGCTCAGCCACTCCCAGACGATCGGCTCGAAGTCGCCGGCCCAGACGTTGGCGTTGGGCTCCCGCTTGGAGGCGGCCGTCGAGCCCAGGGCCGTCGCGATCATCCGGGCGCTGCGGTCCATCAGGACCTTGCCCGTCTCCTCCAGGGCCGTGGGCACCAGGAGGATGCGCGGCTCGATCGACACCGGATCGCCGTCCGGCCCGGTCTGGTCGCGGAACATCTGGACGCCCGTCCCCAGGCTGGTGAGCTGGAGGTTGGTGGCGGCGCCCTCGAAGTAGTTGCCCCGCGCGCTGGTGAAGTGCGAGCTGCCTGCGCCCGTGGCGATGAACAGCAGCGCCATCGCCCGTTCGCGGGCGATGCTGGACTTGCGGCCCAGGGCCGTCGCGTTCTGCGTGAACGCGCCCAGTTCGTCGTTGATGATGTCCTGCCGGCTGATCGACAGCACGGCCCCGCGGGTCGTGACCTGGCGGGTCCAGCTCTCTTCCGACAGGCTCAGGTGCTTGAGCTCGCCGGTCGGCGCGACCGGCTCGAGGTCGCCGCTGATCGCCAAGCTGTACACCGTGTGCGTGTGGAAGTTCCCGTGGTTGCGGGTTGCCGCGATCCGCGGCACGACGGCCCGGGGCGCGCTGAAGCCCTTGGCCAGGGCCTTGTTGGCAACCGCGCCGACGATGCCCGACAGCGACGTCGTGCTGAACGCCGCCTGGACCCACTCGGTGTCCACGCTCAGCGGCAGGTCCACGCCGGCCATCGCCGCGGCCAGCTCGGCCGTCTTGCGCAGGCCGATCCGCCGGAACTTGTCGGCGTCGTTGATGACCTGCTCGCCGTAGGACGCCAGGAGCTGCTCGTCGCTGCCGCCCACGTGCTGCGCCAGGCAGAGCGCGGCCTCCAGGACCTGCGGACCGGAGGGACCGCGGGCCACGAGGACGGCCGGGGCCTGGGGCCGCTGGGCCCGCAGGACCTCCAGCTCCGTCCGGTTGGCGTCCCAGCCCTCGGCGACCGCCTTGGCGGCGATCTCCGGGTGCCCGTCGCCGGCGGCGGCCTGCACGGCGGTGATCCGCTCCAGCTCGGCGGCGGCGGCCGCGCGCATCTGGAGGATCGGGTCGGCCGGCGGATCGTTGCCCGGCTGCGGAGCCGGAGCCGCGGCGCCCTGCACCGGGGCGGCCGGCGGATCGTTGCCCGGCTGCGGAGCCGGAGCCGCGGCGCCCTGCACCGGGGCGGCCGGCGGATTGTCTTGCGGCGAGTCCGCCGCCTGCTCGGCCGCGTACTCGGCCTTCAGTTCGGCGAGTTTCGCCTCGTCCAGTGTGTCCGGATCGAGGCCCTTGGCTCGCACCCATGCGTTGAAACCCATGTCTGTGTCTCCTCTTGCGTCGGCCGGCGGCGGCGCCTTGGCCGCCACGCGGGCCGATGATTTCTCGTCCGCTCCCAGGTCCACGAAACTGATCTCGCCCAGCGTCGACTTGCGGGCGACGTAGACGGGGCCCCGAAATTTGCGACCGTTCACCTCGACGGTCTGCCCCTCCTTGACGAACTCGTACTCCTGGATCTGCGCGCCGATCGACGCGCGCCAGGGGAAGCCCAGCTTGCTCGACGCGACGATCTCCCGGGCGGCCTCCGTGTCGCGCGAGATCAGGCCGGTCGCCAGCAGCTTGTTGTTCTCCACCGCGAGCCGATCGGTGTGGCCGACGCCGTCGGCGGCGTTGTGATTGAAGCGGACCGGGCGGCTCTGGCTGGGGATGCGCAGGCCCGCCAGGTCAACGATCACCGGGCGGTACCAACACGCCAGGGTCATCGGTCCGCCCGTGTAGACGGTCATCTTGAAGCTGGGCAGCTTGGGCCGGCCGTTGCCGTCGTCGGCGGCCGCCTCGATCGTCACGGCCCCCGGCTCGCTTAGCAGATCCAGCGTGGCGCCCGCCTGCGGGGGCGGGGGGCTGGCCGCGGCCTTGATGGTCAGAGCGCTGGCCCCTCGGCCGCGCGCGAGGTCTTTAATTGGATAGGGCATCTTCGATCTCCTCGACGCGGTCCTCGAGATCCGCGACCACACCCGCAGCCGCGGCGGGCGACGCCTCTTTGAGCGACAGTCCCAGCTCGCGCATCAGCCGGATCTCCTTGGCCCGCTGGCGCAGCTCGGTCTCCCAGTCCTTGCCCGCACGGGCGTACTCGGTGGCCAAGGTGGTCGTGTGGGCCGTCAGGCGGGCGGCCTGGGCCCTGGCCTCCTTGATCGGGTCGACGTGCTCGTGGCCTTCCCACATCCACTGGTGCGGCACGGCCGCGACCCGGGCGACGGCCGGCAGGGCGTAGACCTTCGCCGCCTCCTCCAGCCAGGCCGCCAGCAGGCGGTCCAGCCCCACCGCCTCGAGGTGCGACTGCTCCACGCGGATGCTCTTGAAGTAAGTCTGGTGGTCCAGCCGGCCGGAGGCGTAGTTGTAGGCCGAGGAGTTGGCGGCGGCCACGTTGTACGGGATGTTCAGGCAGCGGGCGATTTCGTTGATGATTTCCCGCTTGAACATCTCGTAGGTCGTCGCCGGCTGCTCGGGCTTGAGCTGCTCGGGGTCCCAGCCCTCGGGGACGAAGAGGGCCGTATTGGGCTCGATCTCCATCTCCGTCATCGGATCGACCTCGGCCGCCTCCCCGCCGGCCGGGGCCGTGGTCTTCATCAGCACCGAGAAGCTCGCCGCGGTCTCGGCGGACCCGAGCACCGCCTTGGTGAAGCGGCGCAGTTGGGCGAACAGCTCCAGCGCCGGCAGGATGTCCGGCAATCCCCGTCGCTGCCCGGGCCGGTCCGTGCGGAACCAGTGAATGACGCTGGTGGCGGGCACGCGATCGTACTTCGTGCTCCCCGCGGTGGAGCTGCCGGGGTGGGCCTTCCGGATCAGGTAGGCCACGGGGTTGCCGGCGGCGTCCAACTCAATGCCGTCGGTCTTGCCGGCCTCCGTCCCGATCGCCATCAGATTCGGGCTGGCGACCTGGTCGGCCTCGATCAGCCGCAAGTCCAGTTGTATCGCGCTGGCCAAGCCCTCGTTGTTGATCATCACGGCGAAGGCCTCGCCGTCCTGGGCGCGGGCCATCCGCATCGTGCGGAGCTTGCCGGCGAGGTCCACCGCCGTGGCCCAGGCTGAGAACTCGGCCTCGATCCGCCGGTTGGCCTCGGGGTCGTCGGTCAGCATCTGGAGGCGGGGCCCCGTGCCGATCGTGTCATTGGCCAGCGTGAGGACGATGCCCCGGGCGTAGGAGTTGTTGGCGACCTCGTAGCGGGCGCGCTCGCGGAGGATCTTGCGAACGGCCGGCGTGGCCGCGGCCAGGGCCGACAGGGAGTCGGCGTTGGCCCAATGCCGCCGGTTGTTGGCCGTCGTCTGCGCCGGGTCGAACTTGCCCGCCACGCGGGCGCCGGACGGGGATCGAAGGTAGACGCGGGCCGGCCGCGCGTCGGCCGCGATCGGGATGCGGCGCCGCCGCTTGCTCCAGGGCCAGCGCATCTCACACCGCCCCGGGCGGCACGATCTTGACGCGGACGAAGGCCTTGCGGGGGTCGGTGGACAGAGCGTCCTTGCCCGCCAAGTACTTGTCCGCCGCGATCTGATCGGCCAGCGAGTGCTGCTGGGTGCTGACGCCGTCGGCGGCCGCCTGTCGCGGCCCCTGGGCGTTGTCGGCGATGTCGGTCTTCAGGTCGGTCGCTGCCATTCTTGCCTCGGCGGCGGGCGCAAAAAAACCGCCGCATGGGTGCACGGCCCCGTGCGGCGGCACCATTGATCGTCGGGCCCCGAGTGGGACCCTTCGCCTACCCGCATTGTCGGTGTGCGACCCCCGAATCTGTCCGTCGAATCCCGTCGAGGGTCTACCGGTAGACCCTCGGGGCCGATTTTTCCCCCTCAACCCGTCTCGTAGCCGTATGCCCGGGCCCGGCGTCGAACCGCGGAGGCGAGGTCGGCATCGGCCCGGTCGAGGTCCTCCCACGTGAGCCGCGGGTGCTTGCGGGTGTTCTCGGTCGTCGGCGGCGCATCCCGCCGGTCCGCCGGTCGCAGCCCCAACCGATCGGCCAGGAGGCGCTCGGCGGCCCCGCCCGGCGTCAGGTCCTCCACCCGGTACCGAATGGCGGTTTCGGACTCCGCCCGACGCTGCCACTCCAGCCAGTAGCCCATGCGGGCCGCGACCGGATCCTCCGGCAGGCCGCCCATGTCCCGGGCGATCTGGCCCATCATCAGCGGCACGTGCGTCATCATGCTGGAGATCGTCGCCAGCGGCTGCCGGACCTGGTGGACGGTCGGCGACCATGCGTGCGCCGCGCGCCAGTCGCCCGCCTCCCCGTCCCACCCGCGCCAATCGCTCAGCAGGAACGGCCAGCCCGCCGCGCCGTCAGGGCCGATCCGCTCGTGGCCGATCGTCAGACCGAAGCGCGCCGCCAGGTAGCGGCACGCGTAGCGCGTGCCCGACCGCGAGGCGGCCACGATCAGTAGGCGGGACGTCACGGTCCACTCCTTCCGGGTTGGCCGGCCGCGGCCCGGCGCACGCCCTCCATCACCTCGCGCGGCAGGCTGTAGAGCGGGACATCCGGGTGGCCCAGGCCATCGGTGCCCGGGACGATCCGCAGGCCCACGGCGCCGGCGATCACCGCCAGGGCGGCCTCGATCCGCTCCCGATCCGCCCCCGCGGCGCGGGCCAGGAGCTCCTCGGAGAGTTCCTGAGCCGAGACGCCGTGCGGCTCGACCGGCAGCGTCCAGAGGACCTCGCGGGCTAGTTCGCTGAGCTGCGTCCAGATCTCGTCCATCGCCTTGCTCCCGCCGGCAGCGTCCAAAGGCTCGCCCGGGCTAGTTCACTGAGCTGGGCCCAGATCTGGTCCACTCTCGGCCGGCCGCTCGTGCGTGGTGATCCGCCGGCCGCAGTAGCGGCACTCTCGGCGGCGGCGGATGCCGCCCTTGGGCAGCGGCCGGGTGTAGACCACCAGGAAATGCCGGCAACCGCAGGATTTGCATTCCAACCCCTCGGCCGCTCCGCTCGGCGGGATGATCGCCGGGGACACCGCGCCCGGGCCCCCCGGGTCCACCCTTTCGCCGCCCCCGACGTGTGCGGGCTTCGTCCGCCGGCCGCGGCGCTTGGGAGTCCGCTTGGCCATGATTCTATCCTACCCTTTCCGCACGTGTTATGCGCGCTTTCTTGTCAGGTCCGCCTGCGTGTAGCGCTTGCGGCGGCGGGCCGGGGCGAGCTGTCCCGGCGCCTGGACGCCGCAGAGGCTGGCCGCCGCGGCGCAGCCCACCAGGCAATCCAGCCAGTGGTTGTCCGGTTTGGTCGGCAGGACCGACCACTCCCGGACCGTGCCGAAAGGGCCCGTGACCTCCACCCACCGCTCCGAGCGGGCGACCTGCTCGGCGAACAGGCTGTGATCGGTCTTGGCGGTGCCATAGAGGCTGATGCAGCCCCGGTCCGACGCGGCGGCCGCGAGGCCGTCGTGGACGAAGGACTTCCAGTAGTTCGTGTCGATCAGGATGTGCCGGAACTGGGCGGTGCGGCTGACGTTCGGGATGTACCAGTGGTAGCCGAGCGTCTCGCCGGGCCGGCGGGCGTAGGCGGCCATCGGCTTGCGGCTGGCGCGGATGCCCATGCCCTTGGAGGCCATCATCGTCGAGCTGGCCACCTTCCGCTGGACGGCCTCGACGATCCCCGGCTTGTAGCCGCTGTCCACCAGCAACCGGTCGATCCGGGCCAGGCCGCCCCCGCGCTTCCACTCGCGGCCGAGGCTCTCGGCCACCAGCCGCTCGAGGCCGGCGTGGATGGCCCCGTCCGCCCCCGCCCCCGGGAACGCCCGGCCCAGCGTCCGCGGGGCGTCGGCGAGCGTGAACAGTCGCCGCGTCTGAGCCGGGGACGTGCCGTACTCGACGAGGTAGCCGGTGAAGTCCTGCTGCCAGGCGCAGACGGCGTAGTAGAGCAGGCGGTCGTGGAGGTCGACGAACATCGTCAGCGTCGTCGTCGCCGGCGGCAGGTGGCTGCGGCGGTGGCCGTTGGTCTTCTTCAGGACGTCCTCGACCTTCAGGACCTGCTCGGAGGCCTGGGGCAGCGTCGGGGCGTTCTGGTACTCGGCGTCGAAGGCGGCGGGGCCCAGCTTCAGCCGCAGGTTCATCGCGTGCTGGATGGCGGAGATCTCCCCGCCGCGCTCGTCGAAGCGGGCCGGCCAAGAGGCCTTGGCCCCGCGGTCCATCGCCTTGCGGTGGGACCGGTAGAATTTCGTGGCGGCCGCCCGCCCCTTCGTGCGGCGGACCTCGCCGTACCGGTCCCAGAGCTCCTCGTTGGTCGGCAGCCGGTCGAGCAGCCGCGTCCGCTCCGAGTCCCACTCCGGCGACTTTTTCGGATCGAGGATGCGATCGGCCAGGTCGTCCTCGTACATCACCGTGCAGGTCATCAGGGCGGAGAGGTGCTCGCCGGGACCGGCCATGCCCAGCACGTCGCCGTGCAGCAGCTCCATCCGCTTGGCGGTCTGGTCGGCCGACCGCGCCGAGTCCCGCGTCTGCGGGTCGTCCAGGAGGACCAGGCTGGGCCGCAGGATCGCCCCGTCCGCCCGGGCGTGCTGCTGCCCCCGGAGGTTGGCGTCCAGGCTGGTGGCGGTGATGATCGCGCCGCTGCACGGGCTTTCCGCCAACCCCTGTTTGCGGAGAGTTTCCGGCAGGTCCTCGGCCCCCAGCGTCGCGAAGACGACGCGATCGCGGCCCCAGTGCACGTGGGTCAGCCGCCCCCGGACGTGCTGCTGGAGCTGCCGCTTGGAGCTGTTGTCCAGCGCCCGCAGCGGGTGGCAGGCCTCCGGCCAGTCGGCCGCCAGCAGCGGGTTCTCCAGGAGGGCCATCCGCACGCCGCGCAGCAGGTCCCGCCCGGCCTTCTCGGCGCCCCCGATCAGGCAGACGTAGGGCCGCCGGCCGGTGAGGATCGCCCAGAGGGCCGCGCACCAGGCCAGGCTGGATTTGCCCGAGCCCCGCGGCATGGCCAGCGCGAACAGCCCGCCCTCGTCGACCGCCCGCTCGATCTTGCGGATGACCCGCAGGTGATCGGGCGACCACGGCCGCCAGAAGGTCGCGGCGAAGTACTCCTCCGCGAACTTGCGGAGCGACTTGGTCGTCGCCCGGCGTCGAGCCGGATCCGCCACGTCGGGGATGGGCCAGATGTCCTGGGCCGCCTTGGTCGCCGCCCGGTTGCGCTCGGCCTGGCGGCGCCGGGCCTCGACGTAGCGATCGGCGGCGGCCTGTTCGGCCGCGGCCCGGGCCTCGGGCTCGGCTGCCGCCTCCCGCTGCTGGAGCTCCATCGCCAGCCAGGCGACGTACCGCGGGAAGTCGACGCGCCGGCCGTCCGGACCGTCCGCGCCGGCGGCCGCGATCCGCAGGCCGGCCGCGTCGCGATGGGCCCGCAGCCGCGCCGCCGACAGCACGGCGCCCAGCGGCGTCGAGTTGACCAGGCGGACGGTCGCCGCCGGGGTCAGCGCCCGGATGTCCAGCGGCTTAGGCATCGGCCTCCAGCCGTTGCACCAGCCAGGCGGCATAGGCGGCCAGGCTCAGGTGTCCCCGATCGTCGACCGGTGCCCCCGCGCGAATGTGGGCGCGGATCAGCTTGGCCGGGACCTCGGGGGCCCCGTCGCCGGCGGCCAGCAGCTTCGCCAAGCCCGCAGCCGTCCGCGGGCGGGTGGCCTCGGCCACCGGAGGCCCGCACGTGGGCCCAGGATCGCCCCTGGCGGCCGATCGGCGGGGGGGGCGGGTCTGACGGCGTCCACCCGCCTTGGCGGCGCCGGCGCCGGGGCGTTTCCGCCGGCGGGATTCGCCGCCGGCCGAACCGCGTCTTACCTTGCCCATGGTGGAGACTCCTTTGCAGTCTCTGCCCAAGGGGGCGCCGTGGTCGTGGGCCCCCGCCGCCTGCCAGCGGCGGACCAGCCCTTCACGAGCGCCCCCGGGTTGTTTTTTCGCCGATGCGCCGGATCAGCCAGGCGGCGTACCGCACCAGGTTGATCCGGCCATCGGTCGTTGTCGGCGCGCCGTCCCGGACGTGCCGGCCGATCATCTCCTCCGTCACCGACCCGACGCCGACGGCCGATAGGAGCTTTGCCGCCTGGGCGACGGTCAGCTTCGCCGGGTTGGGCGGCGTCTCGCTCATGCAACTGTCCTCCAGCCCCCGGGGCCGAGTTCCCCGGGAAGAATCCGTCGCCCATGTCCCAAGCCGCGACGCTGTCGCGGCTTACGGCGGCGAGTTCCTCTGGAAAAAGCTGCGAATCCCCTTCCCTCGGGCCGGCGCCGGAGCGAACATGAACATGTGGCGAGAGAACGTAAACAATTGGAAGAAAGGGAATTGCGATGAGAATCACAGGCGACGGGCATATTGACCACACCGCGGCCTACGAGGCCCAGCACGATGCCTGGAATGACCGGGCCATGCTGCGAAAGAGACCCAAGACCTACGAAGCGGACTTCCGCGGGAAGAAGGTCCGCGTGACGGTGCCGGGCCGCCACGAGACGGTGGCCTACAGCGGGGACGCCAAGGACGTGTTGCGGGACGTCCTCCGCGACAACCTCAGCCCCCGGGCCGTGGCGGTCATCGCCGCCCATCTGCACGGCATGGTCAACACGAAGAACGACGCCGTGAACAACGAGGTCGCCTGGTTCACAGAACAACTGCTGGACATGGTCGGCGACCAGTACAACGCGCTGTGCGAAGAGGCTGGACTCTGAGCAACCGCCCGGCAGAACGCCCGCCGCCTTGGCGGGCAGGCCGGGCCCAACGATAAGGAGCATGCCATGAAGAAGAACGAGATCGAGGTCGGGGGGCACTACGTGGCCAAGGTCAGCGACCGGCTGACCACCGTCCGCATCGACGCGGCCAACCCGCGCGGCGGCTGGGACGCCACCAATCTGCGGACGAAGAAACAGGTCCGCATCAAGAGCGCCCAGCGACTCCGGCACCAGACGCGCGGGCCCGGCCAAACGGCGCCGCAGCCGGAGGTCGCCAAGACCGTCGAGGCGGGCGTTGTGGTGCCCGCAGGTTCCCAGTCGCCCAAGGAACCCAAGGCGGCGGGCGGACGCGACACGCGCAAACCTGGCCGTCCGGCAGGCGGCCCTGACGCCGAGGGAGCCAAGCGCACATCCGGCCTGGACGCCGCGGCGCAGGTCCTGGCCGAGGCGGGCGAGCCGCTGGACGCCAAGACGATGGTCGAGCGGATGCTCGCCAAGGGCCTGTGGCAGACCAACGGCAAGACGCCGGCGGCGACGATCTACGCCGCGATCCTCCGCGAGTGTCAGACGAAGGGCGACAAGGCCCGCTTCCGCAAGGTCGGCCGCGGCCAGTTCGCGCTGGCCTGACCGGACCGAAATCACTTCGCCCTCGCGGACGCCCCGGTCCTCGCGGCCGGGGCGCTCTTAGTCTTCTTGACACGCCTCGCTTTCCTGGGGGCTCTGACGGCGGGCCGGCGCGTCGCCTTCCGCCCTGTGAACGCCTCCCACCGCTGCACGATGACGTCGCAGTAGAGCGGGTCGATCTCCATCAGGAACGCCTTGCGGCCCGTCTGCTCGCAGGCGATCAGCGTGCTGCCCGAACCGCCGAAGAGGTCCAGGACGTTCTCGCCCGGCAGGGAGCTGAACTGGACCGAGCGGACGGCCAGCTCGACGGGCTTCTCCGTCAGGTGGACCATCGCCTGCGGGTTGACCTTCTTGACGTGCCACAGGTCGGTGGCGTTGTTGGGCCCGTGGAAGCTGTGCCCCGCGCCTTCCTTCCAGCCGTAGAAGCAGATCTCGAACGCGCCCATGAAGTCCTTGCGCGTCAGCACCGGGTGTTGCTTGTCCCAGACGATCCCCTGGCTGAAGTACAGGCCCGAAGCCTTCAGCGGCGCGGGGTAGTTGCCGAGGTTGGCGTAGCCGCCCCAGATGTAGAACGACCCGCCCGGCTGGAGCACGCGCGAGGCGTTGGCGAACCACGCCAGCAGCATCTCGTCGAACGCCTCGTCGGTGACGAAGTCGTTCTCCAACGGCCGATCCTTGGCTCGCATCTTCTTGCGGGCCTTCTTCGGGTCGGTGACTCCGCGTGCGACGTCGAAGCCCTGGTGGTGCATTTTTCCAGAAGACTTCGACAGGTCGGGGTGGGAACTGAGGCCGGCGGCGATGGCCGTGCTGCTCCGCGGTTCGACGCGGACATTATACGGCGGGTCCATCGAGACCAGATCGATGCCCGCACCGTCCAGCAGGCGGTCGAGATCGGCCTCGCTACCGCTGTCGCCACACATCAGGCGGTGGTTGCCCAGCACCCAGATGTCGCCGCGCCGGGTCGTCGCGTCGTCGGGCGGTTCGGGAACGGAGTCCGGGTCGGTCAGGCCCTCGCTGACCTCGCCGTCGAGCAGCTTGGCGAGCTCCTTGTCGTCAAAGCCCAGCAGGCCGAGGTCGTAATCGGCGCCCTGCAGGTCCTTCAGCTCGATCGGCAGCAGCTCGAAGTCCCACTCGGCCAGCGTTGCCGTTTGGTTGTCGGCGATCCTGTACGCCTTGATCTGCTCGGGCGATAGGTCGGTGGCCACGTGGACGGGCACCTTGGCCAGCCCGAGCTTCTTCGCCGCCTTCCACCGCGTGTGGCCGACGATGATCACGCCGTCGGCGTCCACCACGATGGGCTGGCGGAAGCCGAACTCCTTCAGGCTGGCCGCGACCGCGTCCACGGCCTGGTCGTTCTGACGGGGGTTGCCCTCGTACGGCGAGATCTTATCGATGCCCACCAGCTTCACCTCGAGGTTCACTTGCTTCGTGTGCATGTCACGTCGTCCTCATGCTGTGCGTCGCGTCCGCAACAAACAAAAAGGCGGCGCGCGAC
>Ga0180434_10004614_pt1 | contig 16648 bp, 8 predicted proteins | sample SS_ome_7_FD_132453 | JGI IMG/M metagenome (GOLD analysis project Ga0180434, IMG submission 132453) | Hypersaline lake sediment archaeal communities from the Salton Sea, California, USA - SS_1_D_2 metaG | ecosystem: Environmental > Aquatic > Non-marine Saline and Alkaline > Hypersaline > Sediment...
CGATTCTGACGGGGATGGCAAAAAGAATTGTGAAGACGATTGCCCGCAGGATGCGACCAATACCTGTCACGATGCGGTTGCAGAAGAATCTGGTGATGCAGAGCAAGGTGCTGAACCAGAAACGGTGGAAGCAACGGAAGACGAGAGCGTGGTCGAAGAAGTGACCGCGATCGCGGATGCCGGTTTAGTCCTCGTGAACGAGGATGAAGAATCGGTTTCGTTGGCATCCAACGAAGCCGTTGAGATCATCCAGTCCGCGGACCCCTACTTCACCAGTGGTGGAACGAAGTATTGTTTCATAAAATCGGGTGATCCCTGTGCAGGCGATTGCCATAAAAAAGACGGCACCACGGGTTGTGAGACGACCACATCACCCATCCAGGATGCGATTGACCACGCGGCCAGCAATATTCCTGATGATGACACCCTCTATATTGAAGCTGGATCATATTCCGGATTTACGATCAATAATTTCGGTGCGGACCTGACGATCATGGCTGCTGGCCAGGGATCAACCTTTATCAATGGCCAGATCAACCTGACCAACAATACGCATAACATCCGGCTCAGCGACTTCAGTGTCGATAATGCGGGCAATACTCCGACAATTAACGCCCTCAACAACTCAGGCACGATAACATTGCGGCATCTGTCGGTTGCAAGTGATCATGACTCCGGCGTGTGGGTCGATAACCATTCTGGCGATGTCTTCCTCGATGATGTTGATGTGGATGTGGACGGAAATGATGAAGCCGCCTATATTGATAATACCGCTGGCAGCGGCAATGTGCAGATTGATGACAGCACATTCAAATCAGACAAGAATACTGGCTTAGATGTCCGCTCAGCCGGCGATGTCTTCCTCGATGATGTTGATGTGGATGTGGACGGAAATGATGAAGCCGCCTATATTGATAATACCGCTGGCAGCGGCAATGTGCAGATCGATGACAGCACATTCAAATCAGACAAGAATACTGGCTTAGATGTCCGCTCAGCCGGCGAAGTGAAATTGGATAATGTAACCTCCAGTAACAATGGAAATTGCTGTGATCCTGGTCATGGCGCGGTGATAGATAACACCGCTGGCGATGGCGACAAGAATGTCACCGTCTTGAACAGTACTTTCAATAATAATAAAGGCGATGGCTTGAGGGTCTTCTCGGATGGCTGGATCTTGCTGGATAATGTAGCCGCGAACGATAATCAAAATAAAGGCGCCTATCTGCAGACAAGCGGCCCCGGCGTGATGGTCCTGAACAGCGAGTTTAAAGATGACTTTTGGAGTTGGTTTTTTGGGATTAGCCAGGTTACCGGGCTGGAGATCAGGCATACTGGCGGTGATCATGAAACCACCTTATGTGACGTTGTCGCGACCTGGAATAGAGGAAAACAGATCAAGCTGACCTCACCTGCGGGCGATGAAAATAGTTCCTTCTTGTACAATTTCTGCGATGTGGACACGGGAGGCGACGAAATAGAGATCTATGGCGGCGCGGAATGGGAGACGGTTCAAAACCCGCCTTGCCCGACCGGCCAGGTGCGCGGAGGCGATAGTGTTGATCGGCCGAATTCCAATAGATGTTATCAAGAGGATTGGGATCGGGAAGGAAAAGTTAACTATGAGTGCACCAGTGGGCATGAACATAATGGTAGCTGTTATGCCAATAGATTTTGTATCCTCGGGTGTATTTACTGGGGCTATATTGGCCCAGCCACGGTTGAATGTCCCTCCGGACAGGTACCGGGTGATCGTAGTGCTCAACGCCCGAATACCAACATATGTTATTCACAAGATTGGGACCGGAAAGGCCATATCCTGAAAGATATGCACGGGAACATAACTGTCAATGAATGGGAGACAGACGGTGTCTGGTCTCAAAAATATATCAACCTGCTGCATCCCTGCGGTGAAGAATCTGGTGGCGGCTGCTGCGGTTGTTGCTGCAATGGCAGCGAATATGATCAGGAATGTCCACATTGCGACGAGGTCTGTGAACTGCCGCCCGCCTGCGGTGATGGTATTAAGCAGGCTGACCTAGGCGAAGAGTGCGATGATGGCAACATCATCAATGGCGATGGCTGCTCATCTACTTGTGAAGTAGAAGAATTCTGCGGCGATCAAATCGTGAATGGCGAGGAAGAGTGTGATGGGCAGGAACACTGCCTCCCGAACTGCACCTGGGAAGAATGGTGTGGTGATAACATCATCAATGGAGAGGAAACCTGCGATGACGGAGGCAACGAAGACGGAGATGGATGCAGCGCGGAATGCCAGATTGAAGGTTGCACCGACCCCGATGCGCCAAATTATGATGAGACTGCGGTGGTTGATGATGAAAGCTGTGAACCCTATTGCGGAGATGGCATCATTGATGAACAATTGGGCGAAACATGTGATAGTGAAGAATACTGCCGCCCAGAAGATTGTACATACTGCGGTGACGCCCTGATTAATGGGAATGAGACCTGTGACCCGGCCATCGAGGAGCAGGATTATTGTAATCAAGAATGTAAATATAAGGAATTCGCTGATCTGGTGCTGGATCCAGGATGTGTCGGTGTCGGTACTCTGGGCTGGTCAGTCATCAACCCCAACAGCTTCTCAGTGCCGAATGTAACCGTTGTTGTGGATGGTGTCAACAGGTTTGATGGTACTTTCCCGGCGAACACAGAAGTTGGCATGGGCACCACGCCGGATGGGCCTTTGACCCATAATATGAGAGTCACATGGCCGCATGGTGATGGCGCAATCAGAAGCAACGAGCTATGCGAACCTGAGTTTGTTCCGGCGGCGCTTCCCATTCCGGTTACGGGTGAGGAATTTATCATTCCGGTAACAGGGGCGGACATCCTTGATGCTTTAGCACAGCAGCAGCGCCTGCTGGTGACCGGCGGCGCGGCCCTGCTGGGTATCTCGATATGGATTGGGGGCAGGAAGAAAAGAAAATAAGCTGAACAAGGTGCAGAAGGCGCGCTAGCCTGATGATAAGTCAGCCCGCTCCGGAGGAGCGGGCTGACTGTTTATATAAAAAATATAAGAGAATTGTTTTAATGAAATATTTTCATTGACTTTTTAATAAAACACTGTAAAATATATATAAATAAATAGATTTTTAAGAAAGCTGTGAAGCTGGATCCAAACTTGGTCGCTTCGATAGCAAGGGTAACCTAAACTGTCACGGATCCAGGGGAGCAAATAGCGAAACCGGTCTGTATGAAAGGCCGGATTTTGTTTTAATTGATGGAAAAAAAAGAAAAAAATTGAGAATTAAGACGCTATTAATTAACGATGAATTAACGCTAGTTTTGTAAGATAACTATAAGTATAAAACCAATATAATAAGAAGGAACAACCGATGAAAAAAAGGACCATTTTTACACTAATTATCACAATGGCATTGATCTTATCTAATCTGAGTTTTGTGTTTGCTGACGACGGCGTGGATACAGCGCCGGATACGGAAAATGAACCAGCCGCCGCTGAACAAACAGCAAAACAACCGGCCCCTCAACAACCTGAACAGGCTGAACAGACCCAGGAGGCAGCGCAGGAACCCGCAGGTGAAACAACACCCGCTGAGGAATCTGCGGATAGCAAACCCGCTGCAGAAGAAACTGAAGAACAGGTTGCTGCTGATGAAACTTCGCAGGAAACAGCCTCGCAAGAACCTGGAGAAAGTGATGAAACCGAACAGGCAGCGCAGGAGCCCGTAGAAGATGAAACAACACCTACGGAGGAATCTGCGGATGGCGAACCGGTTGAAGAAGAACCAGAAGCAGCTGTTGAATCAGAAACAGCAGTAGAACCAGAAACAGAAGGGGAATCTGAAGCAGCAAAAGAAGAAGATGCTGAAGCAGGCGCACCGAAAGACGCTCAGGCGGATGGGGGACAAGCTGAAACAGAAGAGCCTACAGCTGCATCTGAGCAGGATCTCAGTGATGTGGTAGCGGTATTGAATGATGCAGATGCTGAAGTGCTATCGGATGATGGTACACCGTTGCCATTAGCCAGCCAGGAAGCCGCTGACGTTCTCGCCAGCACCGATCCGTTTTTCTTTGACACCACAATTAATAAGTGGGTGGGTTATGCACAGGATATTACCACATGCCCGGCGAACGTTATTTGCAATCCCAGCGCGGCGCCTTTCCAGGATGCTGTGACCGCTGCAGGTATAGCTGCCGCAGGAAATGATATTACGATATATGTCGCCAGCGGTGACTATGCGGAAGATGTGGACATCAATTATGCTAACCAGTCATTGGTCGCTTTTCATGATGTGACCGTGCCGGACGCAAGTCTGCCAACCATTACCATTGACAGCTCCGGCTATGCAGTGGTGCGGTCCATCACCCTGAATGTCGATCTGGCGGCCAATGATGGCGTATACGCGGATAAAGTGATCGTCAACGAGCCTGGTTCTGGCAAGACCGGCGGACGCCTGGATGATGCCATGGAATTGGTCAATGACGGCGGTCGCATTGAAGCGGACGTACAGATTTACAGTGTTAGTAATGGTGCTAACCAACCCAATCGTGTGCGCGACTATAATCATCATGAAGTTAATTTTGAATGGGAATGTGGTGAACCGAATGAGGTTATTTATCTTAACAAAAAGTATCGTATGACGCTGATGAACCCGCTTGACCAGGACATCATCGATTATTATCATACGCATGGTGATGAACGTCCTTCTTTCAACCTGCTATCTGAAGAACGGATCAAAGATCTGCAGATCGCGGTCAATGTTTCTGAGGAACCGGGTGGAACAGTGAAATGGGACCATGACGATGAAGAACGTATCTACTGGTATTTGCTTGGCAACGTTGGTTTTGATACCCATGGCAATGACATTACCCTTGACAATATTAATACAGATGGGAACGGCAGAACCCAGCAGGATTGGGCTGATGAGATCACCGATGGTGATTGGGATGATATCACCCGCTACTGGAATATCTGGTTCATGTATCCTGAAAAGGAAAATAATAAAAAGGTAAGCGCATCCGATCGCCAATTGACCTTCTTCGTCTATGACCCGCGGCCCGTGTTTGGCTGCACCGATGATGACGCGCTGAATTGGGATCCCAACGCGGACACAGACGACGAATCCTGTGTTTACAACGAGGGCTGCACCGATCCGGCTGCGCTTAATTACGATCCAGACGCAGTCATGGATGATGGCACGTGCAGTTACCCGGCGGACACCGATACACCGCCCGCGCCCGCATTTGTGCCCGCTCCGCTGCCCATTCCGGTGACCGGTGAAGAAGAAATACTGATCCCTGTTACGGGTGTTGATGCACAGGGTTCTTCTTCAGCACTATTTGAAATAATCACTGCTGTAGTGAGCTTGCTGATTGTCAGCATAAGTTTGATTATCGTCGAAAAAAAGAAGCAGCTTGAGGCATAATCGATAACACAAAATAATATTGCATAAATCAGCCCGCAAAAATGCGGGCTGATATTTTTTAACACTTTAGTGAGTTGAGGGCGTGGAACCCGAAACAAAAAACCACCGGCATAGCCGGTGAAAGAAAAAGACATATAGAAAAGAAATCACTCCATAAACAGCCCGGCAATTACCGGGCTGAATATTAATGATTCTATTAACGAAATGTAAAAAATGTAAAATATTGAAATACGGATGATATAAATACATCACAACAAAATTGAATATATCCTCTCTCTCTCCTTATTAGAAAACAGACTGTTTAGCGACAGTCTGTTTTTATTTTGTCGGTTGATGGATGAAATCTTATATCCAGCCGCGCAGCTGCATCGCTTTCACAACACGCGCGATAGCCACCATATAGGCGGCGTCCCGCATATAGACTTTTTCTTTATCAGCCATTACATACACATCGTTGAAGGCTTTGGTCAGGATTTGGTTCTCTTTTTCCAGCACTTCATCTTTCGGCCAGTAATAATTCCCGTCGTTTTGCACAGATTCAAAATATGAGACCGTTACCCCGCCGCTGTTGCATAAGAAATCAGGGATGATGAAGATGCCTTTCTCGCGGATGACGGCATCTGCTTCCGGGGTGGTTGGCCCGTTCGCGCCTTCGGCGATGATCTTAACGGAATCCTGAATGAACTGCACGCTTTCAGCGTTGATCTGTCCTTCCAGGGCGGCTGGAATCAGTACGTCGGCTTCTTTCTTAAGCCAGGCGTCTGCGTCTTCAATCGCGTATCCGTTTGCTTGTGCTTCTTCTTTATTGATCGTGCCATATTGGTCGGTGATGCTTTGCACAAAGCGGGGATCAAAGCCCTTCTCTTTGCTGATAGTGTAAGGTCGGCGGTCATCACGGTCCCAGTAGGAGACACACAGCACTTCGCCGCCCAGCTTTTCCCTGAAGCCGATTGCCGCGTATTGCGCCACATTGCCGAAGCCCTGTAGTGCGGCTTTGCTGTTTGTGGGATCAATGCCAAGCTGTTTGCAGGCTTCGCGCAGCGTATAGATTACGCCAAATCCGGTCGCTTCCGTTCTGCCCAGCGACCCGCCGCCGCCGACCGGTTTTCCGGTGATCACGCCCGGTGTGTATTGCCCGACCATCTTGGAATATTCATCCATCATCCAGCCCATCATTTGCGGAGTGGTTCCTACGTCCGGCGCGGGAACATCCTGGCGCGGGCCGATATTTTTCCACATTTGCTGCACCCATCCGCGCACCAGGCGCTCTTTTTCACCGGGTGATAATGTTGATGGATCGACGATCACGCCGCCTTTCCCGCCGCCCAGCGGAATATCAGCCACGGCGCATTTCCAGGTCATCCAGGTGGCCAGGGCGCGCACGGAATCGATTGTTTCAGACGGATGGAAGCGCAGGCCGCCCTTATTGGGTCCGCGTGCGTCGTTATGCTGTACGCGGTAACCCTGAAACATGCGCACATCCCCGTTGTCCATACGGACCGGTATTTTGAAATGGAATTCGCGCATTGGCCAGCGTAAAAACTCACGGATGGACGCATCCAGATTCAGCATGTCCGCGACCCGGTCGAACTGCTCTTGTGCCATTTGAAACGCATTAACTGAATTTTCTGACATGTTCACTCCTGATCAAATATATGTCTCGTAAATTATCGCGATAAACTATTCTTTTCGGATGCGTGGCATCCGCTATAGGTTATTAATCCGATATGAAACCTCCCGGTTTTCTTACCGCATCTTTAGCAACATCAATGATCGGCAACGATTATGTTTGCCCTGGTTGCTTGCTTATATTTTGATTATATGTGAAAGGAAATACGAACATTGTGTTATTTTTGCAATAATAAAATGTGACAAAAATGTACTAAAAAAGCAGATAAATTTACCATTATGCCGGTAGATTGGGTTTAATGCGTCTCTTGCGGTGTTTGTGAGAGGCGCGGAAGCCATTGCCACAGGATATTGATCACTTCGACCGGTTTTTTTGTGGAGCGGATATCTTGTAAAAATTCTGGGTATTGGATTAGTTCATTCAGTTGGAATAATGCTCTCAGGTGCGAATTATCATCGGTTGCGCCTAATACAAAGACCAGATCTGTTTCCGGCAGTACATCGGAATACACGAATGTTTTTTCCAGCTTCAGCATACTCATGCATAATTCATTCACCCCATCAGTTGGTTTGGCATGCAGCAACAGCACACCGGATCCCATGTACATATAGAACCCATGGTCCTTGATCACATCGACCATCGCGTGCATGTATTTCTCCTGGATCGCTCCATTGTTGATCAGGGGTTGGCTGGCCATAGCCACCATGTCCTGCCAGGAATATACCCGTTTAGAAAGAATGATGTGGGAAATTTTTAGCAGATCCACTAAAGAGTCTTGTTTATGCAGAGCCAGCAATTTTTGTTCCCTCTTTGCCTTGTTCTTTTTCTGGATCCAATTTTGAATTTCGCGGATATTGTCAGATTCTAAGAATGGAGATACCTTGATAACGGGTTGGCGGGCTTGCTCAATCGGCAGCGTGCTCAAGATCACATCACCGGGAAGGTTTTCGATCGCTTCTTCTTCAAATGAATTAATCGTCTTGATTACACGCAGATTGGGAAACTCATATTCCAGGCGTGACTGCAGCAGGGAGCTGGTTGCACGGACGCCATTATTGGCAATGATCGCGTTAAGGTGCGAGTCCTCCTCTGTTCGCAGTCTTTCAAGCGCAGCCAGTAGATACATAGCGATAAATCCGATCTCTTCTGGAGGTATTTTTATACCGATCTCTTTTTCAAGCACAAATATGCTGTTTTCCGCAACACGATAGATCTCCGGAGTTGTTTTCATGATCGTATCTAAGTCTGCGTTGCGGATCGGGATGTGATATTTTAGGCGGAAAATGCTGTAATCGAGATGTTCTTTCAACTCATGGAAAAGCTTTTCATCAATTTTAAGCATCGGATGCAGGCGCATGGAACAAATATCAATGATTTTCTGCGTTATGTCATCGTTTAGATGGGATGTGGGAATATTGGAATCTTCCTCGGATGTGTTTTCAGCGCTTTGTTCCCAGCGGCTGCCGATAATCAGGGCGGCAAGCAGCTCGATTTCCTGGTCGTTTACGCTGATGTTGAATTCTTTTTCGGTCATATATCCAATGATGCGCGCGGTGGCGAACTCATCCGTTTCTGTGATGCTTTCATCCAATGCGCCCGTCAGGGCCCGCTCCCTCTGCAGCGCGTCGATCATCAAACCCAGATAAACCATAATATCAACGCGGGATTTTTGTGACATGCAGCGGCTGATGTTTTCTTCAACAAATCGGATCAAATTGTTGGTGTACGGCAGATGCAAACTGTTTAGAAATTGGGTGAAACGTGAAGAACTGACATCGCCGTGATGCGCTTTACCATTTTGGATGTCAATAAAGAATCGATGCCAGCGGCGATCCCCCAATTCTTCACGGATCAATCGTTCGAGCGCAAAGCGCCGCGATTCTTCACTTCCTTCGATCCACAGGCCCTTGGCGGATTGTTTTTTCAGACTGAGCGCGTAACTCTCGAGCCATTTTTCGATCCCTTTGATATCTTTGAAAATCGTCGACCGCGAAAACTCTTCGATCTCAGAGATGGTCTTGGCTGCCACCGGTTCATCTGCGGTGAGAAGATAGAGCAGCATGATCCGCATGCGCTGCTGTTTGGTTAATATCAGGTCACAATCTTCCAGGTGGTTGATCGTGTCTAACAGGCGCTTTTTTATTGCCTGGGATGCAACGATCTCTAATCCATACCCTGGTTTATTGATAAATTCAACATCTTCCGTTTGCAGCCATGCCTGAGCGGTCTTTATGTTGTAGCGGATGATACGCGAGTTTAAGTTCGTTTTTTCAGCGATCTCTGCCAGGGTGATCTTGCCGTGAGCCTGAAATAACTCACGCAGAATTGCCTGCTGCCGGACGTTCAGCTCGGGTTTACGGGTGACCATATGGAGCAGTATACCATCATTAGCATTAAATTGTCATAACTAATTGTGCCAAATGTTATACATCACAACCCAATCGCGGGCTTGTATAATATAGATAATTAGGGTAAACAACCCTGATCTTATAATATTATTTGCGTTTTTTATTTATTTCAGGATTATATCGTGTCAGGTGAATTATTAGATAACTTACAGGTGCTTAAGTTGCAGAAAGATAACAAGGAGGAAGTCCTTGCTGATCTTTCAAGTGCGGCTATCGCAGCGGGTTATGCGAAAGAAGGTTATCTCAATGCAATTCTCGAGCGCGAAGAGAATTATCCCACTGGATTGCATACCCCGCAGGTTGAAGTGGCGATTCCGCATGCGGACGCCGAGTGGGCCAATGTGCCATCGCTGACGATTGGTTTATTGGATCAACCGGTGGTGTTCAAACCCATGGGCGGGGATGGGGAAGATGTCCAGGCGGAGATTGTTTTCATGCTGACGATCAAAGATCCCAAACAACAGATAAATTTTTTGCGGGCTTTTTCTACGACAATGGCGGAACCAGGTTTGCTGGTCGAGTTTAAGAACTCGGGGGATTATAAACCGTTGATCGACCAGATCAGAAAGAAAATGGGAAAGTAGCATTGTAAAAAATGATGTATGCATAACAGGAGCAGCTACAGATAATGAAATTAAAAGAACTTATCAATCCACGATTATTCCAGATCCCCGATTATGATCAGGGGCATGTCACCAGGTGCTGGGAGGACCCTTCTATCCATCGCAACATGTCGAACGAGTCCAACTATCCGCCAATTCCGGCGGTCCAGGAAGCAATCTGCCAGGCGGGAAAAGAAGCCAATTATTACGCGGAAGATCCATCCTATGCGCTTTCTCTGCGCGGAAAATTGGCGGATTATGCCGGCGTGAAGGCGGAAAATATTGCGCTTGGTAATGGTTCTATCGAGGTCTTGGATCTCATTTTCCAAATCTTTATGGCCAATCCGGGTGAAGATGAAGCCATTCTGCTGCAGCCGGATTACTCCGCGTATGTTCCCCGCTTGATCTATTTTGGTTGGAATATAAAATATGCCAAACAATCAGATGGCCTGAATAAAGCGGCTGATCAGGTGATGGCTGCGATCAGCAACAAGACTAAATTCGTACTCTTTTCACGCCCCAATAATCCCATGGGAACCGTGATGCCGGAAACTGAAATTCGCCGCATGCTCGATACTGGAAAAATCATCATTGTGGATGAGGCCTACATCGAAATGGCGGATGAGGGTACCTCGGTATCCACATGGATCAATGATTATGACAATCTGATCGTGCTGCGCACTTTCAGCAAGGGATTCTGCCTGGCTGGCATTCGCCTCGGATATCTCCTCGGAGATCCAAAGATTGTGCGCTACCTTAACCGTTCTAAACATATCTTCAATGTCAATCTCGCGGCCATGCGCGCTGGCGAAGCGGCTATGGATCACCTGGATGAATACCGCCAAATCTTTCAAAAATTAGCGGAGACGCGCGAATGGATGACAGCGGAACTGGCTGAGCTGGAAGGTTTTAAACCGATTCCATCCCAGGCGAATTTCGTGATGGTCAATGTGGCCGATTCGGATAAGACAGCTACTCAGTGCGTGGATTATCTCCTCAAAAAGGGGTTCTGGGTGCGCTCATTCGCGAAGAAAGCAGGTCTTGAGCCGGATACCCATTTCCGCATTTCTGTTGGACTGCAGAAGGATATGGAAAAACTGCTTGAAGCTTTAAGTGAATTTGTATAGAATTAATACGAAGGATAGTTAGCAATCATTATTAGCTGACATCACAAAAATACACAGTAAAGGAGAAATGATATCATGGGAAGACCAGCAATAATCTTAGTCATGTGCGGCTCTTCAGTCGCCACTTCAAATCTTGCGGCTGTCAAGCTGGAAGAGGAAGCCAAGAGGCGCAAGGTCAAAATCAAAACAAAGAAAGGCAAGGTCGCAGATGCGTCCATGCTGATTAAGCATGAACGTCCGGATCTTGTTGTGGCTACAGCGCAGATCAAAGAGCGTGATGATATAAAAGTTTTCAGTGGTGTCCCGCTCATCAGCACGATCGGCCAGGAAAAACTATATGATGACATTTTCAGCTATATCGCCGAAAAAGGGATTGGATAAAAATAATCCGGATTTATACGCTTAGTTTTTATTTATCATGCATATACAAGAGGAGGTGAGAATAGGAGACAGTTAAAAAATACCAAGGGATTGTTCAGTTTTTGTTGTTTATAAAAATTAAAATAGGAGAGTAAAAATGGATTTAGGAATTCTTTCAACAATTCTAGATCCGGTCATTAATGCAGGTCCGCTTTTCATGATCTTCATTGTATTTACAGTGATCGGATTGGTCGTCCGCCTTGGTCTTCTCAAGGCGATTCGTAATGGTTTAATGATCGCAGTTGGCTTCCAGGGCGTTTATATCGTCGTGGATTTCTTCCTCGCGTCGGTAGCACCGGCGGCTGAAGAGCTCGCGCTACGATTTGGTGGTGTATTCACCTACACCGACATTGGTTGGTCAGCTTTCGCGTCATTTGCATTTGCGTCCCCATGGGCGTATGCGGTCATTGGCCTCAGCCTGCTCGTAAACCTGGTCATGATCTTCACCAGAATGACCGACACGCTTAACCTCAACATCTGGGACTTCTGGGAGGCGATCATCGCAACCCTTATTGTCCAATTGCTAACAGACAACATCGTTGCGGGTCTCGTATTCGGTACATTCCTGGCATGGTTCAACCTGATGATGTCAGACTTCAACGCCCAGCGCGGTTATTGCGCAGATCTTGGCTTTGAAGGATTGTCCTTCTATCAGGGCACCAACGTTGCCTGGGGCGCTTTCGGTCACTATCTCGGCAAATTGCTCGACAAGACCGGCCTCGAAGCAAAATTCACGCCTGATTACATCCAGGAAAAATTTGGTGTTGTTGGTGAACCCGCTGTGTTAGGTGGTTTGATCGGCTTGCTCATGGGTATTGGTGCTGGGTTCTACTGGACCGACATCATCCTTCTCATGATCGCTCTGGCAACCTCGCTGGTCCTCATTCCGATGATGTCCGGTATCGTCATGCAGGCGCTCGTTCCTGTGTCCGAAGCGGCTGGCAGCTTCATGAAAAAGAGCGCTGGCGGCAAGCAGCTGTTTATTGGTGTTGACCCCGCGATCGCGGTAGGGAATACCACCGTTCTGGCAACCACCGTTTTGATGGTGCCGATCCTGCTGCTCCTGGCTTTCATTATTCCAGGAACCGTCAATCACCCGCTGGCAGACCTTCCGTCCTTGCTGTTCTTCTGGGTTTTCGTTGTAGCCCCGAACAAATTCGACATGGTCCGCACGCTCATCACCACCACCCTCATGGGTATCTATGGTACCTTCGCAGCAATGCTGGGTGTCGCCAAATGGTCCTCCATGGTGGCAGTCAATTCTGGTGTTGAAGTAGCCGAAGGCACTGGCGTGACCGCCTGGTTCAATCACCTCTGCCCGGAAATGCTCGTTGCCGGCTTGCTCGGTGAGAATTTCAACAATATTGGCGGCATGGTTGGGCTCATTGCATTCTGCGTGATCGTGGTCGTAATCACGATTGTATTCCGCTTACGTTACCTCAAGCGAATGAAGGCAGAAGCCGCATAGACCATTTATTAAATCACAACAACATGAGCCTGTATTGCACAGGCTCATGTTCTTTATATTTTCCTGCTATTATTCTATAATCTAATCATTCCATAATTTATTAGAAATATCATAGGAGCTCATCTAATGCGTTTTATCCGAAACGAGACCCAAACGCCAAAAAAGCTGATACCCCAGGAGAAAAGGAAAAGCTTTGCCTTCTGGCTGGTTTTTCTGGGTGTGGTGCTTTTTGTAATCGGTGCCATTGCCATATTTGTCGTATTCTATTACCAGAGCTTGCTGGAGAGCCGCTGGGGAATACCTTACCGCCGGCTGCAAACCTACTCAATGGGGATTGGAGGCGTCGGGATTATATTCTATATCATAGGCGCAATTTTCCTTAAAGTTCCATTAAGAAAGACGACATATTATCGCATTCGCACGATGATGCGCAATGAAGTATTTGATCCGCCGCGTAAAAAAGATTTCACAAAGCCGATTCTTGCGCGCCTGCGTGAGCTGGATGATGATTGGGCGTTGGTTGCCGAAGTGCGCCCTCCGGAAGCGCCAATCAAGATTCCGCAGACAATTATTGGTCCCGGCGGTATTTTTACCACCTATCCAATAAACGAAAATCCGGACCGGAAAAGATTCGATGATCCTGGAAAATTATTCTATCAGGCTAGCAAACAACTGGGCGCTGCCATCGGCCATACGGTATTGCCGATCATTGTATTTGCGACGCCGAAATTAGTATCAATCTACCGTGAAAAATGCAAGCCAAAAACGCGGGTGATGCATATTCGTCAAATCGAAGATTATTTTGCGGGCAAGAAACAGGTACTTACTGCGGCGCAGCGCGAAGCGGCGGAAGCGAAGATATTCGAACTGATCGACGGCACCCCACCCGGTCAATAATCAAAAATAAAATGCCTCCGGGCGGAGGCGTCTTTTTTGGGGAAGTGGTTCTCAACCAAAGTTTAAGGGAAATTGCTTGATATTAAAATAAAAAAATGAGCGCGGAGAGGATCAAGCTCTCAACCAATGGCTTAAAAGGCATAAACAGAGAATGTAAAAAGCAAAAAATCCCTTCCTATGCAGGATATTCAGGGATAAAATAGCTAATTTTTATGTCTATTGTGTCCATAAATTACAGGGTTTCTATGCTAATTGCACCCAAACTGCACCCGAAATGAGCTGGGAAAGATAATTCCTATGACACTAGTAGTATGAGGCATTAAGAAGCTTACATCTTCTCGATTCAAGACGCAAATAATTGTAGATCTATAAATTAAAATCTGTTGATTTTTAATTCGTCAAAGATGTTTTTCCACATGGGCATATGAAGCTGGATGATGATCTATCATACCTTAGCCAACTCATACAATTGGAATCTTGGCATTTTATATAGTTTTGAATTGTTAACCACTTGTCCAAAACATCTTGCATTTCAGGACTGGTTAATTGAATTGCCGGATTTTTCCAATGAGCACATAAATTTCTAAAACCCTGTTCTTCCTCTAGAACGGCAATCGCGATGTAAAGCGGGTGTTCTGTATTCAGTTTCTCTTTTATCCTAGCCTTGAACCTTTGGAGTAATGGGGAAAGAGTATATTCATTTGTACGGTTATATTTGACAAACACTCCAAAATTCTCAGCAATTTCCTGAAGGTACCTTTCAAGAGTCGGGCCTAAATTCCGACCAGCTACAACAGGTTCGTCATTATTAATATATTGTTGGATTTTTTCCAATGGTGTGAAACCGTCGGATACAATCGGTCCATGATTAATTACCCACCGAGCAAAACGCTTCTTGATGCTTGTTGGGAATGCTTCGAAGAGGCGATCGCACCACACATTGTCATGAGTTAATAATAGAATCTGGTGAGTTGAAAATTCGGTTTTCAGCAGTTCAATAATTCTTGGCCTTTTATAACCATCGAAGCTATTAATGATGTCATCAAGGATAATGAACTTAAAATCTGAGTTGAAATTCTTAGCTGATGCCAAAAATACTGATAATCCAAAACTATTAAGTTGAGATTCACTTAGGTACTTGTAGGCAGGATAGATTGTGTCATTGTGGAAACCCACCTCTAAGACAACAGATCGATCTTCATCACGCAATAGTTTTAATTTAGCGCTCTCCAATCCAGGAGTGTCCTTTTCTAGGATCTCAAAATAATTATTCACATCCTCTGAGATTATTTCGAATCGTTCACTAACGTTTTGAATACTAGCGCTGATATAGGAATCAACGATTTTTTCGTAATCGTCATACCTTTGTTCTAAAAGCTTAAGATCGCATTTCTTTTGTTGAAGTTCAATAAAGGATTTATAAGAATTTGAGACAGTTGAATTGTCGTCTACCAACCTCGATCTATTTTCCTTCTCTTCAGACAATCTATTTTGGCGATCACAAAGTTTTCCTTGCAAATCGCTTGTTGCCTTTTTTTGTTTATCTATCTCAATAATCACATTAGTTAGGAAATTCTCTAAATCATCGATGTGCTGGTCAGTATATTCATCCACTTCTTTTGACATAGCGTTTCTAAGAATAGTATTTTTAGTTTCAATCTTCTCAGCTAATGTGATAATAGTTGACAAATCATACTGAGCATTTAAATAATGGAACCTATCACCGAGGTTGTTAAGATTCATTTTGAAACTATTTTCAGCAGGTAATTTTTGGAGAAGTTTTTTTCTTGCATCTGTCAAGGAATCCCTATTCCTCTTAATCTCTTGTAGTTTTTTTGTTTCTGATGCAATATGTTCTCCTAAATCACCTAAAAATGTTTGACCACAGAGAGGACAAATATCTCCCTCTCCTTCATGTTCTGTCATTTGTTTGTAAATGTTATTTCCATCCTCATCAACTTGGGATAGTAAATTATCGCCTTGTTCAAATATTTTCAATAAGAGAAGTTTAGATACTTCTTGTTGATTGGAAACTAACCCCCTTGAATTATTAAGGAAAATAGAATAATCTTCTTTGAACTCTTTTGATATTTCTGGAAATTGAACTGCCTCCTCAATTGAATTCAGGTCGGAAATTTCCTGGGCAACTGGATCGTCTACAACCATTTTGTTGAGTTTGTTTTTATTTTCCTCTATGGCTACTAGAGAATCTGACTTAGGGATACCGTACTTAGTTAAAATGGAATTTATGAAGGAAATGAAATTCGATTCATTAATATCTTCTATATCAATAAAATTTTCTAATAGTTTATATAATTCGTTATAAATTGTTGTTTCTTCTTCTTTCTTTTCATTAAATTTTCGCAGAACACGTCGTAATGCCTTTTGTAATTCAACTTGAGGCATGAAACCCATTAATAAAGCAAGAGCATCAAACTTCTCCGTTTTTGTTTTATATACAAAATTTGTGAGATTTTCGAAACGAATATGGCAAGGATGAGGGGCTTGTTGACGAAAAGTATGAATATCTCCTGAGGAGGTGGGCATTGTAATTCGAGAGTGATTGAAGTCTAATTTCTGAATGCCAAGATCAGAATTGGTAAATTCAATTTCAACGTAGGTTTCTCCTTCAACAGCATTCTTATGTGGGTATGAACTTTCCCGTGCACCTTCTCTTCTGAG
>Ga0180434_10004615_pt1 | contig 16647 bp, 18 predicted proteins | sample SS_ome_7_FD_132453 | JGI IMG/M metagenome (GOLD analysis project Ga0180434, IMG submission 132453) | Hypersaline lake sediment archaeal communities from the Salton Sea, California, USA - SS_1_D_2 metaG | ecosystem: Environmental > Aquatic > Non-marine Saline and Alkaline > Hypersaline >...
AAATTTTCGATGCAGAGAAAACCTCGGGACGAATTCGTCCTTTCCCTCAGCTCTGTTTTTTTAACAAATCCTCTTCGAAAAACGTCATTTTACAGGCAAAGCAAATATAGAAGGATCTGAAATTTGAAGATTGCCCTTGGCCTTTTTCTTCGCGCTTTTTTCCGGGGATTTTTATGTTTTTGAGATGAGTTTCTTCGCATATGGGACACACTATGTCTGTAGAACACATCGGAGGGGAACCTCCTTAACCCTGGCTTTACATGGGGATACTAATGGATTCTGGCGTCAAAAAAATCACCCTTTGAGGCCATTGAGGGGATGATATTCCAGGCAGCGCAGCTAGTCGCAGCTCAAGGTTAGGAATCACCCCTCTTTGAGATTGTGGCGATCTGAATCAGCAGCTTCAGCGTGACGAGGCCATTTCAGCTCGGATCTTTGTTATCCTCATCAAGGGTGGGCTTTCTCATTTTATTTTTTGTCCTTCTGTACAAACGAAAGAGATAAGCCGCAGGCGCTTGATACAGCGCAAAAATTATCGGGGAAAGAATCAGCCAGTAGATATTAAAATCAGGTGTGAACAAGATGATAAAGAGCACAATGCCCCCAATGCTGGCTATGATGGAAGCACAAAGACAAAGATAGGGGATCGCCTTGTTCACTGTTCCTCGAAATCAAATCCCTCTTCGAAGACTTGCAGACAAGCGTCGACGACATCAGGGTCGTAGAGTGTCCCTCTGTTTTCGGAGATTTCCTCCACCGCCGCCTCGATACTCAAGGCCGGCCTGTAAGGGCGGTGAGAGGCCATAGCCTCGATCACGTCGGCCACAGCCAAAATCCTCGCTTCCAAAAGAATATCCTTGCCTTTTAATCCTTCAGGATAGCCGCTGCCATCCATGCGCTCGTGGTGTTGCAGCACGATGTCGGCTATGGGCCACGGAAAATCAATCGTCCTCAGGATGTCGTAACCCACCCGGGGATGAGTCTTGATTATATCATATTCTGCCGCGGAGAGTTTAGTGGGTTTGCTGAGGATTTCGGCAGGAACGTAGATTTTGCCGATGTCATGCAGGTCCCCTGCCATGCGGACTCCTTCGATCTCATCGGCTGTGAGATTCATTCTCTCAGCCAGGGCACAGGCGAGTTTGGTCACCCGACGCTGGTGTCCGGCTGTGTAAGGATCACGCGTTTCGATGGTGAAGGCCATTGCCTGGACTGTGCCATCCATGGCTTTTCGCAGCCGTTCCAGACTCTCTCTCAATTCCTCTTCTGTCCTCTTCTGTACGGATATATTGGTGAAGGTGAGAACGACGCCGGTGATCTTTCCCGAGTCGTCTTTGATGGGAGAAAGCCTGTGGTCCACGGGAGTTCTTCCGTCTGTTTTGGAGATAAGCACTATCCCGCCCGGCGGTGTGAACTGTTTCCCTGCTAAAGCCTCGGTCAACGAAAGTGTCATCTCTTTGTTTGTGTTTTCGTCGAAGATTTTGTAAATTTTGTTCAGCGGCTTACGCAGAGCATCCGCTTGCGTCCACCCCGTCAATTTTTCGGCCAGAGGATTCATGAAGGACACATTGCCCCTTTGGTTGGCAGCAATCACACCATCTTCGACGTTTTCCAGTATTGTGGATAGCCAGCGCTCCCTGTCCTTGAGTTTCATCTCCATCTTGAATTTGTAGAGCGCTATCTCGATAGTCGATTTCAATTCCCTTTCTTCGAATGGTTTGAGCAGATATCCGAAGGGCTTTGTTTGCTTAGCGCGCTGCAGGGTTGTCTCATCGGCGTAGGCTGTGAGGTAGACTACAGGAATATTCAATTGAGAATAGATGATATCGGCCGCCTCAACACCCGATGTTTCTCCGGGAAGCATGATATCCATTAAAACAAGATGCGGTTTCTCTGTCTCGGCGATGTGGATGGCCTCTTTGGCATCGGAGGAAACTTTGGCGGTGTCATAACCCAGTCCTAAAAGCATATTGCGGATATCCCTGGCAACGATACTTTCATCTTCAACGATCATGATTTTGGTTTTATCCATGGCTTGTCCTCAACATATTTAGTCGCAATTGACAATATTTTTCAAAATAAATTTTCACAAAGCCTTTTCCCCTTTTTATTACTAAAGTGCCAAAAAGGTGCCAGGCACCTTTTTACAGGGGCAAAAAAAAGGTGCCTGGCACCTTTTCTTCATAATGTTCTGCCGCAAGATGGCAAAATCAGAAAAAATCCCTATAATAGAAACGGATTGCGATGAGAGGCCAACGATGAGCTTGAAAAGACTGTTCTCTATAAGTGTTTGTTGTGTTTTGATTGCCGGCTGGCTGACTGTTGAAGCCACTGACGAGGAAGAATTTCTCATACGTTCCGGGATCAAAAGCATTGTTCCCATTGCCGGAGAGAAAATTTTGCCTCTGGGAACAGAGCGACATGTGCTCGTTCAATTCTATGACATTCCGGACACAAAAAAACGCAGCTATCTGGCCGGAAAAGGCATACGGCTTTTAAGATACGTCGACGGCAATGCCTACATTGTCTCGGTCACAGCCGAGGGAGATAGAGCTCTGAATGCCCTTGCCGGAGTGCGGGCCGTTCTGAGCTTTGATCGCAATATGAAGATGTCGTCGCTTCTCGAAGAAGTTATGGGCCAGACTGTTGGGGATGGCCTAATACCCGTTGTCATTGCCTTCCACGATGATATCCCATTCAAAAAGGCCTGGGTAGAGATTTCCAATGCAGGGCTGACTTGCGGGCAGACGCAGTATCACTATCACAACCTCGTCAATTTGAAAGTCTCGTCGCTGGCTTTGGAGCATTTGCTCTCCTCAGATGCGGTGAGATGGATTGATAAGGCGTTGCCTCCCAGAAAGTTAAACAATGCCTGGGCTGCCTCCCGAACTCAGGCTTCTGAAGTCTGGAGCAAAGCCTCCTACAAGTTTCCCAAGGGAAAGGATGAGCGTGTCGGGATTTGGGATGGCGGAAAGGTTGAGGTGCATAACGATCTCAGGGGAAGGGTGGAGCTGGTCGAGACGACCTTGGATTTTTCCGACCACGCCACTCACGTCGCGGGAACCATCGCTTCCTCGGGAGCGGGCAATGCAGACGCCCGCGGCATGGCGACGCGGCCTCGAATTTATTCCTACAATTACAATGGGGATATCTTGGGCGAGATGCGGGCTGCTGTCGATGAGCACCTGATAAGGATAGCCAACCATTCTTGGTCCATTATTGCCGGGTGGAACTATTCCCCGGATAATGAAACTTGGGAATGGTGGGGAAGACATTACTTCGGATATTACCACATCGAGGCTGGCAGCCAGGATCGGCTCGTCCGAAATACGGACCTTCTTATTGTCAGGGCTGCCGGAAATGACCGGGATGAGGCCTATCTGGGGCCCTATGAGAATGGTTACAGCGGTACAACAGAGGAGGAGCTGCGGCTCCCGGATCCAGAGTTCGGCTCCATCACGCCCTACGCCAGCAGCAAAAATGTGGTCACTGTCGGGGCTTTGATGAAAGATGATGTCATGACGGGTTTTTCTAACTGGGGGCCTACGGACGACGGCCGCATCAAGCCGGATGTGGTCGCCACGGGCAAAAGTCTTCTTTCCACTGTTCTGTCAAATGACTACGCCGTGTTCACGGGAACCTCCATGTCAACACCCGTTGTCTCCGGCATTGCGGCGCTCCTGCGTGATACCTACAGGAAGTTTGGGGGAGGGGCAATGAGCTCAACTCTATGCAAGTGCCTGCTCATTCACTCCGCGAGGGATTTGGGAACGGAGGGACCGGATTATTCCTACGGCTTCGGTCTCGTCGATGCCAAACACGCGGCGGATGTCATTAAAGCCGAGGGGGGGGCCAAGGCCGGCCAAGCTATCTCCTCTCAATCCATTTTCCGGAGCAGGATGATAGAGGGCCAGATAAACAATGCCATACAACGGACTTTTCAATTCAATGTCCCTTCCGGAGCGAAAGAACTCAGAGCGACACTCGTCTGGCACGATCCCGCGGGCAATCACCTGATCAACAACCTGAACCTTTGGCTCATTTCGCCCACAGGAAAGAGGGTGAATCCCTTTGCTCTTGATCCCAATCACCCTGCCCAGCCGGCCAAACGAACGATCAATAAGATCGATAACATCGAGCACGTTTTGGCAAAAAATCCCACTCCAGGGAAGTGGAAGATTCTTGTCAAGGGCGCCAAAGTGCCCGAAGGTCCTCAGGCTTTTGCTCTCATCGTTTCTGCGGGGGAAGGCAATGGTGAGCTCGAACAGAAAACCGAGGGTACTTTTTCAATCAAAAAAGTCTATGCCTCCGGCACATCTGAAGCCAATCTGAAGGTGCGCAACCAGTACCCTCATGGAACGACAATTTATTTCAAAACAGCCATTTCTTTGCCGGAAAACGCCGACTGGGGAAAGTTTCACGGCACGGTGAGCATGAACTGGAAGATTTTTCACCAGGGGAAAACCATCTTCAAAACGAACATCGCCAGCTCTTCCGCCTATGCCATCCCTGCCGATAAATACTGGATCTTCAACATCGGCCCCTATGTCATTCCGACGGGGATGGCCCGGGGGGAATATATTCTGAAAGTCGTCGTTCGGCTGCACAACGGCTTTTCCCGAACCCAGTCCTTCAGTTTTAAAGTGATTTAGATGGAGTGATCACCGCTCCCAGTTCACGGTCTTGAACCACTCGGGACGCTGGCAGGTCGGTTTTTTCCCACCCTGGGCATAGAAATCCGTGAGTTCATGCATCACATCCAGAATCTTCTCCATCTCATCGAATTGAATAAACTGAATCTCGTCGGACGGCTGGTGGTAGTCCTGATGCAAATCCGTGAAAAGGAAGATCGCCGGAATATCGAACCGGGCGAAGTGATAACCGTCAGAAAAGTAGGTCAGCCGCCATTCGGGATGAGGATCGGGGACGACATCAATTCCCAGTTCTTTGCCGATAGATTCAGTTTTTTCAAACAGTTCATCACAGCCAGCCGTCACGGCCTGAACCCGTCCTGTAGAGCGGCCGACCATATCGGCGTTGATATTGAGAACGATCGAATCGTAAAGGATTGGCGGGTTGGCCGCAAAATACGCAGAACCCAGTAATCCTCTTTCTTCCCCGGTCACAAGCGCCACCAGCACGCTTCTGCGAGGCGGTTCCCCCTGAGCCAATCGCCGCGCGATATCCAATACAGCGGCTGTTCCCGAGGCATTGTCGTCAGCGCCGTTGAATATCCCGTCTTCACCTTCAGGAGCTTCAAAATAACCCAGATGGTCATAGTGAGCGGTGAGGACAATCCACTCATCTTTGAGCCCGGGGTCTGTTCCTCTGAGCACAGCCACCACATTGCTGGTCTGGCTTTCCCTCGGTTGAACGTCGATGTGAATGTCCATCGATGATGTCAGCGGTTTCGCCTTGAATTTCTCCCCTGCTAATTTCTGTTTCCATTCTTGATAAGTCCCCCCGACATCTTTGGCGAGAAGCTTGTCAAACACAGAAGGTGTGATCATGAGCGCGGCACCGATAGCGGATGCAGGGTTCCCTTTGAATTCCGGGATTGTGACGATAGGGGATTGTGCGAATCCTTTGAAGAAGCTCACTTCGGCGCTTGGCGTAGCCTCTGGATCAGACGCCAGATCTTCGGTCACATAGACGAGCAATCCCCCCTGCCGCACAGCGACATGAACGGCCTTTCCGAAGGCCATGTCATACCTGAACAATCCGTGGGGATCCAGTTCCCACGGGGCGCCATATAGGCTGACCACAGCCTTATTCGCGATGTCGATTCCTTCAAAATCGTCCACATCGTGCTCGGGAGCGTAGATTCCATATCCGGCAAAAACCATGTCATACGTTTTCGGTGTGTCGCTAGGATCTATGCCCATGGGCATAAAACAGAAATCATCGGGACCGAGTTTGTGTCCGTTAATGGAGATAGTATAGGTGGCCTGCTGAGGAAAAAAGTCGCGAATCGTGAACGTTTGAAAATAACTGTCACCGATCCCAGGCTCCCAGCCAATAGCGCGAAGCTCACTGGCCAAATAGAGGGCAACAATATCACACCACTGTCCCGGAGTTCCCCTGCCTTTCAAGAGATCGTCGGATAAGAAACGAATCATGGCTTCGACATTGGCTCTGCTGTCAGAGATAACAGCCGCGGATTCAGCCTGCTGAACCTCTGCTTTCTGACAGGCCGGTATGACACATAAAATGACAATGGCGAAGAATAAAATAAAGAGAGGCACAAACACGGAATTAGCTTTTTTCACCCAAACCTCCTTTTGTTTATTTACCTTTAAACTATTACCAATTCCTTGAAAAGTCAATCATAAGAGCCAGGAAGAACAGGCTCTTTGACGAAAAGGGTGGTACTCAAGGCCGCATTAAAAAAAGTATCTTTCTAAAAGAGGACAACAAGTCTTTGATAGAGTCCATTGGGCGGCCTTTTCATTTGGGAAATTCTGGTCACATCCGGTTCCCTTTAGAGACAGGATGATCTCCGATAAATCGGAGGACGGCTTTCAGGAATTCAGGGTGGACGATCGCGTCGCCGTGTCCGGCGCCTTCGATATCAACAAATGTGGCGTATTCTGCCATGGCTTTCCTTAAACCTGGGATATGCTTTCTATTCTCATCTTTTGTTCCGAAAATAAAAAGACAGGGGACTCGGGCGGTCTGGAACGCCTCCTCGGTGACAGCCCAGTCGGCCTGGCTTCTCAGGCAGTGCATGACAGCCTCGATGTCGTTCCGCCCTCCGAAGACCTCGTCGTTCATCTTGGCGAAATATTCCTCCGGAGGGAGAGGCTCCAGGTCCTTTCCACCCGGATGGATCCACGTGGGCCCGCCGAAGGCAGCGGAGATGATGCGGTCCGGATGATCGGACACCAGGGCCATGGCGATGTGACTGCCCAACGAATACCCCAGCAGATGGGCTCTGGGGATCTTCAGGTGATCCATCAATCCGATGACGTCCCTCACCATAAGACGCCCGTAGGCCTTGGGATCATGGGGCTTGCCGCTGTTCCCGTGACCGCGGAGGTCCATCGCGATCACCCGGTAGTTTTCTGCCAGGGCGTTCATGGTCCCGAACTGCATCCAGTTAAATTCCGAATCGGCCATGGCAGCATGGAGAAGGATAACCGGTTCACCCCACCCTTTTTCCGTGAAAGCGATCTGGACCCCTTCGGAATTAAAATAGTGGTATTCAAGTCCGACCGTTTGGGCCGATAGGAATACAGTGACGGCGGTGATGACTGCCGCCGAAGCTGCGAGGACACTATGTTTCATGCGTAACTCCTATCGAGTAATGAAGATAAGAAATTCTTTTTCTGTTGCGCTGGCTGCGGGTGCATCTGAATTCTCATTCTCCCATTCAATCCTAATTAGGAAATCTAAATCACAACAAAAAGAATGTCAACGGCAGTTTGCATGTCGTTGATGGTGGGCCAAAGCGCCTCACGAGCCGCAGAGATGATAGAAAACACCGGGAATCAGCGGGATCTCTCCTTCCTATCGCTAAATGGTGGTGCTTAAAGGAAAAACGGTGTGGGAATTCGATTTTGCCCTGGAAAAAGAAAAAATATCTGGTGGGCGGTACTGGGTTCGAACCAGCGACCCCCTGCTTGTAAGGCAGGTACTCTACCGCTGAGCTAACCGCCCACGGTGTTTGATGAGTTCAGCAGAGCAATCTAAAGTTAGAGAATTGGTCTTTTTTTGTCAAGCTGAGGTTGAACTTGCTGTGTCCGATGACAACGGAGTGGAACATATTGGCCAAGGCTGTATCTGGGCGAGGCGCAAAGGCTGCGTGGAAAAAATCTGGCGAGCTGCTGTCCGTTAACGGAGCATGGGGAGGGTGGAACGACAACTGCAAGGCACTCATCGTTTTCGGCGATGACCCCACCCCCCACCCCGTTTGCAGAAAACGAAGAACGCCATGCTTTGGGGGTGTATTGTGTGAACGTCGTATTGACAGAAACCCGGATCATGTGCTAAAGTTAGGCACCGTCCGTTTTTGACAATAATTAGAATTATATATAAAAGGTATAACGATGTTTGCTGTGATTAAAACTGGTGGAAAACAGTACAGAGTCCAAAAGGGAGATGTGCTCGAAGTTGAAAAGCTCGACGCGGAGGAAGGAAAAAAGGTGACTTTTGACCAAGTCCTGCTCGTAGAGGATAACGGCAATACGCTGGTGGGGACACCTCATGTCGACAAGGCCCAGGTTTTGGCTGTGGTCCTCGAGAGCCTCAAGGGAGAAAAAGTCATCGTCTTTAAAAAGAAAAGACGGAAACAGTACAAAAAAAAGAGCGGTCATCGCCAGGAGATCACGCGGGTTAAAATTGAGGAAATCTTCTTCGGCGATAAAGCCCCTTCCCCAAAGAAGCCCGCGGAGAAAGCCGCGCCTCCAGAAGAGAAAAAAGTTGTCCCCGAGATTAAACCGGAACCTGTACACGAAGCTGAGAAGGCCGTAGAGAAGGAAAAACCAACGCCTCCCAAGAAGAAAGAAACGAAGAAACCCGCAGCGAAAAAGGCGGCCAAAAAAGTGAGTGCGACGAAAGCCGCTGCCGCAAAGAAAGCCGTTAAACCAAAGGATAAAGAGCCGGTTAAGCCCAAAACAACCAAGAAAGAGACAAAACCCAAACCAAAGGTAAAGGCAAAGACAACGACCAAGGAGTAAGCCAATGGCCCATAAAAAATCAGGTGGAAGCGCTAAGAACGGAAGAGATAGCCACTCCAAAAGACTCGGAGTTAAACGATCAACAGGTCAGTATGTCAACGCAGGTTCAATCCTGGTCCGTCAGAGAGGGACACCGTTCAAGCCGGGATTGAATGTGGGCAGAGGGAAGGACGACACTCTTTTTGCCCTGGAAACCGGAAGAGTCCAGTTTGAGACCAGGGGCAAAAACAAGAAATTCGTCTCGGTCATCCCCGCCTAGGAGGTCAGCGCTCCTCTCGATATGTTCGTCGACCAAGTCAAAGTCATCCTCAAGGCCGGAAAAGGTGGCGATGGTTGTCTGAGCTTCCGGAGGGAGAGGGGGGTGCCGCGCGGCGGCCCGGACGGCGGCCGGGGCGGTAACGGGGGAAGCATTTATCTCGTCTCCAGCAAAAGCCTCAATTCTCTGGCCTACTTCCGCTTCCATCCTATCAACAAAGCGAAGAAAGGGGCGCATGGTGAAGGAGGCAATCGTCAAGGGAAAAAAGGAGAGAATTTGGAACTTCGCGTTCCGGTCGGCACGATTGTCAGGCGAGAAGAAAGCGATGACATTCTGTTCGATTTTGTTGCAGCCGGGCAGAGATTTCTTGCTGCAGAAGGGGGAAAAGGCGGCCGGGGGAATGCGTCTTTTGCCACATCAACCCATCGCGCGCCGAGGTTCCGCGAAGAGGGAAAACCGGGGAACGAAAAGGAACTCGTGCTGGAGCTGAAACTCATTGCCGATGTGGGGCTAGTCGGTTTTCCCAATGTGGGAAAGTCCACTCTCATCTCGCGAATCTCGGCTGCTAAACCTGTTATTGCCGACTATCCGTTCACGACTCTTGTCCCTAATCTGGGTGTTGTGGATGTGGACGAATACCAAAGCTTTGTCGTCGCGGACATCCCCGGGTTGATTGAAGGCGCTCATCTCGGGCACGGCCTGGGCACGAAGTTTCTCAAACATGTGGATCGGACAAAAATGTTGGTTCATATCGTGGATGTTTCTCCCTATACTGAAAGAGATCCCATCCAGGATTACCGGACAGTGATGAAAGAGCTCGAAGCTCACGACCCGAATTTGGCCAAACGCCAGCAGATTCTGGTGGCCAATAAGATAGACCTTCTGGGAGAAAATAGGGAACGGCTGAACAAAGTCGAATCCTTTGCCAGGAAAGAGAACTTGTCCTACTATGCCATTTCCGCCATGACAAAGCAGGGCCTGCCACAGGTTGTTTCTGCAATGAGAAACGCTTTGGAAGAGATTGCGGAGCCGAGGAAAAGAACGAAAAATGCCTGAAGCCAAAGAGAAAATCGGCCTGTTCGGCGGGACGTTCAACCCAATTCATCTTGGACACATCAGGGCCGCTGAAATTGCAGACAGAGTGTTCGCCCTGGATAGGCTCTTTTTCATTCCCTCTTACATACCTCCACATAAGGGATCCGAACAAATCGCTTCTCCGGAGCACCGTCTGAGGATGGTCGAGCTGGCCGTAGAGCCATTCCCTCAGTTTCACCCGTCATCCATCGAGATTGATGCCGGCGGTAAGTCCTATTCCATCCGGACTTTGAAAAAGATGAAAATGCGGTATCCTGAGGCAAGGATCTTTTTTCTGCTCGGAGTCGACGCCTTTCTCGAGATCGAGACATGGAGGGATTATGAGAATGTGCTTGAGCAGTGCTCCTTCATCATCATGAGCCGGCCACAGTTTCACTTGGAAGAGGCCCATGAGGTCTTGAGTAAAAAATACAGCCAAAGGATTGTGGATCTCTCCAGCAGCAGCACTCCCGAAGACACAGCACATTCGGCCAATCGGATTTATCTGCTCCCTATCCAGGCCTTAGATATTTCATCCACTGAGGTGAGGACGAGGGTGAACAGAAACCAATCCGTCAAAGGATTGGTCCCCGAGTCTGTCGAGCACTACTTAAAGGAGAAAGGTCTTTACCAGATAAAATGAGTCAATCATCCCGCGAGAACCAAACGCAGCAAGATATCCCCAAAGGTGTGGTCCTCTCTGTCAAGGCCAGCGAGGCGAAAAAGGCCGAGGATATTGTCATCCTCGATCTGAGTGGGCTATCTTCCTTCACTGATTTCTTCATTATCGCGCATGGACATTCAGCTAGGCAGAATGTGGCCATCTATGAAGCGATCGAACAAGACCTGAAAAAAGAACGAATAAAACCCTTGAGCGTTGAGGGCAAAGCGAATGCCGAGTGGATTCTGATGGACTATGGGAATTTCATCGTCCATATCTTTTCTGAAAGAGCACGGGAGTACTATGCCCTTGAAAAGCTTTGGGGGGATGGCATCAAACGAACTGTCTGACCTCTGAAAATCCTCCTTTTTTTCAAAAAAAGTTGACATTTGGCCTTCAAGACATTATTTTGTATGGCAATTTCGAGGTTGTCGGTTGCCTAGGAAACTCAGTTAAGCCTTTTTGAGTTATGAGAATAAAGTTACTGTGGCCAGGGAAGACACAGAATGTGGCTATGAAGCAGCTTCAAGACTATTATCTGCAGAGGATTAATCAGCTCGAGCCTTGCGAAATAATTGAAACGAAAGAAGCTAAGGGAATCCCGGAAAAAAACAGGAAACGAATACAAGACATTGAAACCATAGGTCTTGAAAAACACTTCAAGAATGATTATATTATTTGTCTTTTTGATAGAGGAAAAGATATGAACTCAGAAGAATTTGCGCGATTTCTCGAGAGCACATCTGAGAGTTCGGCGCGAGTGGTTACCTTTGTCGTGGGAGGGTTTTTGGGTTTGGCCGAACGGGTGATCGACCGTGCCGATTTTCTGCTTTCTCTGTCAAAAATGACGTTTTCTCATGAGTTGAGCCGGGTCATGCTCTTGGAGCAAATTTACCGCTCTTTGAGCATTGCCAGAGGAAGACAATATGCCAAGTAAGGGGGATATTTTGAATAAAAAAGACAAAGAGCGCTACAGAAAGAGGTTGCTAGAGAGAAAACAGGAAATATCCAATCTTTTGAGCGAATTCAGCAACGATACTAAACAAGTCGAAACAGGCATAGCTCAGGATGTGGGCGATAAGGCGGAAAGCTCCTATACCAAGGAATTTCTCCTGAGTCTATCCGATACGGAACGGAGGCAACTCCTGTTGATCGATGCGGCGCTCAAACGGATAGATGATGGCGGTTTTGGCATCTGTCAATCATGCGAGAAGGCCATCACGAAAAAGAGACTGAATGTGGTTCCATGGGCACCCCTGTGCATCGAATGTCAACAGAAGGAGGAGGAAGAATCTGATTGAAACGTCCTTTTCCGCACAATGTCGCACACTGGCTTCAAAATTTTGAATTAATCCTCTTCCCTTCCTATTGCCGTCTGTGTTCGGCTTATCTCGAATCTCCAGAGGAGAGAATAGTCTGCCATAACTGCTGGCAGAGCATAAAGCTCGAGAAGGCCGCTTTCTGTCTGAGCTGTGGACGATTCTTTGACGGCGTCGAGGAGCCTCATCTGTGTTCCTCTTGCCTCCAGGAAAAACCACCCTTTTCCGTGCACCGCTCCTGCGGCAGATATCGGGGTAAATTGAAAGATATTGTTCTGCTCTGCAAATTTCACAATTTGCCCATTCTGGCTGATGGGATAGCCCGCATAATTTTTGACCGCTTCAAGAAGGAGGAAGCTCTCTGGTGGGATGTGGATGCCATTATCCCTGTTCCCCTTCATCCTAAACGGGAAAGAATGCGGGGATACAACCACGCCCGAATAATCGCCAAAAAATTTGCCGAGCTTGCCGGAATCGCTGCGCTGGACAAGCAACTCATGAAAGTGAAAAATGTCCCTCCACAGATGTCGCTTGCCGTGGCCGACAGGTTCAAGAGTGTGAAGGGAGCTTTTGCTGTAGAGAATAACAGAGGGATAAAGGGAAAGGTGCTGCTTCTTGTCGACGATGTGTACACCACCGGAGCCACGGTTTGCGAGTGCACGCGGGTTTTACTGGAGGGGGGAGCTAGGGACGTGAGGGCCCTCACTGTCGCCCAGGCTTGAATCATTCATAAAAGCTGCCGATAGAATCACCAAAAAAACTAAAAATTCATACTATCGGCATCTTTTACCCTACGGGCGAGCCGATCTCACAGCATCGGCTTCGTTGTGACTCATTCGTAGTAGTATACTACAACGTCATGAATCACTGCCTTGCCGCTACTGCGACCTCGGCCCGTGAATGATCCAATCCAATCGCTTGAATCATTCATAAAAGCCGATATAATTATGCAAAAAGAAAGCGCTCTGCAGAAAGGGCTGCAGAGCGCTTTTCAAAGTGATGCCGATTATTTCTTCGCTTTTTTCTCGGTTTTTGCTTGCTTGGGTTTGAGAACCTTGACCTGTCGAGACTTGGCCTCAATTTTTTTGGGCATTTTAATCTTCAAAACACCGTTTTCGTGTTCCGCTTCGATTTTTTCCTGCTCGATATAAGCAGGGAGAGTGAAAGATCTGAAAAACGAACCATACGACCGTTCGACTCTATGGTAATTTTCCTCTTTGGTTTCCTTCTCAAACTTTCTTTCACCTTTAATGGTCAACGTGTTGTCCTCGAGTCTGATTTCAATATCATCATCTTTGATTCCGGGAACCTCTGCGGTCAGAACGAGCTCGTTTTCGGATTCATAGATGTCCACAGAAGGCGCCCAAGTGCTTGATACGATGTCTCTCTCTTCGGTTCGTGCCGGGTAATAGTCTTCGAACAGTCGGTTCATCTTTTCCCTTAAAGTGACCATGTCCCTGAAAGGGTCCCATCTGATAATCGCCATTTTAAACCTCCTAAATATCTTAGTGCAATAATAATATAATATCTTAGTGTACGTTTGTCAAGTATTTTTTAAAAATTTTCATATTTTTCTTTTTTTATGGGATAAATTCGTTCTTGGGCAAAAAAAGTGCGGGATCTCTGATTTAGCACCCGGATTGCCGCGCTTTTCAGGATGAAGATTTAGGGATCGGCCCCACAAGGACGGTCGCCTCTCCCCTAACTGTTTTGTTCTCCAGGAGAGGCACAAGCTCCGCGGGTGTTCCTCTGAGAAACTCTTCGTGAATTTTGGTGAGTTCCCGCGCTATGACTACAGGCCTTTCCCCCAGAATTTCTTGGATGAGCTGACAGAATACAACAAGTTTCCTGGGAGGGATATAAAAAACAAATGTCCCCGCTTCGTCTATCAGGGATTGCAGGAGCTTTTTCATGGCCGTTTTCTTGGGCGAGGGAAATCCGATGAAAACCACTCTTTGGGTGGGGAGTCCTGCGGCCGAAAGGGCGGCTGTCAAGGCTGAGGCTCCCGGAATCGGGATAATTTTGATCCCATGGGTGATGGCTTCCTTGATAAGTGGAAATCCGGGATCTGAAATTCCTGGTGTGCCTGCGTCCGAGACCAAAGCCACATCCTTTCCCCCTTTCAGAATGTCGATGATATGGGGGATCTTTTGTTTTTCTTTAGGCTGAAAATAACTGATCAAATTCTTTTTCAGGTTGTACCTGGTTAACAATTTTCGCGTGCGTCGTGTATCTTCGCAGGCAATGTGATTGACCTCCTCCAGAATTTTCAGGGCCCGGAAGGTCAAATCTTCGAGGTTTCCGATGGGCGTGGCAACGATGTAAAGCTTCCCGAGGGGTTTATTGCTGTCCGGTTCCCCGTGCATGGTCTAAATTTCCCGGTCGTAGGGGTAGAGGAAGTCGACACCGACAGTCCGGTGAGAGAGTTTGGCAATAGGCGGCAGGTTTCTCTTGAATTCGGATTTTTTGATGAGCTCAAGAACTTTTTCCGTGAATATCCTGGGAAAACCTTGGGCTAAGACGTCTTTTTTTGTTTTCCGCCCATCGACCAGTTGGAAGAGCAGCTTATCGATGTCCTCGTAGGTCATGCCAAGCTCACCCTCATCGGTCTGTCCTGCCCAGAGCCCGGCTGTCGGGGCTTTGGTTCTAATCATTTTGGGCACATTCAAGTGATCGGCCAGTTGCCGGATTTGGGTTTTGTACAGGTCGCCAAGGGGATTGACGGCACAGGCCATATCGCCGTGGATGGTTCCATAGCCGAGGAGCAGCTCGGTTTTATTGCTCGTTCCTAAAATCAAGGCCTTCTTCCTGGCCGAATAATCGTACAGGATGGACATCCGCTCCCGGGCCATTTTGTTCCCGATCAGTATCCTGTTACCTGTGGGATGCTGTGCGTAGTAAGCATCCACCATGGGCGAGATATCGATGGTTTTAGAGCGAATTCCCAGAAGCTCGACCACATCCCTGGCATCGGAGACATCCCTGTTGAATGTTTTTCCGTAGGGCATGATCAGGGCCGTGACATTTTTTGGTTTCAGAGCTTTTGCGGCCAGGAAGGCACAGACGGTGGAATCCAGGCCGCCAGACAGCCCCAAAATGCCCTTTGTGTGGTTCGATTTTGACAGCTCTTCCCGGATGAACTTGGTCAGGATTTTTTCCACAAAGTCCGCGTTAATCTTCATTTTTGCTGATGATCCTCTTCAAGGCCTCACAGATGACTTCGGGTTTTTCATCCCGTTTATAGGGCCATTTTTTACGGAGTTCTCGAATTTCTCCGAGATCAATTTCCTTGATAAGCAGTTCCTCCTTGGTGTAGGAGGCTTTGGCGATGAGCTGCCCCGCCGGATTGTAGATGAATGACCCCCCGGCAAAGGATTTGCCATCCTCGATCCCGACCCTGTTAGCATAAAAATAAAAGGCTTGGGAAAAACGCGACATGGCCTCTCCCATCAATTCCCACATGCGGCTTGTTTCCCAACCTTCCTCTCGAGACGCTCCCCGGCCCGGGGCTGCACTTATGACGATGATCAACTCCGCGCCACCCACAAACAAGAGATAGCTGGCACTGTAATGCAGAAAATCATAACAGATTTGCATCCCGGCCTTGCCGAAGGGCGTGGAAAAAGTCGTGAAGTTGTGACCCTGTCCGAAAAATCTCAGCTCTTCGAACATGGCGTAATTCGGTAAGAAGACCTTCCGGTGGATATGGTTAATCTTCCCCTTTGACAAGAAGGCGGCGGAATTGAAAAAAAGGCCCTGGTCCTTTTCTTCGACAAAGCCGACAACCAGAGAGATTTCCTTACTCAGCGTTTTCAGTTTCTTGAAATTAGGATCTTTGTCGGGTTTCATGGCTACATCGGGAACGAAATCCCGCAGATTGTACCCAGTGAGGCTTAACTCCGGAAAAATGATCAGGTCAACCCTTTTTTTCTTGGCCTTTTCGACTAAATTTAGGTGCAGATCGAAGTTTTTTTGGACATCTCCCAGGTGAGGCGCGATTTGCGCTATGGCAAGTTTCATGACTGAAAATTAGCACAAATCACTTTGGTTTTCAATTGTGGTGTTCAAAGGCATGTACAGGAGGGATTGCAAAAGCATTCGGATTTGTAATATAAATATAGCGGCTAACATCCATTGGCAAGGTAAATTGGAGCGTCATACACACTAAGAAAGACATTCAAATGGAACACATCGCCCGGTATTTGCGAGACATCTATTTCGAAAAGAAGAGAGGGCAGCTTGTTTTCCGCCGGGACAAAGCTCAGAAATATCTTTTTTTTCAGGATGGGCAGCTTGTCTTTGCCAAGACGAACCAAGAGGATGAGCTGCTGGGAGAAATCCTCTACAAGCTGGGTAAATTGTCGCAGGAGGCCTACAATAATATCGAGGAATATATCGAACCCATGGAGATAATCGGGCAGGTTTTGTTGAAGCGCGGCCTTATCTCTAAGCAGGATTTGATAGATGGGTTGTCTTATCAAATGCGTGAGATAACCCTGAATACTTTTTCTGTCTTCGACGGTAACTTTCGGTTTCAAGAGCGGGAGGACTTGACTCTCGAGGATATCGATATTAAAGTCAGCATCCCCGTGCTCATTGCCGATGGTATCCGGCGGATGAAGTTTGATGCCAACCTTAAGAAATTCCTCAAGGATCTGA
>Ga0180434_10004616_pt1 | contig 16643 bp, 16 predicted proteins | sample SS_ome_7_FD_132453 | JGI IMG/M metagenome (GOLD analysis project Ga0180434, IMG submission 132453) | Hypersaline lake sediment archaeal communities from the Salton Sea, California, USA - SS_1_D_2 metaG | ecosystem: Environmental > Aquatic > Non-marine Saline and Alkaline > Hypersaline >...
GAGCACGAGCACAGCGCAGAGATGCCATTTCGCCATCCTGTCCCTCCTTATCGATGCTATGGATTAGCTATTCTACCACCTCTGTGCTCCTATGACAAGAACTGATCTTCTTCTTGACGGAACATGGCCTTCTGTCTCACGTACAGAATCCGTGGTTTGATGCTCAGTCATGGGAACCGCAGACGAAGAGGGGAGGGGATCCCCGGCCTCCTATGAGAGGGAAAGCCAGCCGATCGGTCGGCGGGCAGACTGTCCGACCAGCACGAAACGCAACAAGCCGTGTGCGGCGCATCGCCGTTGAACGAGGCCACGAAGAGCTCTCACGGAGAGTCGGATCTCCTGCCTCCGGCTCCCCGCGCCGTGAAGATCAGAAGTAGAACTCCGTGACGTTGTCGATCTCCAGCCCGCTGCAGCCCCTGCCCGTGTACTCGAGGGCCACGATGACCGACACGTTCTCCATGGAGACGTCGAGGAACCCCCAGACCAGGCTGCCCGAGCCCACCTCGTCTTCGAGCGCAACGTACTCGGATTCGTACGGACCCAGGACGAAATCGCGGGCGGACAACCAGTCGCCGTTCGCGTCGTAGACGTCGACCGAGCAGCGCGCCGTCTGGCTCCACGGATTCATGACGACATACGCCGTCCGCGCGTCGCCCGCCTGGGTGTAGTACGTACCGAGCCAGAACGCTTCGTCCGCATCGAGAACCGGAATCTCGGTATACACGGTGTCGACCGAGATCAGAAGCCCGTCTGCAAAGTACTCGAGACCGATGATCAACCGGTCGGAGCTCTCGACCGTCACGACGCCCCAGTGGACCGTGTCGCTCGCGATATTCTCGCCGAGCCGCACGAACCCCGGTTCGTAGCCGCCCAGCACCGCCGAGGTCGACCAGATCTCGCCGCCGTAGGCGTCGTGCACCGTCATGACCACGTCGGTCTCCCACGGCATGGTGTTGATCAGGTTGACCTCGAGGTCTTGCCCCCCGGACAGGTCGTAGTAGAAGGCGTAGTGGAACTGCCCCGCGGCCGCCAGGCCCACCGACAGGACGATCGCGACGATCGCTAGCGCTTTTCTCATGACTTCCTCCTCTGCTAGATACTCATACAGAGTAGCCGCTTTCCGCGCCGCTGAGAAGGGCTGTTCCGGGTACCGCTCGGGACGTAGAATGGGCGAGGAGGTGCGGATGAGTTCGATCGTGATTCGCGACATGCAATCCGACGACGAGTACTTCATCTCCACCTGCTCTCATGTCCACGAGTCGGAGGAGATCGACGCGTGCGCCACGAGGCGGCGACGCCTGTTTCGCGACCTCGCCGCATCCGGAGCGCGGTTCAAGGTCGCTCTCGCCGACGGCGAACGTGTCGGCTTCGCGTACGGGCTGCCGATCGAGCATTCGTCATGGGGACCGCTGGGCTGCGACCTCATGGTCCTCCCGTGCCTGTACGTGTCCCGTGGCGCAGCCGGCCGGGGGATCGGAAGGGGGCTGATCGAGTCGATCGAGGGCGACGCGCTCGACGCCGGTCTCGGTGGGGTCACGATCACCGCCTACCGCGACATTCCCGGCGCGGAGTGGTTCATGCCGGCCGCTTACTTCGAGCGGATCGGCTACCGTGCCGTCGACGAGCGCGGGCGGGAGTGTCTCCTCTGGAAGCCGTTCTGCGAAGCGGCGGCGGCACCCCACTTCCTGGAGCAACGCTACCGATTCGAACCAGTCGAGGGGCCGGTCGTCATCGACCTGTTCTGGAACCGGTTCTGCCAGACGAGCGGGATCGAGGCGCAACGGGTCCGAGAGGTCTGCGCCGAGTACGGAGACCTTGTCACCCTGCGCGAGTACAACGCCGAGGATCGGCAGACGCTTCTTCGATACCAGACGCCTCGCGCGATCTACGTCAACGGGAAGGAGATCTTCTGGGGCTACGAGGCCCCGAAGGAAGGGATCCGCGAGGCGATCGATCGGGCGCTGGGGTAAGCATCCTGAGCCGTGCCGCCCGGCTCCAGGAGCGGGAGCTGCTCCGCGGTCGGAGCCAAGCGAGGGCGAACCGAGGTGGCGATGCCGTAGGAAACGCAGAGCGCGGCGAAGCGCCCCGATCACTCCGTCGCCCGGGGGGACGAGCGCACGGAAGCGTCTCCGAACGTCGCCTCGTGCTTCGCCCGAGTGCCCGGAAACGATTCGTCGGGTCGATCATCGTGCATCGAACCGGTGCTGAGGGTCCCCTTTCGCCGATTGCGCGGCAGCTCGTCGCGAAGCCGGACGATCACGTGGACTTTCACGAGGACGTCCCGATCGAATCGATGAATCGCGGTACAGGTTCATGCCGTAGTCGAGGCCGAAGAAGGTGTCAATCCCCCGAACTCTCGAAACGAGTGTCTTGGCGCGAATCTCGCGAATCACTTCTTCATCGAGGCAGAAACGGGACGGGACGGCGGGAGACGTCGTCCGCTTCGTGTACAATCTCGCGCTGCGGAAAGAGGGCGAGGAATGCGAGATCGGAGGGACGACCGAGTGAGAACACGACGGATCTTCGCCGGAGCCGCCTTCTTCTCCCTCCTCCTGCTGGTTGCGACGGGAGCATGCGCCAACACGCCGCCGGTCGCCGAGTTCGAGGTACGCGCCAGCGAGGACAGGGCGCCGAACTCGGTCGTGCTGGACGCCTCGGCGTCCCACGACGCCGACGGCGCGATCGTGGCGTATCAGTGGCTATTCGGCGACGGAACGACCGGCTCGGGCGCCACCAAAGCCCATACCTATCCGCGCGTCACCAGCTACACGGTCACGCTGCTGGTCACGGACAACGAAGGCGCCAGCCAGCTGGTCCGCCGAACGATCGACCTCACGCGGCCGCTGCCGACCTCGAGAGCGCCTTCCCCGGAGCCGGCCCCGACACCGGCTGCGGCGAGCGTCCCGGTCGGAACGTACGTCGGCGCACGGGCGCCCGGATTCGCCCTTCCCGACTTGGACGGCTCGATCGTCCGGCTGTCGGACTTCCTCGGGCAGGTCGTCCTGCTCGAGTTCTGGTCGAGTGGCTGCCCGGCCTGCCTCTCGTCGCTGCCGTACCTCGAATCCCTTCGCAGAACGTACGAGAGCCGGGGATTGGTCATCGTCGACGTCATCACAAACCCGAATGTCCTCGAGGCGGGGCGGGTCCTGGAGCAAGGGGGGTACGCCCGGTTCGTGACGGTGCGCGAACCGGACCCGACGACCAAGCCGACGGCCGACCTCTACGGGGTCGTCCGCATCCCCCACGCGTTCCTGATCGATCGAACCGGCGTCATTCGCTTCAACGGCCACCTGAGCTTCCTTCGAAGCGACACGATCGAGAAGTGGCTCTAGCACCAAGTCCAACCCGCTCCACTCCACAGGATCTCCATCTCGCGCCCATCACGGTCTGACAGCCGCGGCTCATACTCCTCCGGTGCGGACATGAAGCCGCGACTTCCGGTCTCCGCAGGCAACCGCCGGGCGATCGGTCAACGGGTGGTGCCATGCGCGGAGAGCCGGTGCTTGTCCCTCTGTTCCTCCCGCTCCTCCTCCTTCTCCTCCTCGGACCGTCCCTCCTCGTACGCGGCCAGGAGGCGTCGATCGAACAGCGATACACATGGACGTACGCCGGGCGATCGTGGGCTCTGATCCATCGATTCTCCGCTGCCCACTACGGGTTCTATCGGACGCGCCCTCGCGTGCTGGGCTACACGCGATACGACGAGTACGTCCACAACGAGCACGACGACAAGGAACTCCAATCGCTGGTCGACGCGCTGGAACGGCTTGCCGCCGATGCCGGGCTCGTTCGCTGGGAGACGCTGAACCTGGTAATCACGTTTGTGCAATCCATCCCCTACGTTGGGGAAGCCGGCGAGTACCCCCGTTATCCGTTGGAGACCCTGGTTGAGCGGAAGGCGGACTGCGAGGACGCAGCCATCCTCGCCGCCGCGCTTCTTCGGCAGATGCGGTTCGATGTGGTCCTGCTTGCGTTCGTCGAGCAGAACCATATGGCTCTCGGCATCCACGTCGTCCCACCGGCCTCCGTCACCGATCCGCCGTACCTATGGAACGGGAATGCATACTACTACCTCGAACCGACGAGCCTCGGGTGGGCCATCGGCGACGTCCCTGAGCGCTACCGATCGCAACCGGAGATCGTGCCGCTTCGGCCGATTCTCGCTCCGAGTCGCCGCTGACCGTCGTTCGGCCGCCGAGGGAGCCGATAGGAGGGCACAGGATAATCCCGCGCCATCGCCCCGGTGGCGCGGGATCAACGGACTCCGTATAGTGAGCCGATCATGGAACCGTTTGCCGTGAACAAGCCGCTGATCGGGATGATCCACCTTCGCCCGCTCGCGGGAAGCGTTCAGTACGACAAGCGCGGTTCGGCGGCAATCCTCGACGCAGCGCTGCGCGACCTGTACGCGCTGGAATCCGGCGGAGCCGATGGGGTGATCGTGGAGAACCTCGGGGACGCGCCATACGGGATCGCGGCACCCCGGGAGACGCTGGCGATGATGTCGGTTATCGTCCACCAGCTCGTCGAGAAGGCTCATCTGCCCGTTGGCGTCAACGTCCTTCGAAACGACGGTCCCGCCGCCATGGCGATCGCCGCCGCGACCGGCGCATCGTTCGTACGGGTCAATGTCTTCTGCGGCGTCGCGTTTACCGATCAAGGAATGATCGAGGGGCAGGCACGCGAGCTGCACTGGCTCCGTCGGAATCTGGGAACGAAGACGAAGATCCTGGCCGACGTGCACGTGAAGCACGCTGCGCATCTGACCCGCGTCGACGAGGCGGCGATCGACGCGGAGCGGAACCGGCCGGACGCCTTGATCGTCTCCGGAATCGCCACCGGGCGACGCACCTCGCCGAACGATCTCCAGGCGGTGAAGGCGGTCTCCGCCCTTCCTGTTCTCGTCGGAAGCGGCGTACGGATCGACAATGTAGCGACGTACCGCGACGCCGACGGGTTCATCGTCGGAACCCTGCTGAAGCAGGAGGGGGCGCTCGATGCCCCGGTCGACGTCGACCGGGTCCGGGCCCTCGCCGACGCTGTCTCCAGTCTCCGGCCGTCCGAATGAGCCGCATCGTCGTCCTCGGGGACCTGAACCTCGACGTGTATGCCCGCCGCCCCGTGGACCTCGAACGCGGGGAGGAAGCACGCGACGCCGTCCGCGCCGTACCCGGCGGCTCCGCCGGGACCTTCGCCCGAACCGCGGCCCGTTGCGGCGGGGCGGTCACGTTTCTGGGCTGCGTCGGCACGGATCTCGTCGGCGACCTGCTCGTCCGATCGCTGGAGGAGGCCGGCGTCCGCGCGCTTGTCCAGCGGACCGCTCGCCCGTCCGGCGTGATCCTGTCGCTCGAGGAGGGAGACGAGCGAACGATGGTCTGTTCCCGCGGAGCCAACGATGGGATCCGCGCCGATCGGATCGACCCCGGCGTCTTCGACGACGCAGCCCATCTGCACCTCTCCGGCTACGCCTTCCTTTCCCCGGCACAGCGCGCCGCGGTCGGACGGTCCGTCGGGTACGCCCACCGGCAAGGCCTCTCGATCTCGGTTGACCCGCCGCCGGCGAACCTGATCCGCAGCCACGGGGTTCGCGCGTTCCTCGATCGCATGCCGGATGGAACGTGGCTCTTCCCCAATCGAGCCGAGGGGGAGGTCCTCGCGGGGACTCCCGAGACGCGCGCGATCGTCGACCGGCTCGAGGAGCGCTTCCCTGTCGGGGTGCTGACCCTCGGGGTCGACGGATCCCTCGCCTGGGCCGGGGAGACGCAGAACAGGCTGAGCGTCGCGCCACTCGAATTCGTCGATACGACCGGTGCCGGCGACGCGTTCGCCGGTGCGTTCGTCGCCGCCTATCTCGAGACGCGCGATCTCGCGCACGCCCACCGGGTGGCCGGCGATGCGGCGCGGCGTCACTTGGCGCCGCCCGGTCCCCCCGCCTCTTGATTCCTTTCCCCCGCCGCCCATACTCTCCAGCGAACCTGTAGCGAAGGGGGAGCGCAATGGACGACTCTGCAGCCGTTTTGATCGCCGTCGTGATCGGCGTCCTGCTGATCGCCACGTTGATGCTGTTCTACGTCCCCGAGCCGGCAAACGCGGTCTACGTCTCCGACACGCGGTTCGACGTAGCGGTCCTCGACTTCCGCAACAGCTCGACGTGGACGGGGGTCGAGGAGACCGTCCGGTCCCGGACGGAGGCGCGACTCGTCAATACCTCCGCGATCGACGTGTTCTCCCGCGCACAGCTCGATGCACTCCTGATCGAGCGCGCGCTCCAGGCCAGCGGCCCGCTCGACCCGGCGACTGCCATCGAGATCGGGTCGCTCGCCGGCGTGAGCAAGCTGATCACCGGTTCGGTCTACGCAGTGGACACGCGGTCCGATGAGACCACCGTCTGCACCGACTGGGCCGGTGGACAGTGCGTGACGCGGGTTCCGGGGACCAAGTACTCGGCCCGCGTCCTCGCCCAGATCGAGGTGATCGACGTCGAGACCGGCCTGATCGAGCGGGCGATCGACCTGGATGGGGCGGAGACCGTTTCCCTCCCGGTCGAGAGCACGTTCGGTGGGTTCGACAGCCTCCTCGCCGGCGCGGCGGACGAGATCGCGAGTGAGATCGCAGAGACCCTCACCAGCTACTACTTCCGCGAGCTGCGATACGGGCTGTACGGTCAGGTCGAGGAGAAGCGCGGAGGGTATATCGGCCGCGACGAGAGCGATCGGTTTCGGCAGTCCGACGGGACCGTCCACCTGATCGTCCACTTCACGCAGATGCAGGACCGCGAGCTGTTCGACGTCGACTGGGTGACGTCTGCCGGTGAGTCGATTCAGCGCAGCGAGGATATCGTCGGCGATGGGGCCTGGCGGGTGTATTCGCTCGATCTGTCCGGAATCGACCCGGGGCGGTACTCCGTCCGGACGTCGTTGAGCGGGACGCCCGCGTTCCAAGCGCCGTTCACCGTGTCCCCGTAGCGGGGAGGCCGCCGATGACGATCCCGAGACCTCTTCTCTGGCTGGCGCTCGGCGGGATCGTCCTCGCCGTCGGCTGGCTCCTCGTCGAGCCCAACGTTGGTCGCGCCGAGTGGGAGATCACCGCCGAATCGCCTCGCGTCGTCGGCGACGCGCTCGATGCGTTCGCCTACGCCGGTGGGGATCCGGTCCGCCCGGTCGCCGGATCGGCGACCGCCCGCGTCTCTCCCGGCGATGCAGAAGGGATCGTCCGTGTCACGGTCGAATCGGACGAGCCCGCGGCGCCTCTCTCTCTGCGCGACAGCACAGTGGCGGGTCGAAGCTGGGAGCTTCTCGCGAGGATCGACGACTCCTCCGACTTCTGGATCGACACGTCGATCGGCGGCGACACCGGTCTCGGCGAAGGACGGCTCCCCGAGACGGCGGTACGTATCGCAGGGCAGGCCCGTTTCGATCTAATCGTCGATGGGAATCGGCGGAGAATCGGGCTCAGCGGGCTCTGGTCGGTCGCCGACGCGGTGCGCCGCGACGACGGATCGATCCGCCAGCGGGGGCTCATCTTCACGCCGTTGCTGCGGGACCAGAGCGGGTTCTCCGATCCGAGCCGCCTCGAGCTGACGCTTCTCCTCTACAAGGACGGTCCGGGAAGCAACGTCCTGCTCCATCTCGTCTTCTTCGACGTAACGATCGAGCGGTCCCCGGCGGATCCGAGCCCCCCGCCGAACTAGGTCTCCGGAACGTTCACGTCGCGGATCTCGTCTTCGGGCCCTCCGTTCTCCGGTTCGCTCTCCACGGCGGTCTCCAGCCGGGCGTGGGTCTCCTCCTCGTCCGACCCGCGGTGCTTGCGGTGGAACAGCAGGGACACGAGCCCTTGCCGCTGGCCGAGGAGGTCGGCCGCACGGGTCACCCCTTCGATCGTCCCGATCAGGAGGACCTGATCTCCGGCCAGAAGCCGATCGCGGCCGGCTGGAAAGAGGAGCTTCTCCGTTCCGGCGCGAAGGAGCCCGGATACGACACAGCCGCGGGGAAAACGGCGGTCCGCGCGGAGGTCGTCGAGCGTCCGCCCGCTCGCCGCGGAGCCTTCCGCCACGGCGACCCAGACGATCACGCCCTGTCCGTCGGCAATCGACGCCACCTGGTGGACCGGGGGCCGCTCGATCTCCAGGATCAGCCGGTCGAGAAACAGGCCGGTCGCGTCGAGAATGCTCGTCACGCCGGCTCGTTCGTACGCCGCCCGGTAGCGAGGGTTCGGCATCCGCGCGATGATCCGTTCGACGCCGGCGCCGTGCACCAGCAACGAGAACGACAGGTTGTCCGCGGAGAGTCCCATCAACGCGACGGCGACGTCCGCTCGACCGATCTCGGCCTCCTCGAGGGTGACGATGTCGGTGGCGTTCCCGCAGATCGCGACGACCCCGTATTCGGCGCTGACCGCGTCACACAGCTCGCGATTCAGGTCGATGATCACGACATCGTGTCGATCACTCGCCAGCCGGGCGGCGAGCCGGCGCCCGACCACCCCCGCCCCTGCGATCACGATTCTCATGCGAACACCTACCTCCAGACCCGACGCGAGAAGATCAACAGGAACGGAAGGATCTCCAGCCGCCCTGCGACCATCGCAAGAATATAGCAGACCTTGACGCCCGGACCGAGGCTCCGAAACGTCGAGGCCTCTACGGCACTGGGCCCGATGTTGCTCAACGCCGAGACCGACGCCGACAGCGACTCCCATGCGCCGAGATCGGACAAGAGGAGCGTCACGACCCAGATCACCGCCGTCGCGATCGACCATCCCACAGCAATCGCCGTCGCCCTCTCCACCTCCGCCGAACCGAGGATCCGCCCGTCGAACGTCAGCGGATTGGACTCGCGAGGCGATCGGATCGCGCCGTGGAGCTGCCGGCGCAACAGGCGCCCGAGGATCGCGATCCGCTGAACCTTCAGGCCACCGGACGTCGACGCGACGCACCCGCCGACGATCATCAGCAGGAGGAAGACCTGGGCCGCCAGCGGCGAGAACCAGGAAGAGGACAGCTCGCGAATCGTGAATCCTGTGGTCGTCGCGATCGAGACGACGTGAAACAGCGAGTGACGGACGTGCTGATGGATCCCGACCTCGCCGATTCGTCCCCGGTCGCCGATCAAGACCAACGCCGACCCGACGAGGAGAAGGAACAGCCAGACGCGAAGCTCCCTGTTCTCCCGGACCGATCTCCATCGACGCCGGAGCGCCCCCCAATGGACGAGGAAGCTCGTTCCACTGAGGAACATGAAGGCGAGAATCGTGTACTCGATCGCCACAGCATGTCGCGCCCCCGCGGCGGCGAAGTGGGCGATGCTGTCGTCGTAGCTCGAGAACCCGCCGGTCGCGAGGGTCGTCAATGCGTGAGCAACGGCGTCGAAGGGCTCGAGCCCCTCGGCCCAAAGGATCAGCGCGCACGCAATCGTCAGCGCGCCGTAGATCGTCCACAGGATCCGAAGCGACGAGAAGACGCCCGGAGAGAACCGCTCCGACCGCGCTTTGTGCGTCTCGGCGTTCAGCAGAGCGTGCCGCGGTCCCCCCTCGCGGAGGACGAGGAGGAACAGCGTGAAGATGCCCAACCCCCCGATCCATTGGGTCATCGCGCGCCACAGGAGGAGGCTCTTCGGCAGCAGCTCGAGCCCGGACAGAACGGTCGCGCCGGTCGTCGTGAAGCCGCTGACCGCTTCGAAGAACGCGTCGAGGAAGGTGAGATCAAGCGCCAGCCAGAACGGGATCGCGCCCAGCAATGAGAGCACGAACCACCCCAGCGCGCCGACCGCCATCGCCGTGCCGGACGCCAGGGTGCGAGGCCGGAACAGCACGACCAGCGCGATGCCGAGACCGAGAGCGATCGCCGCGGGGATCGCGTAGATCCGAACCGGGAACCGGACCGTCTCGTTGAACAGGACGCTGACGATCAGCGGCGCGGCCTGCAGCACGGAGAACGCGACGAGGATCATGCCGAGGTCGTGAAGAACGGAGCTATGCGTTCGCAAGGCCGGGCCTCCAGGCCCTCATTCTAGCGGTCACACGTCGTCGGGCGAACGACCCCGGGATCGTGATCCCCGGGACACCGGTCACACCCGACGGAAGGCAGGTCCGCGGGGCCTAGGCGAAGAGCCTTCGCGATCGGTAGAAGTAGTCGATCCCGGAGGAGACGGACATCGCCAGGGCGAGCCCCAAGCAGACGGCCTTGGCGACGTCGCCACCGGGTCCCAGCGCGAACGATCGATCGATGAGGAGGACCAGCACGAGGGCCACGTGCGAGATCGTCTTCCCTTTGCCGAGAGCGCTCGCCCCGATCGCTTCCCCCTCGGAGATCGCCAGGATGCGCAGACCGGTCACGAGAAACTCCCGTGCGATGATCACCATGACCGCCCACGCGCTCAGCTCTCCGAGCTGCAGCAGGGCGATCAGGGCCCCGGCGATGAGCAGCTTGTCGGCGATCGGATCGGCGAACTTCCCGAACAGCGAGGTCTGGTTGAGGCTCCGGGCGATGTACCCGTCGACGGCGTCCGAGACGGCGGCGAAGAAGAAGAGGATCATCCCAACGATCCGCGCGATGCGGGATTCGTACAGGATGAGGAACATCAACAGCGGGACGAACGCGATCCGTGCGACCGTAATCTGGTTCGGGATCGTCCGGAGGATGTTCACGGCGCCGCTCCCGCCTCGACGATCGCGGCGAAGACGTCCGGATCGAGCGACGCGCCGCCGACCAACGCGCCATCGATGTCCGGCCGACCGAGCAGCGCCGCGGCGTTCTCCCGCTTCACGCTGCCTCCGTAGAGGATCCGGAGCTTGCCAGCGACCGTTCCGTCGAACCGGTCGGACACCCATCGCCGGATCCCGGCGATCGCCTCCTGCGCCTGGTCCGGCGTCGCCGTCTCCCCCGTACCGATCGCCCAGACCGGCTCGTACGCGATGACGATCCGATCCATCGTTCCCGCCTTCAGACCGTCGAGTCCCGCCGAGAGCTGGCCCGTTAGGATCGCCTCGGCCCGCCCGGCTCGACGCTCCTCCAACGTCTCCCCGACGCAGAGGATCGGGTGCAGCCCCCCCTCCAGCGCAGCACCGAGCTTCCGGCGTACGGTCTCATCTCCGTCCCCGAAGACGTGTCGTCGTTCGGAGTGACCGACCAGGACATGCCGGCACCCGCACGCGGCGAGCATCGCCGCGGAGATCGCCCCCGTGTACGCTCCCGAAGGTTCGTAGAAGACGTCCTGGGCGCCCAGCCCGATCGGCGTCCCTTCGAGTCGCCGGCCGGCCGGTTCGAGGCTCGTGTACGGAGGGATGAGGAGAATCTCCACCTCCGACCGTTCCGTCCCCTTGGACAAGAATGCGTCGAGGAACGCCTCCGTCTCGGCGGGCGTCTTGTTCATCTTCCAATTCCCGGCGACCAGACAGCGACGTGACATGCCTCCCCCATTCCCTTCTGCAGATCTCCCGCAGAGTATATCGGACCCACGCAACGTCGCGAGCGATTGACACGGTTCCGACGCCCACCTATCATCCGGAAGGATAGGATCACGATCCAAGGTAAGGAGGCGAGAGCGTATGTACACCGCAATCGGTGCGATCGTTGTCTTCGTGCTGCTGTTCCTCATCAACGCCATCAAGATCGTCCGGGAGTACGAACGCGGCGTGATCTTCCGGCTCGGGCGACTGGTCGGGGCGAAGGGCCCCGGCATCTTTCTGATCATCCCGATCGTCGACAAGATGGTGAAGGTCAGCCTGCGGACGGTCACCCTCGACGTTCCCCCGCAGGAAGTCATCACCAAAGACAACGTCTCGACGCAGGTCAACGCGGTGCTCTTCTTCCGCGTCCTCGATCCGAACGCCGCGGTCGTCGAGGTGCAGAACTACATGGAGGCGACGCGGCAGATCGCGATGACGACCCTGCGAAGCGTCCTCGGAGGGTTCGAGCTCGACCAGGTCCTCGGCGAGCGCGAGAAGATCAACATGCAGCTGCAGCAGATCGTCGACGAGCAGACCGACCCGTGGGGGATCAAGGTCAAGAACATGGAGATCAAGGACGTCAAGCTGCCGAGCGACATGCAGCGGGCGATCGCGCGGCAGGCCGAGGCGGAGCGCGACCGCCGCGCCAAGGTGATCAACGCCGAAGGCGAGCTCCAGGCCGCGACGAAGCTCGGCGAGGCCGCGGCGATCATGCAGCGGAATCCGGCCGCCCTGCAGCTTCGCTACCTCCAGACGCTGAACGACATCTCGGCCGAGAACGCCTCGACCATCGTCTTCCCGGTTCCGATCGAGCTGTTCAACTGGCTGAAGGGGAACGGCCGGGACTAGGACGGTCTCAGCAACCCTGCGATTGTATGAAAACCTACGACGTGATCGTCGTCGGAGCCGGTCACGCCGGCTGCGAGGCCGCGTTGGCCGCCGCCCGACTGCGCGCCTCGACGGCGTTGATCACCCTCGACCTGAGCGAGATCGCGAAGATGCCGTGCAACCCGGCGATCGGCGGACCGGGCAAGTCCCAGTTGGTCCGCGAGATCGACGCCCTCGGCGGGGCCATGGCCCGGATCACCGACGAGGCGATGATCCACATTCGAACCCTCAACACGAGCAAAGGGGCGGCCATGCAGGTCCGCCGCGCCCAGACCGATCGTGCCGCGTACAAGCGCGCCTGGAAGCGGGTTCTCGAGGCACAGGACGGGCTCGATCTCGTCGAGGGAAGGGTCGAGGCGCTCGTTCTACGAGACGGCCGGGTCGCCGGGGTTCGGCTCCGCGAGGGGGACGAGTTGACCACCCGTTCGGCGATCCTCACGACGGGGACCTTCCTCCGAGGGCGTGTGCTGATGGGCGGAATCGGGTACGCGGCCGGGCGGGCCGGGGAGCCGCCGTCCCGGTGCCTCGCCGAGTCGCTCGAGCGCGCGGGGTTCCCGCTGCACCGACTGAAGACCGGGACCCCGCCGCGCGTGCATCGCGCGACGGTGGACGCCGATCGACTCGAGCGCCAGCCGACGAGCGCCGAACCGCTCGCCGTCTCGTTTTGGGGCATCCCTCGGACGCTGGCGGACGACTACCCAGTGTACGTCTCGCATACGAACGAGGAGACCCACCGGATCATCCGGGAAAACCTCTCCCGAAGCGCGATCTACGCTGGCCTGATGAACGGCGAAGGGCCTCGCCACTGCCCGTCCCTCGAGACGAAGATCGTCAAATTCCCCGACCGGGCGAGCCATAAGATCTTCCTCGAGCCGGAGGGACGGGACAGCGAAGAGATCTACTTACAGGGGATCTACACCGCCATGGCCCCCGAGGTCCAAGAGGCGATCGTCCACAGCGTCGCGGGGCTCGAGGGGGCGCACATCGAGCGCTACGGCTACAACATCGAGTACGACTTCATCGACCCGATCCACCTCCGCGATTCGTTGGAGAGCGATCGGATCGGCGGGCTGTACTTCGCCGGCCAGATCAACGGCACCACCGGCTACGAGGAGGCAGCGGCCCAAGGGTTACTCGCCGGAATCAACGCCGCCCGGGCGATGCAGGGGGGGGATCCGATCGTCCTCTCTCGGGGCGACGCGTTCATCGGCGTACTGATCGACGATCTGGTCACCAAGGGAATCACCGAGCCGTACCGAATCCTCCCGTCGCGGGCCGAGTATCGGATCTCGCTGCGAGAGGGGAATGCCGACCTGCGCCTTTCGGAGCTCGGTCATGCCATCGGGCTCTTGCCGGACGACTGCTACGAACGAGTGGTCGAGAAGCGCGCGGAGATCGAGCGGATCGTCTCGAAGCTGAAGTCGACCCGCATCGGACCGTCCGATCCGATCAACCGGCGGCTCGTCGCGCGCGGAACGGAGCCGTTGCAGCACAACGGCGCGTCCCTGTTCGAGCTCCTTCGGCGTCCGCATGTCCGGCTCGCCGATCTCCTGCCCGAGGCCGGACATCCGCCGTCCGTCCTCCACGAGGTGGAGATCACCGGGAAGTACGATGGGTATCTCGCGCAACACCAGCGGGAGATCGACCGCCTCAAGCGTCTCGACGGACTCGCGATTCCGGGCGATGTGGACTACGAGAGGCTGTCGAACCTATCCATTGAGGGGCGCGATCTGCTGTCCCGCGCCCGCCCTCGATCGTTCGGCCAAGCATGCCGGGTCCCCGGCGTGTCGCAGGCCGACCTGTCGATGCTGGCGATCCATCTCCACCGGACGCCTGTCAGTACGCGATCGTCGGGGCGAGTCGCTCCAGATGAATCAGTCGCTCCGCCGCCTGTCGGAAGATCGGAGCGGCCGTAGATCCACCCCCGACGTAGGTCGTCTTCGCCTCATCAAGGACGACGAGGAGGACGTACTCCGGGTTCCCCGCGGTCAGCAGTCCGGCGAACAACGAGGTGTACTTCCCGTCGACGTACCCGCGGCCCGGGATCGCCTTCTGTGCCGTCCCGGTCTTCCCAGCGATGCTGAATCCGTCGACGGCGGCCAGGATCCCTGTCCCGCTCTCGACGACCCGCACCATCAGCTCCCGCATCGTCGCGCAGACCGAGGCCGGTGCAACGACCGTCTCCATGCTGTCCGCCTCCGCGCCAGCGACGACGTGTGGCGTCCGCAGGATCCCGTCGTCAGCGACCGCGGCCATCGCCCGGGCCAGCTGAATCCCCGTCACCGCCACCGACTGGCCGATCGCCGTCGAGGCGAGTGCGAGACCGGACCAGTCCTCGACGTCTCGGAGGATCCCTCCGCCCTCCCCTGGCAATTCGATGCCGGTCGGCCGGCCGAATCCGAGCGCGCTCAGCATCCGATGCATCGGCTCTTCACCGAGTCGCTGGGCAACGCGGATCATCCCGGTGTTGATCGAGTCCTCGATGATCTGCGCGAAGGTCACCGTTCCGTACGAGATGTAGTCGGCGTTGTGCATCACGTGGCCGGCCACCTGGATCCCGTCATTCCCGTTGAATGTGTCCCCGACCGACACGACCCCCGCTTCGAGCGCCGCCAGTCCACTGAAGACCTTGAAGCTCGAGCCGGGCTCGAACAGCTCGGTGACCGCCAGGTTCTTCCGCGCGTCCGCGGTCGACGTCCAAAAGCGGTTGAGGTCGTACGTCTTGTCCTGGGCCATCGCGACGACATTCCCCGTTTCCGGCTCCAGCAGCACGACCATCCCCGCCTCGGCCCGGAACTTGGAGACGCCGGCCCGGATCTCCTCCTCGCAGACGAACTGAAGCTCGGCGTCGAGCGTGAGCTTCAGGTCGTTCCCGGGCCGACCGCTCTCGATCACCTCGACCTCGTAGGCGCGCCCGTCGGCGCCCTCGAGAACGCGCAGGACCCGCGGCTCGCCACGCAGATGTCCGTCGAATGCGAGCTCGATCCCCTCGAGCCCCTCCCCGTCCGTCCCGACGAAGCCGAGCACGTTCGACGCCAATGCGCCCTGCGGATAGCACCGCTTCCAGGTATCGATGAACACGAGGCCGTACGCGCCCGCCTCGTCGGCGCGTCGCTCGATCCGTTGGGCGGTTTCGATGTCCACGCGCCGGTCGATCCACGTGAAGTAGCGCTTGCGATACACCAGGTCGCGCGCTTCGCTCAGTGAAAGCCCCAGCTCCTCGCTCAGGATGCGGGCCAGCCCATCCTGCTGGGTCGCCTGGATCCCGTCAACGGCGATCGCCATCGCCTTCACGTCGAACGCGAGAAGCTCTCCGTCGCGATCGAGGATCGACCCGCGCCGCGGCGGCATCTCGATCGTCCGCTCCTGGATCGCCGCGGCCGCCGCCACCCAGGACGCGTGCTCGACGATCTGCAGCTGGAACAGCCGCCCCACGAGAACCGCGACCCCCACAACGAGGAGGGCCGCGACGATCCGGCCCCTCCGCTTCGTCATTCGGTCAGTCGGATTCGTTCGCGGTGACGGGAACATAGTGAACGACGTTCGGTTCGATCATGCCCAGTTGCTCGCGCGCGATGCGCGCGACCCGCTCCAACGAGAACGCCTGCTCGATCTGAAACTCGAGAGCTCGGTTCACCCCTTCGATGTCGGCAAGCCGGTCGGCACTGCTCTGTGCGGAGGCCGTGAGTTCGTGGATCCGGGTCGTCTGCCACAGATGAAGGATGCAGAGCCCGGACACGAGGCCCGCCACGAGGAAGAACATGACTGTCCCGATCGATACCGCTTGGGCACGCGACAGGCGCCGCGAGCGGTTCGACGGACGGACAAGCGATCTCGACCCCGACCGATACGGCATCACGAACCGACCATACGGTACCTCGACCGTCTTAGGACGGACAGATGTCGGTTTCGGGGCCGAACTAGACGACTTTGCGCAGGGCGCGCAGCTTCGCGCTCCGGGCACGCGGATTGGCTTCGATCTCGCCGGCCGTCGGGGTCACCGGCCGCTTGGTCAGGATCTCCCCGTCGACCTGCTTGTCGCAGACGCACTCCGGAAGCTCAGGCGGGCAGACGCAATCGGCCGCCTTCCGCTGCAGAAACCGCTTGACGAGGCGATCTTCCAGCGAGTGGAAGCTGATCACGACCAGAACCCCTCCCACCGCCAACCGTTCGAACCCCGCCTCGAGTCCGGTCTCGAGCGCGGCGAGCTCTCCGTTGATTCGGATCCGGATCGCCTGGAATGTGCGCGTCGCCGGATCAAGCCGGCCGCGCCGATAGCTTGCCGGGACGGCGTCTCGCACGATCCGCGC
>Ga0180434_10004621_pt1 | contig 16633 bp, 12 predicted proteins | sample SS_ome_7_FD_132453 | JGI IMG/M metagenome (GOLD analysis project Ga0180434, IMG submission 132453) | Hypersaline lake sediment archaeal communities from the Salton Sea, California, USA - SS_1_D_2 metaG | ecosystem: Environmental > Aquatic > Non-marine Saline and Alkaline > Hypersaline >...
TCAATTAACATTTCCATTACAACATCCAGCTTGTTATCATTGTTTCGGTGGGCCATCTTGTTTTCTCCTTAAGTAAAGTTAATAAAACCTTTATAGGAGAACGGGACAAGCCCACCTTTTCAAGCGATTTTCGCAAGTGCCTGGGTTCCGGCTCGCTACGCTCGCCTCCACCCAGCCACTTGCTTGGTTAACCCGAATTTACAGAAACATATTTACACTAACTAAAAGAACGGGTTTTTGAGCGAATAATCAGAAAGTTGAGCTTTGTTTTTGACGATAAAGCTTAAGTTAAATGAAGAACACAGGTTGAAAAAACGAACACCAGCGTAATTTATAGTATATTAATTGTATATACGAATGTTGGCTAAGATGCGAAATTTACAGCTTTGTGATGACTTGACAAATATGCAGAGTGTGGTACAATGAAATTGCTTGTGAGGTAATTTCGAGTTATTTTTTCTGAAAAATGGCGTTAGAGTTGAACCCCGTTGGGCGAACAACCGTAAAATAAGGCAGTAACGAGATAAATATATGGGACTTTGACAAGAGGGAATTTTCTTGCGGGGCAAAAGATGTTTGAGCGTTTTACAGACCGAGCACGTAAGGTAATGGCGCTGGCGAACCAGGAGGCCCAGCGATTTAACCACGAATATATCGGGACCGAGCATATCCTTTTGGGCTTAGTTAAGGAAGGCAGCGGCGTCGGGGCCACAGTGCTGAAGAACCTTGATGTTGATATAAAAAAGCTTCGTCTCGAAATCGAAAAGCTCGTCAAGAGCGGGCCTGATATGGTTACAATGGGCAAACTGCCACAGACACCGCGCACAAAAAAGGTTATTGAATATGCAATCGAAGAAGCCAGGAGCCTTAATCATAACTATATCGGCACAGAACATATTCTGCTGGGTCTGTTGCGGGAATCCGAAGGAATAGCCGCACAGGTGCTTATGAACCTTGGTTTGAAGCTGGAGGACGTCCGACAAGAGGTCTTAAATTTGCTCGGTGCCGGTGTTGATGATGAGCCGATGGCTTTGGGTATGAAAATGAGCCCGGCTATAGGCAGAAAGCCAAAGAGCAAGACCCCGGCACTGGACAGTTTCGGCAGAGACCTGACCCAACTGGCAAAAGAAGATGAACTTGACCCGGTAATCGGAAGAAAAAATGAAATTGAACGCCTGATCCAGATACTCTGCAGACGTACAAAAAACAATCCGGTGCTGCTGGGTGAAGCCGGAGTAGGCAAAACCGCTATCGTAGAGGGGCTCAGCCAGCAGATAGTTAATAAGCAGGTGCCGGAACTGCTAAAAGATAAACGTATAGTCGTGCTCGACCTGGCCATGATGGTCGCTGGTACAAAGTATCGGGGACAGTTTGAAGAACGAATAAAGGCTGTCATCAACGAAGTTAAAAGAGCTAAAAATGTGGTGCTCTTTATCGATGAGCTACATACTCTTGTCGGTGCAGGCGGGGCTGAGGGTGCTATTGATGCCTCAAATGTGCTAAAACCAGCGCTGGCTCGGGGTGAAGTACAGTGCATCGGAGCTACGACTCTGGATGAGTACAGAAAGCACATCGAAAAAGACGGGGCTCTCGAGAGACGTTTCCAGACGATAATTGTAGAGGCTCCCTCAAAAGATGAAACACTCGACATCCTCAGAGGACTTCAGGACCGTTATGAGGCACACCACAAAGTGCGTTTCAGCGATGAGGCACTTTACCAGGCGGTTGAGCTGTCAACCAGATATATTACCGGCAGGTGCCTGCCGGACAAGGCCATAGATGTAGTTGACGAAGCCGGTGCGAGGGTGCGTCTTAAAAATATGACACCGCCGCCCGACTTAAACCAGATAGAGGAAAAAATTAAGAAGCTGCAGGTAGAAAAAGATGAGGCGGTGAGAGGCGCCGATTATGAGAGGGCAGCGGCATTGAGAGACGAGGCACAACAGCTTTTGGATGAAAAAAATAAGCTGCAAAAAAAGTGGTATGAGCAAAATAAAGAAACAACAGGAACTGTCGATGTTGAGACAATCGCAGAGGTTGTCAGCAAAATGACGGGAGTGCCGCTGACGAGACTTGAAAAGAAAGAGGCACAGCGACTTCTGGAACTCGAATCAGAAATTCATAAACGCGTTGTCTCGCAGGATGAGGCCCTCAACGCGGTGGCAAAAGCGGTCAGACGCAGCAGAAGCGGCCTGAAAGACCCGAACCGTCCCATGGGCTGCTTTATATTCCTGGGCCCCAGCGGCGTTGGAAAGACTCTGCTGGCAAGGGCACTGGCGGAATTTATGTTCGGTGATGAGAACGCCCTTATCCAACTCGATATGAGTGAATTTATGGAGAAACACAATGTCAGCAGATTGGTTGGTGCTCCTCCGGGATACGTTGGATATGAAGAAGGCGGACAGTTGACTGAAAGAATCAGACGGCGGCCCTATGCTGTGCTGCTGCTTGACGAAATAGAAAAGGCACATTCCGACGTTTACAATATGCTGCTGCAGATTATGGATGAAGGCCGATTGACCGACAGCTTCGGGCGGCACGTTGACTTCAAAAATGTTGTCCTTATTATGACCAGCAACATAGGAGCCGACCTTATTAAGAACCAGTCCGGCTTTGGCTTTGGTAAAAAAACCCCTGAAGCAAATTATGAGAAAATGAAGGAAATGCTAAACAAAGAGGTCGAGCATCATTTCAGACCGGAGTTCTTGAACCGAATTGATGATACAATAGTTTTCAGGGCCTTAACAAGAGAGGACCTGCAGATTATCGTTGATTATGAGCTTGCAAAGGTATTTAAGAGGCTCATAGAACACGGCTTGAAGCTGGAATTGACCGAGCAGGCCAAGGAATTCCTCATCGACAAGGGTTATAATCCGGAATTCGGCGCCAGGCCTTTGCGAAGAGCCATCGAGCATTATATCGAAGACCCGTTATCAGAAGCTGTGCTGCGAGGCGAATTTAAAGACAAAAACCTTATCAAGATTGATGTGCAGGACGAAGAGCACCTGAAGTTTGCCGGTGTTAAGAAGGTTGAGCCGAAAGAAAGCAAACAAACTGTCGCAAAATCATAGTAGTAAGAGCAATGGCCGGTTAGGCTGATGCCTCTTGTACCGTCCTCTGTGTTGCAGTGATGCCAACAGAGTGAATCGACCCCTTTACTTCAAATGCATTTGTTTCTCCATTGGACTTTGCTGTTGTTCCAAAAGAGCCGTAAATTCCTCCCTGTTCATCCATTGGACTGTTCCGTCCAGTCTGACAACAATAAAGCCGGGGCTAAAGAGTAATGAGCGGTAGTTTTTTTCAGTATAAGCCAGAATAGTATCTGGTGGGGATTTTGAGTCTATCCACAAGGCCCTGTAGTGGATCTTGCCAAGCCGTACTGAACCCTGCAGCTTGTCTTTATTACGGTCGATGTGAGATTCGGGGGGCAGCGAACCGTTGGCCTTTCGGTACCGAAGTGCTTCCCGGCCAAGCTGTTCCATAGCGCGCATCGCTTCGGAGCGGTTAACCCAATCCTTGAAGTTAATCATCGCAACAACCGCAATGGCCGTGATAACCAGAACGACTATAATGTTTGTTAGGATGTCCTTTTGCCGTTTGTTCATATCTCACACTGCGCAAATCGCAGGGCCCCCCAAACGGGCTTCGACTGAGCTCAGCCGAATGTCCATTATTTTGCGTTTGGGCTGCCCCGTTCAGCAGGTTTGATTATCCTTTTATTTTTACTTTGTTGTCCTGGACAAACAGCTTCCCTTCGGCAAAGAGCTTTATTGCCTGTGGATAAGCAAAGCATTCTTGCTCAAAAACTCTTGATGCAAGTGTATCGGCGGTATCGTCCTCTTTTACAGGGCAGGTTCGCTGGACTATAATAGGCCCTTTATCATATTCGTTTGAACAGAAGTGCACCGTGCAGCCGCTTACCTTACAGCCGGCCCTGAGAACAGCCTCGTGCACATGATGTCCCCACATGCCCTTTCCACCGAAACTCGGCAGCAAAGCCGGGTGTATGTTCATAACACGATTCTCGTAGCAGGCCGGTATCTTCCAGAGGCAAAGCCAGCCTCCCTGTATGACAAGGTCAACGTCTGCTGATGCTAGTTCGCTTTCGATACTGCTGCTGAATTTGTCGATGTCGGAGTAGTCTTTTTCACAGATGATTTTTACCCCAAGACCCGCAGCTTTTGCTTTCTCAACGCCTCCTGCTGTTGAGCGTGAACTTATTACAAGAACGACCTGTGCATTTAGTCGGCCCTGTTTAATACATTCGAGAATGTTCATTAATGTCGTGCCGCCGCCACTGATTAAAACGCCCAGCCGAATCGGCTTTTCGCCCCTCGAAGTTTGCCGCTCGCAGACTGCCTGCGTACTCTGTTCCGAGTTGCCGGCTGCGTCAATATCCTGTTCGAGATTCAAAGCCCTGTTTACGAGTTTGTCGGCTTCCTTGTTTTCTTCCCTTGTGATGTGTTGGATTTTGTAGCTCTTGAATTTTCCAAGCATCTGAAGCGTTTGCCGGAAAAGAGGTCTTATCTTGTCGCTTTTAACCTTGTATTGGCCGTTAATCTGCCTTGCGAGCAGTTCGCTGTCGGTAAAAACTCTCAGCCGTTCGGCACCTGTCTTCTCTGCAGCTTCAAGAGCTTTGCATATCGCGGTGTATTCGGCCACATTGTTTGTACTCTGACCGAGGAAAAAGGCCTTTGCCTGTAGTTGATTTCCTACATCGTCTGTTAAGATAAAGCCGGCAGCAGCCGGACCAGGGTTGCCCCTGCTACCGCCGTCAGTATAAACGATGATTTCGTCAAGCTTTTCCTTCAATGTATTAGAACCCTTTTTAAATCGACTATTGATTAATGGAAGAGACATACAGCTAATCTTACTCTTGTGAGCCGCCAAGGACAAGTATTCTTGTGCAGTTTGGACATCGGATTATGTCGTCTTTTGTCATAAGCAGATTGACGGATTCAGCGGTAACACCCATAAAGCAGCCGCCACAGCTATATGCTGCTGTTTTACCCTCCTGTGTCTCGACCACCGCCAGGGCTTCTCCGTCGTAAGTCTCGGCGACCCGTTTGAATATATTAAGCGACTCAGGCGGTATATTCCGCGCGGCCTCTTCCCAGTTGGTTTGTATTTCCTCAATTTGGGCTTCATACTTTGCCGCCGACAGTTCGGCGTCTTTTCTGGTCTGCTTAAGTATTTGTTTCTGCTCATCTATCTGTGACTGAATTTTTCCGCACTCGGCCTCATCGCTCTCAATATCTTTGAGCAATTCCAATATCTGGGTTTCGATTTTGGAATTGTCGGCCTTGGTGGTATTGAGCTGGGTGAGGACCGCAGCATATTCCTTGTTCGTTTTTGCGACGTTGAGAGAGGCCCTTAACTTGGCTATTTGTTCGTCTCTGGTCCTGAGTTCCAACTCGAGGCGGTCGGACTGTACTTTGGTTAATTGAATCTCTTCCTTTTTAGCTTCGAGACTGTTGGCGAGACTTCTAACCTGGTTCTCCTGTATGACAACGTTTCTTCGGCACCTTGTAAGTTTCGCTTTGGCAGCCCGCAACTGATTTTCAACACTCTGAAGTTTTACCAAACCATTCAATACAGGTCCCATTTATGCTCCTTCGTTCCACCTGTAAAATTCCGAACCCTTCATTATGACCATATACGATTCAAACTGCAATAAAAATTTTTTATGTTCGGGCGTTTTTTTAATTTCTGTGGTAAAAACTCGGTTGAATATTGAAAAACTATCTTTTAAGCTGATTCAGTAGTATTATTAAATGCCCATATTTTGATAGTAAGCTGTCTTTCCACGCGACTAAAAGGAGAGACGGACGGTGCTGGAGGAAAACGTAGATAAGAAAGGGAGGAATCTGATATGAGTGCAGGAATCGGCGCAGAATTTTTTGAGAAGTCCAAATATAAATACCTCGGAATATCAAAGCAGCAAAAAGGAATCACCCCGCCGGCACTGGAGGCGGCTTTTGACAAAGATGGGGAAAAATTCGACCTGCCCGACCCGGACAAAATTGATTCGGCGCTAAAGAAATTAATCAACCACCGTTCAAGCATCAGAGAATATCAGGATGCAGCTATTTCAAAAGATGAGCTTTCGTATCTATTGTGGTGTACTCAGGGGGTTAAAGAGAAGGTCGGTAATATCCACACTTTCAGAACAGTACCTTCCGCCGGGGCCAGACATCCACTGGAGACCTTTATTCTGGTCAATAAGGTCGATGGATTAACGCCCGGCCTCTACAGGTATCTTGCTTTAGAACATAAGATTCAGGAATTTATAATAAGCGATGTGATTTGCGACAAAATTACTCACGGCTGTCTGAAACAGGACTTTGTTAAAGAAAGTGCTGTTACTTTTATCTGGGTTTGTGTCGTCGAGAGAATGACGTGGCGTTACGGCGAAAGAGGATACAGGTACGTTCTGCTGGATGCCGGACATGTGGGCCAAAATCTGTATCTGGCCGCCGAATCGCTCGGCTGCGGCGCTTGTGCAATCGGAGCTTTCGATGATGATATAATGAACGAACTTTTGGGTCTGGACGGCAAAGAAAAGTTTGTTATATATGTCGCCGCCGTAGGTAGGAAGAAGAAAAGTATTTAGTATGCTGCTCCGGTTTAAAATGGTTTCGTCCGGAGGCTTGAATTTTGGCTATGAATATTCGAATCGAAGAGATGACTATCGAACATTACGAGCAGGTCGTGGCCCTGTGGCGCGGCTTCGAGGGCGTAGGATTGAGTCATGACGATTCGAGAGAAAATATCTCGCGATTTCTTGGCCGTAATCCGGGGTTGAGCCTTGTGGCCTTTGACGGCGACTGTCTCGTCGGGGCGGTCCTTTGCGGCCATGACGGCAGAAGAGGGTATATGTACCACCTTGCCACAAAGAAGGATTATCAGCGCCAGGGAATCGGCAGCACTCTTGCCGAGCGAGGTCTGGCGGCTTTGAAAGGCCGGGGCATTAACCATTGTCATGTTTTTGTATTCAGCAGTAACAGGAAAGCGGTCAAATTCTGGGAAAAATTAGGGTGGGAGCGATTCGAAGAAGTGGCCAACTTTATATCCGGCGACATTAGAGAGCAGTTGGCAAAATTCCGCAAATAAGCCGCAATCCGCCGGCTTCTTCAGGGCAATGGCTTTTAGAATTTGAACCGGTCCTTGAAGACGGTTTTGAAATCGTAAACATCGTCGAAATCATCGGGAGAATCGGTCGGCTGGGCGCTCATCCATTTATTCTTTATCATCAGATAAACTATTTCCCCAAAATCAGCGGTGCCTTTTATGCCCCAGTTGTTTAATACCAGCATTGCCAGTCTTCCCCATTTTTCGATGGCCAGCTTTTTAAGTCCCTCGCAAAGTTTCTGACCGGTAACGTGACTGGGCTTTTCGGTGAGTTTTTTTGTAGTATAGCCGAGTCCCTCATAAACGAAAAGTATTGCCTGTGGGCTGAATCGACCGTCCTCTCTTGCAATTTGTTCGAGCCTTTTCTTCATTATGCGTAGATGTGTTTATGGGTAAATGCGTTTAAGCAGTGGCTGGTCTACTCATCCACGCATTCACTCATGCACTCTTTTTCTGCCACAAAGGTCAAAAACACGAAGTTTTTTAATTCATAAATTCTTTGTGCCTTCGCGTCTTTGTGGCTAATTTTAATTAAGAAACTCTTTGTCCGGGTTTTGCTCCAGGGTCTGCAGTCAGCATAAAAATGTCTTTCCCTCCGGTGCCGGATGCCAGAATCATCCCTTCTGAAAGTCCGAATCTCATTTGTCTCGGCTTTAGATTGGCCAGATAGACTACGATTTTGCCGACGAGTTGCTCTGGTTCATAGGCCTGTGCGATACCGGCCAGGACGGTTTTTTGCAGGCCGCCCACATCCAACTGCAACTGCAGCAGTTTGTCGGCACCTTCAACCCTGTCGGCGGCGATAACGCGGGCAATTCTTAAATCAATCTTTGCAAAATCCTCAATGGTGCATTCCGGCGCTATTGGTTCGCCGCCGGAACCCTGATGATGTTCGGAACTTTGGGATTCCTTACTCTCTTCTATCATTGCATTGACCTCACTTATATCAATTCTATCAAATAACCTTTCAAACTTGTTAATTTTGTGATTTAGAAGCTGTGTTTCGACATCCGCAAATAAGAGTTCATCGACATTAAGGAATTTTTCCACCTTTTCGGCGTATTTCGGCAGGATTGGTTTCAGGTAAGTCGTCAGGATGCGTACAGCGTTAATCGTGGCTGTAAGAGTTGCCCTCGTTTTCTCAAGGTCTGTTTTTACTGTTACCCACGGCTGGTTCTGCTCGACGTAGCGATTTGCATCGTCGGCCAGTGAAACAATTTCCCGAACGACAGCAGCAAAGTTAAGATTCTCATAATTATTTATAATCTGTCCTTTTGCGGCGGCGAGCTTATTGATTAATACGGTGCCGGCCTCATCCAGTTGGCTAAGCTGTGAATCAAGTTTTTTAGTCAGCATCGGACCCGAACGTGAGGCCAGGTTTGCAAATTTGCCGACAAGGTTGGAATTGTTTTTGTTAAGAAAATCTTCAATGCTCAGGTCAATATCTTCTATGCCGCTGGTCAGCTTACTGGCATAGTAGTACCGCAGAGTTTCGGGATTGAGATATTTGAGGTAGGTGGCCGCCTTAATAAAAGTCCCTCGTGATTTGCTCATCTTTTCGCCGTTTACGGTCAAAAAGCCGTGGACGAAAAGCTTATCTGCCGGCCTGAATCGCGCACCGATGAGCATTGCCGGCCAAAAAAGTGCGTGAAAATACATAATGTCTTTGCCGATGAAATGATAAAGTTCGTATTGCCCGCTGTTCCAGAGTTCGTCAAAATCGAGGCCGTTTCTGTCACAATAGTTTTTCGCCGAGGCCATATAACCGATAGGCGCATCGAGCCAGACATAGAAAAATTTGTTTTCCTCGCCTGGTATTTTAAAGCCGAAATATGGCCCGTCTCTGGAGATGTCCCAGTCCTTCAGGCCGACATCAAACCATTCGTCGAGTTTGTTTGCGACGGATTTTTGTGTGTATCCTTTTGAAATAAGCTCCTTTAGTTGTTCCTCGTAATTGGCGAGTTTGAAAAAATAGTGTTCAGAAGTTTGCAGAGTTGGCTCTGCCCGACAGGTTGCACAATACGGGTTTACAAGTTCGGTCGGCTGATAGGTGGCGCTGCAGTTTTCACAGGAATCGCCATACTGGTCATCTGCCCCACATCGCGGACAGGCGCCGCGAATGTATCTGTCAGGCAGCGCCATTTTACAGCTTTCGCAATAGGCCTGCTCGATGGTGCGTTTGACGATTGAGCCGGCTTCGTGAAGTGATTTGAAAATCTGCTCACTCAAAGCCTTATTTTCCGGTGAATGCGTCGAGTAATAATTATCGAATTCAATGTGAAAACCGTCAAAATCAGCCTTGTGTTCAGCGTACATTCGTTCAATGAGCTGCTCGGGTGATATGCCGGCAGCCTTGGCGCTTATCATAATAGGTGTACCGTGGGTGTCATCGGCACAGAAATAGAGACATTGGTTGCCACACATCTTCTCAAAGCGCACCCAGATGTCGGTCTGGAGATATTCAACCAGATGCCCTATGTGTATGGAACCGTTTGCATAGGGCAGAGCTGAGGTTACAACGATTTTGCGAGGCATATCTCCCCTTTAATGATTACGGTGGTTTATTATTGTTTTGCTCGTGTTTATTATCGTTTTGTGAATCGTTTTGCTGTATGTTATCCGGAGCATCGTCCTGACCATTGTCCTGCTTTGAAGCATCGGCTGGCCCATTGTCCTGCGGTGCGTCGGGCTGCCGGGCCTCTTTTGGCATATCATCGAGCGTTTTGTCCTGCGGAGTATCGTCCTTTACTTTCTCTTTTTTGGGCGGAGGTGAAATTATCTCAAGCTCCCCAAGAGGAACGGTGATTCTCCTTGCATCTTCAAGTTCCACCATAATAAGCTGCGTCAAAATCTGAGTATCTACAACTTTGCCTTCGCCGAATGTGGTTTTTACTTTGGTGTTCTTTTTCGGCAGTGCTTTCTTGAGTTCAATATAAGTTTTGTCTTCGTATCGCAGACAGCACTTCAATCTGCCGCAATAGCCGGAGATTTTTGAAGGGTCAAGTGTCGCCTTCTGCATCTTCGCCATTCTCATATTGACGGGTTTCAACGCTTTGAGAAATCCTCTGCAGCAACATTCCTGTCCGCAGCTTTCTACATCACCGAGCAGTTTTGCCTCGTCCCGCGAGCCGATTTGGTGCATCTCGATTCTTGTTTGATATTCGTGAGCGAGTTTTTTTACCAGCTCTCTGAAATCAACTCTGCCGTCCGACTTAAAATAAAAGATTATCCTTTCTCCGCCAAAAATGTGTTCGGCATCGACTATCTTCATTGGCAGCTCCATCTCTTCAACGAATTTTCTGCAGGCCTGCATTTCCTCGTGTGCTATTCTTCTAAGGTGTCTTTCTTCGCTGATGTCCTCGGCTGTTGCATACCGAATGACTCTGCCGCCGGGTTCGGAGGAAAATTCAATTTTGCTGTTGTCAAAATATCCTTTTACCTGCTCGGGGTTAAGCCTGAATTGACCTGCCTTGTAAGGGCAGAGCTGGCCCACAAGATGGCCTAATTCAAGACCTTTTTCGGTTTTGACTACAACCCGAGTGGGCACTTTAGGTATATTCATCTCGTGGTGCTCAAAGAAGCCCAGAAGGTTCATTCGCCCATAGCGGACCAACATATACTTCTTGTTTTTTGATTGTCTGGGTTTTGTTGAGATGGTCTTGGCCATTTCAATTACCTCAGGTTAATATACACTTTGATACCAACATCCTTAAACCTTCATCGTATCAGAAACGGCAAGATTTAACAATAACTGTTCGAAAATTAGCTTTTCATTAACGGAAGCATCAATCCATCGCAATGCCTCGTAGCAATTGCTGATTTTTCCCGCTATCTGCTCGGCACTAAAACGCCCAGCGAGCTTTGTTATTTTTCCCTTCTGGTCAAAATTGATGATATTCTTATCAGCTTCGAGTCCAAGTCTCATCGCGTCTTGCAGGGCCGATATGACTATCCTGATGAGAGTTTTGGAAGCCCTTCGATTTATATCGGTTTTACTGGTGGCGGCCTCGAGTTTCGCCCAAGCAGCGGCGATGCTCTTGCCTTCGTCCAAAAAACGCTGGGCAAGCTCCAGCGCATTGGCATATTCAAAACTCGAAACAGATACGACCAAATCCTTCTTTATTTGATAAAGATTAGCATCGGCCAGTTCGAGATTCGCCCACCGGCAGGCCTGTCCCAAACTGCCTTGTGCCAGCCGCCCAAAGTATTGAGCCTGTTTTTCTCCGATGCCCATTTCCCTGAGTTTGCCGATTATTATTTCTTCATCAATTGGTGCGAAACGGATTATCTGACATCTCGACTTGGTGGTTGGCAGCAGCTTTTCCAGCCGGCTGCACAGCAAAATAACAAAGCAGTATTCGGGCGGTTCCTCCAAAACCTTCAGCAGTGAGTTCTGAGAAAAGGCGTTGAGTCTTTCGGCTTCGCTGACGACAAAGACCTTGCTTTTTGAGAGGGTCGGCCGCATCGATACTTTGTCGATTAGAAACTCTCGGACAACATCTTTCGGCAAATCAACAGGTGTTTTTTTGCCTTTATTATCTTTCGTAAATTCGAGCAGCTCTTTGTAGATAAGGTTGAAGTCGGGATGCGAGCCGGCCTCGAACAATTTGCAGGACTCGCATCGTCCGCAACTGTCGGCAAATTCGCCGGAGCCGGTCTTTTCTTTAACAGGCTCTTTGCAAAGCAGCAGTTTAGACAGCTCCCAGGCGGTCTTGAATTTCCCAACGCCCTCCAGACCGGAAAAAATGTATGCGTGCGGCATCCTGCCGCTGGCAAAAGCCCTTTGCAAAATGCCAATCGCTTTGTCCTGACAAAATATTTCCTTAAGCGACATAATTTAGATTGGCCCCCGTAAACACAAAAAGATTCCAAAACTACAAAAACACCTCTTTGGTAATTTCTATTATTTTCTTGTGTACGGTTTCAATATCTTTGTTGGCATCCACAACGGCAAAATCCTTACGCTGTTGAGCGAGTTTTAAAAATCCCTCGCGGACCTTTTGGTGATACTGGTTACCCTTTTGCTCCATTCTGTCGAGCTTGCGGTTCAATCTCCTTGAGCCGGTTTCGAGGTCAACGTCAAGGATGATGGTCAAATCAGGCCAGGGCCTTTCGAGAGAATCGGTTGCGATTTTTATGACCTTGTCCATACCGAATCCACCTGCATAGCCCTGATAGGCACACGTGCTCGAAAGCCATCTGTCAAGTACCACACATTTACCTGCCTGCAAAGCGGGTGCTAGCTTTTGAGCCAAAAGCTGCGCCCTTGCAGCCATATACAACAATAACTCGGTGTGGGTATTCATCTTGAGATGTTCAGGATTCAGTAGGATTTGTCGAATTTTCTCGCCAATAGCCGTAGCACCGGGGTCTCGAAAGATTTCAACAGCGACGCCCTGTTGCTGGAACCATTGGGCCAGACGCTGGGCCTGCGTAGTCTTACCACAGCCGTCCGGACCGTCAAGTACAATAAATTTGCCTGAAAACCTACTATCCAAAATTGCTGCTCCTCTCAATAGTCAATAATTGTAACCGACAATGCGGCAGGTCTTATTATTACATTTCAAAATCCTACCTTGCGAGTTGGAAATTATCATCTCCGACTAATTGTTTCATTTTTCTGCAAAAATCTAAATCCGGGTTTACGGAAAATTCTCTGTCGGCGGCTGTATAAACTCGGCCTTTATCGGTTGTTACCGCTACATAAACGGGACTTCTGCCTTTGTGGCTTTGGCAGAGGCTTTTTATCAGCGCCACCTTTTCTTTGCTGACGTCTCCTGCAGCCAGGTGAATCTGAATTCTGGAGGCAATCTTTCCCCTGACCTCGTCCAGCTTTATCAACTCCGAGGCAATGATGTTGGGTTTTTCCCTTCTGTAATCAAGCCGGCCTCTGACAAAAACAACCGTGTCCTCAATAAGCAAATCAGCATATTTGTTCAGCACATCAGCGAACATTACCACCTCGACAGAACCCTGAAGGTCTTCGAGTACGAAGACGGCCATTTTAGAGCCGGCATTTCTACCCTTCCTTGTCAAGTGCTCTCTTTTCTTGGTAATCATTCCACCTATTACGATTTCACGCTCCTGGCCGTATTCGGCCAACTGCGAGGTGTTGAGTGTGGAATAAAAGTTTATCATCTCGGCACAATGGCTTAACGGGTTGCTGGTAACATAAAAACCCAGCACCTGTTTTTCATAAGCGAGCATTTGCGGCTCCGGCCAGGGGTCAACTTTCGGAAGCGACCGAGCGTCCTCTGAATACTCTGCTTCGGAGGTTTGGGCAAAGAAGTTCATTTGGCCGGTTTGCCTATCATCCTGTAATTCAGAGCCGATTTGCATCGCCTTTTCGAGTCCCGCCATCATCTGGGCACGGTTACCGCCGAGCTTGTCAAAGGCGCCGGCCTTTATCAGCGCCTCGATAACCTGCTTATTGGCAGCCCTTAAATCGACATTCTCACAGAAATGGAACAAGCTGTGAAATCGACCGACTTCTCTGCGAGAAGCGATGATTTGTTCGACGGCCTTTTCACCGACACCTTTTACAGCAGCCAGACCGAAACGTATTACACCCTTTTTAGCATCGCCGACTCCCTTGTAAAGAGGGGTAAAATCAACGCCGCTTTCATTGATATCGGGCGCCAGTACCTCAATACCCATTTGGTTGCATTCGGCAATATAGTCAACGACCTTCTCGGTGCTGCCCATTTCATAAGTCAGCAAGGCGGCCATAAATTCAATTGGCCAATGGGTTTTCAAATAAGCCGTCTGGTATGCGATGAAGGCATAGCGGGTCGAATGGCTTTTGTTGAAGCCATAGCCGGCGAATCGCTCGATAAATTCGAAAATCTGCTCTGCCTGGTTTTTCGTCAGCCCTTTATTCGTACAGCCGGTTATGAATCTTTCTCGCTCCCTGGCGATGGTTCTGCCCTTCTTTTTGCTTATTGCCTTGATTAAGGTATATGCCTCCCGAAGCGGTATGTCACCCAGTGAAAAACAGATTCGCATAACCTGTTCCTGATAGACCATAATGCCGTATGTTTCTTCGAGGATTTCCTTCATAACAGGGTGCGGCAGGTCCCATTCCACGCCGTGTTTTCTCTCGATATAGTCAGGGATTAGTATCATAGGCCCCGGACGATACAGTGCATTGGCGGCGATGAGGTCCTCAATTCTGTCGGGCCTCATCTTCATCAGCAAGTCCTGCATCCCGCCGGACTCAAATTGAAAAATACCCTTTGTTCTACCACTGGAAAAAAGTTCAAAAACATCTTGGTCGTCAAGGTCGATTTTTCCCAGGTCGATATCTTTGCCGTGAATATCGCTGACCAGTCTTCTTGCCCGTTCAAGAACACTGAGAGTCTTCAGCCCGAGAAAATCCATTTTTAACAGACCGACTTTTTCAACCATCGGGCCTTCGTACTGGGTTACAATATCGTCATCATCGGAGCCGGGCGCTTTGTAAAGCGGTATGAAATTTGTCAACGGCTCATCGGCAATGACAACGCCGGCGGCGTGGACAGAAGCATGCCGGGCAAGGCCTTCCAGACGCTTGCAGATATCAATAACATCGCGGGTTTGTTCGCTTTGCTCGTAAGCTTCTTTTAACTTCGGCTCTGTTTTGAGCGCCCTATCAAGCGTAATACCGAGAGAATCCGGAACGAGCTTGGCCAATCTGTCGGCCTCAGATAAGGGCACGTTTTTGACCCTGCAGATGTCACGGATGACGGCACGGGCCTTCATTGTCCCGAAGGTTATTATTTGTGCGACGTGGCCATACTTTTGGTGGACGTAATCGATGATTTTTGGTCGGCTGGTTTGACAGATGTCGATATCGACATCCGGCATCTCATTTCGCTGCGGGTCCATAAAACGCTCGAAAAGCAAATCGTATTTTACAGGGTCAACATCGCACAACCCAAGGCAATATCCAACAAGTGTGCCTACGGCACTGCCCCTTGCCCCCACCGGGATATTGTTTTCGTGTGCGTAGCTGCAGATGTCCCAGACAATAAGAAAATAACTGGCAAAGCCTTTCGATTTGATTACGTCCAGCTCCCTGTCGAGCCGGGCTTTTATTCCATCTGTAATTTGGCCGTAGATTTTCTCAGCGTTGTTATAACAAAGTTTCGTCAGGAACTCTTCTGCCCTTGAACCGTCGGTGGGCTTGAAACTCGGGGCATGACGACTCTTTAAGTCAAGCTCGACATTGCATCGCTCTGCAATAGATAAGGTATTGTCACAGGCCTCGGGCACATCGGCAAAAAGCCGCCGCATTTGTTCAGGGCTTTTCAGGAAAATATCTCTCGGGTAAATCATCCTGTCGGGGGCGTCGGCGACTCTGCCGGTGCTTATGCAGCATAAGCAGTTGTGGGCTTCGTAATCGTCTTCGTTCAGGAAGTGCACATCGTTGGTCAGAACCAGCCCTAAACCCACTTTTTTAGCAAGGTTTATCAACGCCTGGTGAATTTGAGGGTCTTCATCCTCGTGGTCCTGGATTTCAATGAAGAACCTGTCGGTGCCCAATATTTTTATATAACTTTCAACAGCGGCAACGGCGGCAGTCTCATCACCCCTGGCTAAAAGAACCGCAAGCTCGCCCTTTAAACAGGCTGAAGTGGCAATTAAACCTTCATTCAGTTCGCCAAGGATTTCCTTGTCAATTCTGGGCCGATAGTAAAAACCTTCGGTATAGCCAATACTTGCCAGCTTTAAGAGATTGCGATAGCCGGTATTGTTTTCGGCCAAAAGTATCAAATGATAGGCAGCGTCACTGATGGAGCTTTTTTGCCTGTTAAACCTGCTGTCAGGAGCGACATATGCCTCGATGCCAATGATGGGTTTTATATGAGCCGACAGTGCTTTTGTGTAAAACTCCACTGCTCCGAACATATTGCCGTGGTCGGTAACTGCAACAGCGTCCATATCGAGCTCTTTGCATCGTTTAAGCAGCCCGTCAAAGCTGATTGCACCGTCGAGAAGCGAGTACTGACTATGCAAATGAAGATGCGTAAACCCTTTGATTGACATAAGTTAAACCGTCCTTAAAACACGATTACTGCTGATATGATACCGATTGCAGTTCACTCTGTCAAGGCGGCTTTATGTGTATTTATCAAGTGGATATATAAAAAATCCTTGTGGCAGATGTGGGCAGCTATTATAATAGTCAGCTATAATTTGGTTAAGCCAGGGGAGCTAAGTGCCGGTTTTCAAATCGGGACAAAGCTGAGAAATCCGGCACCAATTGGGCATAAGTGCCGGCTCAATTGATGCGGGATGACCCTATGAACCTGCTCGGGTTAGGACCTGCGAAGGAAGGCGGATAAAAAAATTGAAGCACTCCTTTGACAGGAGTGCTTTTTTATCAAATTCAAAATAAGAAAGATATGATGAAAAACACTTGTGCACCAATATATAATCCAACGAAATAAATGGAAACTAATAGCGAAAGGAGGTGCACAAGATGCTATACGTAGGAGTTGATGCTCACAGTAAGACATCA
>Ga0180434_10004623_pt1 | contig 16631 bp, 23 predicted proteins | sample SS_ome_7_FD_132453 | JGI IMG/M metagenome (GOLD analysis project Ga0180434, IMG submission 132453) | Hypersaline lake sediment archaeal communities from the Salton Sea, California, USA - SS_1_D_2 metaG | ecosystem: Environmental > Aquatic > Non-marine Saline and Alkaline > Hypersaline >...
ATGTTATGTTCGAACTCTTCCGGGGCCTTGACGAACACGCGGATGTTAGTTCCATCTACAAATACAATCCGTAGAGATGTCATTAGCATCCCTCCAACTCAGGAAATACGACGTCAACATCGGTCCCGTAGATCTGGCCGAAGCAGTCCATCAAAGCCATGCGGGCATTCTCGAACGCACCACCACCGGCCAGGAATTCATCGGCATCTTCAGGGACATCCATAACAGGCATCAACGTTTGGCCTGTGACTTCTGCGGCGACTTCGCCATCCAGAAGGATCAATGCTTTTGTGATCATTTCAAATTCCTTTAATAATAACATACTATTAGAGTATACAGGTTTACCCTTTAGGTGTCAACCTTTTTTGGTACAGTTTTTTCTGACGATTAGGGAGGTCCACCTCGTAGATGGCCCAGATCACGCCGCAATCCTGGCAGGCACACTTCACAGCGTCCTTTGCCCCAGTCCCTGTAGGGATCTTTGTCATCCCTACCATGCGGGTTTTTCCTTCACATTCAATACATCTGATGATACTCGGTCCGTATGGTCTTTTCGGTGCTGCTGCCATGAGTCCTCCTAGAATGGCGATCTTTCTGTGTTCGGTTCAACGTCTTGCCAGGCCGTCTTGCAGCCCATCAACTGATCCCATGAGTCACGACACTCTTGGAGCGTCGGGAAGATGAAACACACGGGACGGGTGTTAAGTCTCAGTCCAACATCCTTGGAATATTTATTTGGCTCCATGGCAACCTGCTGTTGTCTAGGCTGGCCAGTAGGCAGAAACCGGTTCAGGAACTTAGTCATCCGGTGCTTGGTACAACGTGACTGATAGAGGTTGGCCCCAGGTCTCTTGACGAATTCAACATAGTCATTGAAAAGCTCGTCCTTAGGGACAACGCATTCCCACTCTTCATTGCGACCAAGCAGCCTGCCCTCATGCAGTTTATCGTGCCACCACGCTTCCTCTGGGCTTAGGTTCAGGGCCTTCTGGTCATGTAGAGCTTCGGTCTTGGGAGCGGACGAAAAATCGAAGTCACTTGTGTCAACACTCAAAAGGAAATGCAGCAAAGCCTCATAGCCGCCATCCTTCAGTTGATCTTTGATGGCACTGAAGTACTCGTGATCCTCTTTATGTGCGTCACTGACATCCAGGACGAAGAAGCGTCTGTCGTCCATATCCACAGGGATCACCCACTCAGCGTTGGATGCCATGCAAACGTGGAGGTAGTTACGCCCAAACTCTGCGTCGATCCCTTTGGCTTCAAGCATCATTTGCTCTTCGGTGATCAACGCCTTCAGTTGGGCCTCATTCTTCTTGTCACCCGCATAGAAAGCTTCATCGGCGAACAGGAACACGCAGTCCCTCAAGTGATTGTTGAAGGCCCCAGTAAGATGCTTGGCGTTCGTGACGTGCAGGAAGTGTTGCCCAAACAGGTGGCCGAAGGTCTTACAGAAGACTCCCTTCCCAGTACCTTGCTTACCTCTAAGGACAACCGCTGTTCCAGCCGGTTGGTCAGGCTTCTGTACAGCCGCCGCCATCCACATGAGGAGATACTCGTAATGTTCTTGTACGCCGGAGCAAATGTTATATTTGATGTGGTCCAGGAACAGGCTACAGTCGCCCGGCTTTGCAACGCAGTTGAATCCTTGCCACAGGTTGAAGGCGTTGGGGGTGTCTTTGCCCGGAACAAATACCATGGTATCGAATTGCTCACGTCGAGGGTGTTCCAGCCACCACTTTCCAAGAGGCATGTACTGAGGTACATCGTTCTTCACTCCGATCTTGATCTGTCTGTTCATGTACCGGTTGCGGAAGTCTTCGAAAGCCTGGAAGATGATCTTGGTCCGGTCGAATGCGTGGTCCCACTCCCTGGAGATGACTCGGCACTTAGAGCCCAAGGAAGCGATGACCGCGTGACGTTCGTTCAGTTCTCTCAGTTCAGGAGCTTCGGCCTGCTCCATGGCAGACTTGATCTGCTTTAAGGCGTAGGCCTCAGAACGACTGCCAAGCTCGATGACAGACTCAGAGATCTTGAAGTCAGGGTCCGTGATAACGGAGTAGATTGTCTCTTCATTACAGCCGGAGCGTACCAGTTCGCAGCACACACAGAAAAGAGACTCAGACCGTGACTCGAATCGGTTAGGATCATCAGGATCTTTACCTTGGACGATCAGGACCTTGACCCACGGCTTAACGGTATCCGGTAGGTCATCCACAGAGTCCAGGCGAGCGACGTTGCCGCTGATCGCAGGCATGACAACCTTGCGGTTCAGGCCAGTGGCGTTAGGAGATGCCGCAGGCTGTACAGGCTGAGCCGCCGTGAACGTGGAGATGTCGTACACCACAGAGTCATCGAAGTAGACCAACTCGGCCATGACTTCTTTACGGCCCTTGGCCAGCTTCTTTTTGTTGGGACGGTTCATTGTCCCAGGCAGCCGCATGATCCTATCGACATTGTGACAGTTGTCCCCACCGTAGAGGACCTCAAGCTGGACATTATACATCTTGGCATCTTCAGCCCTGGAGATACTGCCATCCAGGGGGATAGGCTCGGTCAACTTCCAGAACGCCTGGTAGCCACCGCCTGAGAAGATGACGCATGTAGGCTGAGGCTTGGCCGCTCTGAATAGGTTCAGGATTCGTTCCTGCTCTTCTGTGATATCTTCGCCAGCACGCGGGTCAACGTCAACATGCAGATACTCTACCTGCTGGATGTCAGCACGGCTGGCTTTCTTTGTCATATGGTTGATGGTTGGATTGACAGAGAAATACAGATTGTGGTCCTTGCCGATCTTCTCAAGCCACTTCTCAAGCTTTGCCTCTTGATCAGCAGTGAAGGTCAACGTGGTCAGCTTGCCGCTCGCAACAGGCACGGCAGTCAGCAACCATGGTCCTCCTGGTCTGTACTTCTTAAGAAAGTCTATCGAAATGTGCATTGTCTTTCCTTGTAAGATAATCTGCTACTTCAGCCGCCGAGTGTCCACGGAAGCACGCCAGGTCGTACAGGTCGTGACGTGTCACGCCAGGCCTGCCAACTTTCTTGCATGCCACCTCACCGGTGAACACAAGCCAGTCCTTTGTTTTCGATACTTGAAGGCACAACCAACATGCACCTTGATTATGCCACCTACGCATGAGCCACACCCGTTGCTGTTGGGTGAAGTGCTCGATCCTCACTTGGGTCTCTTCCTTGACCGGCCAGTTCTTGGAGTATTTCAGTTCCACCCAGCCGTCAATGAAATTAACATCCGGCGTCCCTGGGCATGCTGGGTTTTCAACACTGACCGCGTCTTGTTTAAGCTTGTTCAGTGCTTTGACTATCAGTTGTCTCTGTTCTGCTTCCATTTACACTTTCAAGTAAGTCCGGTTGGGGGACAAAGAAAATCAGGGTGACGATCTCGCCATCGACGATTCCGTCGTACTGGCTCATGAGATCTTTCTTGATCTTGGCATATGACTTGCTGGCCGCTTCGTTGTGGTAGTAGTTTCGAGTCAGTTCCCGGTAGCGGGCCAGGTCGCCCATCACGAAGTGTTTGAACTCGAACAGCGTAGCGTGGCCAAGTAGCATGCCGTCGCCGGAGCATTCGATGTCCTTCCACACAGAGAAGTCAGAGCCTTTGGGAATATCTGGTATGGTGATACCTTTCACCACTACCATATTTAGTGCAATTGGATCTTTCAGATTTGGCACCTCGATTTCCTTTGTTCGAAGTGCCATGTTAGGTAGCCAGAGCTTATACATATACTATGCTGCCTCCATTGAGTGGCCCCAACTCTGCCCCAGTTCGATGTCAACTTTCGACGGCACGAGTAGTTCCACGCAGTTCGTCATTATCTCTGAGATCCCTTGGGCCTCAGAACGATCATACACTGTTGTATCAAATTCGTCGTGAACTTGCAACTGTAAAGTGTAACCAGCCTCATAAATTTTCACCATGGCGATCTTTGTCTGGTCCGCAGAACTACCCTGGATCAGGTTGTTCAGGGCCTTTCTTTCGTTCCCACGACCAGGTTCGTAGTGAATATGACGTCCACCGAGGGTGATTATATGACGTCGGTTCCAAGCCACAGCCTCCACCATTTTCTTGATTTCGGCCAGGAAAGGCACGCGGCGGTGGAATTCTTCCAGGAATTTCTTCCCTTCAGGCCCGGCCACTTCCCTCATTTCGCCACGAATCTTGATCTGTTCCACAGGAAAGCCCAGGGAACGACAGAGCTTGCCGCCGCCCATCCCATACACCAGGCCCAGGAAGATGATCTTGGCTCGGCCACGGAGGAACTTGAATTCCTTAGGCTCGGTGTTGCTCTTGGTGGCTCCAAAGGCCAGTTCAGTGGTCGTGTCGTGAAAGTCCCACTTCGGGTTGGTGTTTGCCTGCCTCACGGCTTCATCGGCCCCAGGGCATTTGCAGAGGGCCGCAAAGTGGGTCAACATCCGGGGCTCCTGGCCACTGTAATCCAGAGCCGCCCATTGGCCACCCTCGTCCGGCAGGTAGATCTTCCGCCAGAAGATGTGGATTGGCATGTCCAAGGCCCACCAGTTCGGCTTACGGCCTGGCTGCTGCTGGAGGTTGGGATTGGAGGACGACATACGACCAGGGCCAGCACCCATGACGTTCTCTGAGCCTTCCGCCTGTCGCTTCAACTGGTTCAGGGTAGAGTGGATACGCCCATTGACCTGATGGCTCCTGATGGACGCCACAAAGGTGTTCCTGAGCTTGTTCAGGTACTTGGCATGGAGGATCGCACTGGCCACCTTGTTAGAGCCCGCCAGAGGCATCAGAAGCTCTGTATTGATCTTAGGCTGCCCCGTGGGGGTCCTGTCATATGGAAGGCCAGCAACGTCCAGAGCACGGGCTGTGAGGGTCTTCTTGTTGATCTCGTCAAGGCAGATCCTGATATTGGTACGACGGAAGATCTCGTCCAGCATAAGCTGTTCCTGGACCATGGTCCACTGCTCTACGCGGTCAAGATGGTCGAAGTCGATTCGGACGCCATGCCGCCTCATTCGCACGAGGATGGGCTGTACCTTGCGTTCCAGTTCATAGATACCATTGAGCCCTTGGTCCTCAATAAGCCGCTCCTGCTTGCGTAGGATCTTCAGGGGGAGGTCTGCGTCGTCTTCAGCGTAGGCACCGACGTACCGGGCAGGCAGCTTCCACATTTCTTTCTTGGGATCGACATGGAAAGCTTCAGCCGCATCACGGAGGGCCGCTTCATTCTTGCCAGGGAAGCCATGGATCTTAGCCACGGCATCCAAGGCGTACTGGAGCCGGTTCTCATTCAGGAGGGGCTCGGCAACCTGGATGTCCCGGAACTCGCAGTCGTCCCAGTAGGTGATTCCCTTTTCGGCCAGATAGTCAAGGTCGTATCCAAGGTTGGCACCACAGATGGAGCCCTTGAAGACCTTGGACTGATCCTTGAGGTACTGGAAGACCTTGTCGGGATTCATGTTGTCACCACCTCGGTGACCCACCGGCAGGTAGAACTTGGGACCGTCTTCAATGGCGAAGGACACACCGACGATACGACCGCCACGACGGACGCCCGGACCGAGCTTCCGCAGATCGTCATCTTGGGTCTCGGTGTCAAGACCAATTCGCTTTACACCTTCCCAGGAAGGTAGCTCATTCATAGACGGTGGACGCCACGCACTCTCCGGCTTGAAGAGGGGTAGCGTGTCACTGTCTTTAAATCTTCTGGATCGTGCCATTAAGCATACTTTCTTTTCAACAACACAGGAGCCTTGGGCCACATCCCCGTGGCTTGCTTGACGAACTGTACGGACCAGCCGTTGAAGAGCAGACGGCAGAGCCATACGTCACTCAGGTCACGCAGGACCAGGGTGTTCTTGCCGGGAATGTCCAGGGCACGCAGCCGATTGAATAGGTCAATTCGTTGGGGCTTGGTCAGGTACTTCCGGCCATGCTGCCCGCGTTGTGCTATGGTCATGATGTGCTTGTCTGTCACGTCACCACCGGCTACAGGTAGCAGGTTGTGAGGATTCTCAGGAGGCGGAGCCGGAGTCCCAGCCGTCTTCAGGGATTGGCAAAAATTGTTCGGCCTGTCGGCACATCATATCAAGTCTGTTCATTACTACACCTCCAAGTTACCAGGTTTAATATTCATTAGATGACCAAAGCGATTAGCCCGCTTGATCACTCTGATTACTACAGTGCCCCATCCATGTTCAGCGTCATGGAAGTCAAGGCCCATGTGAGCCATTAGCTCCAGGACGTCGGCGTAAGGTGAATCAACATAGTTATAACTGAAACAATCCGGCAGGAAGGGACCCGCCATCAACTGCTCACTTGGGATCGGCAGTACGCCTTGAAGACATTCCCATCGGCCTTTCTTGGATTCATCCACACACTGAAAGCAGTTGTAACAGTTGAACAGCCATTCCTCGTTTGCCTTACGAATAGCGATCCGCAAAGCAACACGAAGAATGGCCTTTTGTTGTTTACTTAACATTCAATACCTCACGACAACGTTCGATCAACTCCTCCATTATAAGGAATGGAGGCAGAAAGATCAAGTCCAAAATACTGCGTCGGACTCTGCGGCGTCTGCGGCGAAAGTTTCCTTGCCACCCGGCACCGTTGGCCATCCAGTATTCGTTTCGGCGTTGACGGCGACGTCTGCGGATGGATTTCGGCGTTCGGTACTTTGCCATGATGTTCTCCTATCTAACTACTAATGTCAGTTTCTCTGCTGCCCGCGTGACGGCTGTGTACAGCCATTTGTATTTGTCACGCCCAAACACAGAACTCTCGTCGAAGACCAGGACGGAATCCCACTGCGATCCCTGGGCCTTATGGCAGGTCAGGGCATATCCGTAGTCGAACTCTTGGGCCTCTTTCCTAATCCAGATTGGGAGAGGCTTGTCATCCATGGATATAAAATGATGCTTGTGTGCTTCGACGGCCACACAAGAACCTTCGTCGTTTCGTACAATCAAGTCAATCATGCTGCCACCGTCCACATCCATGCAGGTGTCAACCGTCCAGATGCTTCCGTTCAGAAGCCCAATGTCGTGATCGTTCCTGAGGCAGACGACGCGGTCACCAGGGACCGGCAGTTCATCATTTCGTTTCAGGACGTCACGCATCCGGAAGTTGGTGGCTTTCTTTGTGGTGTTCTTGCCCACCAGAATCTGGTCATGGGTAAGGACCTCTTCAGAGGAGATCGAGCCCCACGGGATGACCATGTTACCATCCGGCTTAGGCATCCGGCGATTGCGGATCTCTGTCGCCAGTTGGATGATCGGATTCTCTCGGGCCTGCCGGTGGATTTCGGTCAGCATGAAATCAGGCTTGGCATCAATAAAGTAACCTGTACCAAATACAGGGGGAAGCTGTGCGGGATCGCCCAGGACGAGGATGTCCGTGCCAAAGCTCATTAGGTCTTTGGCCATCTGTTCATTGACCATTGATACTTCATCCACGATGACCAGGTCAGCGTCCTTGATAGGACTCTCAGGATTCAGCTTGAACTTAGGACTGTTCAGCTTCTTATGTTCCTGGTCGATCTTCTTTTGGATCTCCAATGCTTCGTCAAGGTCCTCGCATGAAGCCAGCATGACCTCCAAGCATTGGAGTCTCTGCTTGCTGCGTTCCTGCGGGTTGTAGATCAGTTGATGAATCGTATACGCTTCGCAGCCCTTCTGTCTCAGCACGTATGCTGCCTTGCCCGTGAAGGCACAGAAAAGAGGAAGCCGACAATCCTCCGCAATGTATTTGGCCAGTGTCGTCTTTCCAGTGCCTGCATACCCAAACAGCCTGAAGACTTGGCTGGCACTGTTTCGCCGCCATGCCTTGATTGCATCAATGGCTTGTCTTTGCTGGGGTGCAAGTTTCATTTATCCCTCGTAGTTAAATTTAGGGCCGGGAGTACGCCTCCCGGCCCAAGGTTAGATGAAAAGAAAGGAGGTTGAAGTCTGTTTGGTTTAGAAGGGGGCTTCCTCTTCGGGACCCTTCTTGGCGTCAGCCGCCTGGCCCTGGCTGTGGTCAACCTTGGCCTGGCCGGACTTGACCAGCTTGTAGAACGCCTGGCCGACTTCCATCAGGTCGGAGCCGGGGGCGATCAGGGAGTCCACGAGACTGCCCTTCGCAGGGTTGATCTCGAAGTTGTAGAACTTGTCGTTGTTCTTCACCTGCTTGACAGAGGTCAGACGCAGACGGTGGGCGAACAGCGGCGGACACACCTTGCGACCTTCGCCAACGGGGACCTGGAAGGACCGTAGCTTGGTCATCATGGCCTTGTAGACCTTGATCTTGGTGCTGGTGAACGTCACCATGGCCTGGGACACGACGTTGTCACCGTCGAGAACGTTGCCGTACATGTAGTACGTCTCGATCAGGTCGTTGTTCTTGTCGGGATCGGGATCGTCGCCGACCTTGTACTTGCCGAAGCTGGTGCTCTCGGACTTGGCCTTGGCCACGACCGGGCTGTTCAGTTCGTGAATGGCCACGAATCCACCACCGCTCTTACGGGGCACCCACTCGACGAACACATGCTCGGTGATACAGGGCTGGAACTCCAGACCTTCCTTGTACAGGTCACCGGTGACACTGTTGAAGATGTCGCCCTCTTTGGCACCTTCGATGTAGGCCGCTTCGTCCTCGTCCTTCTGGGGACTCAGGGCCTGGATGATGTTGATAAACGGGATGGCGAAGTCTTCCTTGCCCGTGTTATCAAAGCCCTCGTTGCCGTACTCACCATAGCCAGCGAACGCCGCCAGATCTGTGGTTTGCTCTTCTTTCTTTGCCAACTCGTTTTTCTTCTTTGCAGCCATTTGAGGCCTCCTACAAAAGTGATTGAATTGATACGTATCAAGTATCTACTTACTTGAGATTTGCACGACGTTCGCCTGGTGAACCCCGAAGGTCTCCAGGGGCACGTCCACTTCACCTGACTTCAAGAGCTTTGTGATCAGGGCCTTTACGGTAGCCCCATTGACATCCAGTTCCACCTTATGGTTCGGCCAGCCCTTGCCGATCAGTTTGAGGAGCTTCTTGACTTTCTCCTCGTCGGTCTTGTTGAAGCCAACCACAACGTTGCGGTTGACGATACCACCGTGACCATTGTCGTCCAGCCACTGGATAGCAGCAGGCTTCTTAGCCCCAGCGATGCTGGTCCGGGTGACCTCTTTGTAGACCAGAGGCAACCCGTTGGATGCCGTCAGCTTGGCACCGATTCCGAAACCGGCCTGCTCGAACAGTTCGGGCAGCTTGGTCTCACTGATGTCACGCAGTTGTCCTTTGAGCCGCTTGACCTGAAGCTCGGCCTCAGCGATCTCTTTTTCCTTTGCCTGCATTTCCTTTGCCAGGGTCGTGATCTGGCCAAGAAGGTCATCCTTCTCTACCTTATCCTCCTGGATCTCTTCGACGTAATCTTCGTAGCCTTTTGCCATCACTTCAGTCCTCGATAAAGATCATAAGCTTCCAGGTCATCAACCTGTTCTTCATTCGACTCATTAATAATAACATTTGCCGCATGGTATGTCAACAACCAATCTCGTAATTTTCCATCAATTACTGAAGAAGCTGAGTCGAATTTAGCCCGAAGCGATGCTATGATGTCAAGATCCAAGCTATTATTGGCCACGATGTCAATAATATTTACCTGATCAGTTTGGCCCGCACGGTGATTCCGGTCTTCAGACTGGAGCCGTTCCTTCAGCTTGTAGCTGTTGGAGTAGTAGATCATGGTCTTGGCCTCATTAAGAGTGTGGCCCTCTCCCATACTTTCAGGAGTCGCCACCAGGAACTGAACCTCTTCCACTGGACATTGCTTGAACCTACGCTTGTTCTCTTCCCGCACCTCATTGGGCACAGTCCCATCCCAACGGACGGCCTTGTCACCAAGCATGGCACAGATCTGATTAATGTCTTCGATGAACCTTGCCCAAATGATGACCTTGTGTGGTAGGTCTTCGCAGATCTCTTTGAGAAGATTCAGCCTTGGGTTTTTGTCCTCGATAGGCGTACAGACATTGTCGTCACCGGTGGGCAGATACCCACACAGGACCTGTTGCATCCTGAGCATTCTCACGATGACCTGAGGCGTGAAGATCATCTCTCCATCGAACTCCGCCATGAACTCTTGCTCGATCTGCATGTAAAGCTGGACCTGCTTGGGGCTCATGTCAAAGCCTTTATATGAGTACAGCTTGGGAGGCAGATCCTTCAGGACGTCTTCCTTCAAGACACGCGACGACATAGCCGCCACCAACTCACTGAGGATGTTGAGGTTCTGGTACGCAACGCAAAGCTTGAAGTCACGACCTGTCTGGCCATTATGCCCAGTCTGCCAGATGCCGAAGAAGTTTTTGAAATCTTCGTAAGCACCAAGGCCGTAGTCCGTGGATTTCCAGTAGTCCGGGTCCAGGAATCTGAACTGCGTGTAGATATCGAACGGCTTGTTGGTGATCGGTGTCCCACATAAGGTACGCTTGTACTCTGCGTGCTTGCCCGAAGCAACAACTGTCCGCGTGATCTTTGCCGAGGGCGTCTTGATCCGGTTGGACTCGTCGATGATGTACAGGCACTTACGTTTGGTCAGGAAGTCCTTGGCCACCTTCTTACCGTTGACGGTCTTGATGGCATCGTAGGACATCGTGAGGATGGCCAGGCCCTGTCGATACTTTAGGACATAATCCATCGCCGCCTGATGTTTCTTGGTCTTTCCTCGTTTGCTCTCGTAGGCCACTGCGTGATGCTCGACCTCAAGAAGCTCTGGGATCTCATAGATGACCCAGTTGGTGTGAAGTCCATTGGGAGCCAAGACAAACAAGGCGTCAATCTCGCCGAGACGATACAGTGCTTCTGCTTCCCATAGTGAGATGTACGTCTTGCCTGTTCCTTGCTCCCAATGAATAGCTCGAACCTTGTCAAGGCCATGCTTTTGGAATTCGTCTTTCTGGTGCTCAAACGGTTTTTTCTTCATTTATCTACCACGGCCTTTAATGTCCTTTTGACGTCACCATCTACTACAAGAATCATGATGTAGTCGCCAAGTTGTCTGAATTGATAATATAGTTCATAAACCGCATCGACTGGTTTCAGTTCATGAGTTTCAGCACAGCGGGTGTCTCCCGGACAAAGCACCCGGCACTTAACATCGTAAGTGCCGGGAACTTCCGGGACATAAACGAGCCGATGCTGTCTACCTGTAGAGTAGGCACGCACCGAGTGTTGGATCATCCAAAGTGTCCTCCACCTCCGGCAGCCACAACACCGAGGGCATCAATCGCGTTTGTCAGGGCCAACTGGTTGGCAGCGATCTGAACATCCTGGGCGTCAATCTTGGCCTCCAGGGTAGCAACCTTGGCTCCAATGCTAACGATGGAGTATTGGCCCACGGAGTAGGTCTTCACGACGTCCAGGCCTTGATCGTCGATTGCATGGGCGGACCACTCACCAACAGTATCAGGAGTGAACTCACCCTTGACGATACGAGTGGTGCCTACCTGAGTAAGCCCAGTACCGAGGGTCAGGGTTGCGAAGGTGCCGTCTACTTCATCATAGATAACGACGGTCGGGTTATCTGACGCGGGATCACCGTTGCAACGGATACGAATGCGGATCGGTTCATTTACTTTGTAGCCTTTTGCCATTTTGAATCTCCTCTAAAACTATTGTCAGTTAAGCGGACCTCCGATGGACCGCACAGTAAGCTATTATATCGGACTAGATAGGTCTAGTCAAGAACTTTCTTTTTCCCACTCGAAAGTATAGCCGCCATTACGCCGCAGCCAGACCAGGGCCTTAGACGTTGCCTCCGTGGGCTGCTCGATGAAGACCTCGCCTTCCTGTCTGGTGAAGTCGCCGTCAAGTTTATCACAGATCCCAGCAGTGACGATGTGGAACAGTTCATGGACAAGCGTAACCTCACTATCCCGCACCACGGTATTACGCCCAAAGGTCTTCGGGTCGGCCAGCCGGACCGCAGCTTCCCTCTTGGGCATCTGCCAGGTGGCATTTCCATATGTGCCGTTCATATCATCCATGGTCAGCACTTCCAGTTCGATGTTCCAGTCGGCCAGGCGGAGAAGAGGCTGCCAGAACTCAAGAAGGTCAAACAGTTGTTCTTCGGTAAAGTCGGTCTTGATTGTCACAGCACACCTCCGTAGTAAATAAGTAGAACCAGCCACACCACGTTGGCGATAGCCACGAACGCAGAGCCCAAGAAGGACATCCGCTGACCGAGCTTGGGGTAATAAAACAGATTCCAGAATCCCCAGAGAGTGAAGAACGCCACGGCGATCCAGGACACACCAGCCACGGTCTTGCTGGTCCACACGTCCCAAATGTTTAGGCAGATGAAGAAGCCACCAAGGACCTCAAAAGTGCCGTTGACGTTGTCTTTGAATTTGGTTATGTAGTCTTTAATCATAGTAGCCAATCCGGTCTAGTTCTTCTTTCAGTTTAACATGTGCTACAGTGTTGGCCCATAGTTCCCTGATCAGGTAAAGCCCTTCGATGCGGGGCGACACATGGTCCGGGACATAGAAGTAGGTATACTCTTGGAACTCGCCTTGATAGGCGGAGCAAAACTGAGTCAGCCTGTATCTACATGTCTTCATGGTTGTAGTACATGGCTGTTGTCCCTCTTCTATAGTGCGGGGAACAACTTGCGGGCCACCTACTTCATGATACCGTTGAATATGATTACGTAGCGGGGCCGGGACCACTTCGCCATTATGATGGCCACCTATGATTAGGGCTTGTTGGTTTTCAGTAGACATGCTTTCTTCCTATCAAATTCATCACGGGTTATCTGTCCCTCATAAAGGGCCAGGTGGAGGTCCACTAGTTTCGGATTGCAGCCAGGGGCATAGGTGGGACGTCTGTCACTGCCCTTGCCGCCGTGGCCATTCGTCGCTCTAGGCATGATGATCCTCCAAGTGCTTGGACAAGATGTCCACCAAGTGTAGGTTGTCAGGCCAGTCATTATCCCCGAGCCTTTCGCAGACACGACGCAGGACCTGAATCGCTTCGGCCCTCTCCTGTTCCAAATGCTCCACGCGGGCCAGGAGGTCACAGGCCTTAAAACAAGCCGGGGGACTGATGCGTGACCCGAACTTGATCACGCAGCCGCCAGACTTGCTACAGGTAGTTTTAAAGCTACAGTTGGTTACCATATCAAATCCTCGCAAAATAGAGCCCGTACTGCCAGGCTTCATAAACTGTGAATGCGATGGCTGCCAACGAGAGGATGACAGCCAACACATTCCAGAGGATCGCTTTCGTTCGATCACGCACGATATTTGCCTTTCCAGATTGTCACGATGGTACGCTTGCCGTTCGGGTATGTCACGATGTGTGAATGTGACCATGACCCAGGGCCAGCCAAGTACCATGAATCGGTGTCTGTCTCACAGGAGACGCCGCAGGCATACACGCCGTTGTAGATCCCGGCCTGATGACAGTGGCCGATGTTGGCCTTGCGTGCCATCTTGGCTAGGTTGAACACGGAGCCACGAGCACCGTTGGGGCCAAGGTGACCATGCATGCCACACTCGATCTCCGCAGGCGTAATGAGAATGCTCTCGTCCTGACGAAGGAAGACCGCTTCGGATCTGTCCAGGCCGAGGACATGGAACGCATGCTCCACGACATGGAAGTCACGCCGGTGAGGATCTGCTTGAATGGCACGGTAGAACGCCGAGTTGAGGTCGAGCCACAGCATCACGTTCTTGGGATCTTCCCGGCCATCCTTCTCCAGCCACTTCTCCATCCAGAGACGGTCGTGGTTGGAGTCCACAACATAGGTCGTTGTGTTCTTACGGCTGATGTCCTTCAGGTACTCCACGCAGCCGAGGATCTCTTTCGTCAGGTCATTCCAGCCACCGCTCTTGCAGTGACGACGGAAGCGATCATGCAGAGACTTGGAGGACCAGTGGCTTGTTACAGCCCCGGCCATCACATCATGAACGAACTGACTCTTGGGCTTGAGGGCATCCAACATCTGCCCAGAGCAGGAATGGACAACCTTGTCCAGCAGGAGGGCATGAGTGTCCCCCCAGGTGATCGCTTCGATCCCTGCATGCTTCGATACCTTTTCATCCTTGACCATGATGTCCAGGTCGTAGATCACGCCGTCTTCGGTGGCGTTCAGTTGACGGACCCACCAGGAGCCGTTACTGTCAACCTCGACAAGCAGCCCACCGTAGCAGTGGTGGAACTCTGCCTTGAGACCTTCACGCTTCTGGATGTAGTTACGCTTGGTCACTGTGCCGGTTGTATAGGTGAACTTCGTTCCTTCATAACGCCCAGAAGGGATGGCCCGCATGGCGAACTTCACCTGCGGAAAGATGCTGCTATCGCGGGCGGTGTATGTCTCGAACCCGGTCAAAGGATTCACGGCAGTGGGCAGGATGTTCATCTCACCACACCACTGAAGGTGAGGAGCCAGTTGGTGACGTTCGTCAACAATATAAGGCACGACCTTGGGGTCATACCACAGATCCTGCTGCTGTTTGGCCTTTCCTTTTTTGACAGACAGTTTGCCGTAGGCGTTGTGGTTGTAGGTGAATGTCCCCACCATCACTCTGGCCTTGTAGTGCTTCGCCAGTGCCATGAGGTTGTCCCACACGGGACCATGGACATACGTGTTGTTCTGGGCAGAAGTCAGGATATACCGTGCCACTTTCCCCTTCTTCGGTAGCTTGTTGGGGATAGCTTCGATCCCGCTCACGTTACCGTCAGCGAGTTTCTTTGTCCGGTCGATCCCGGCCTTTTCCAGGTGGTGATAGATGGATGCTCTACCAACGCCCAGAGACTTGGCTGTTTGGGTGATGTTTCCGCCAGTTCTCTGGTATTCCGCAACCACTTGTTCCATGCTAACTTTAGCCATACTGCCTCCTAAAGGGATGCCCCACACAGACGGTAGATCAGTGTGGTGATTACCTCGTTCGATAGATGTTCTTGTGAATTCCAGGGACGAGGGCAGACAACAGCAGTGCCGCCTGCTTCGCTCCAATCGTTGATGTTCCTATCCCAGTCGTCCAGGAGCACGGCATTCTCGCCAGCGGCCATAGCAATAGCATTCTTGCAATAACCCACGAGGACCTTACGGCGGTACTTCGGCATGTTCCTGTCAATCCACTCACGCCGACCATCGATAACACCCTCAGCTTGGTGCGGGGCGGTCAAGAGATAGACGTCGTCCTTGAAAACGTTCTCGCAGATCTGAAGAATCTCTTGCCCGTCCGGCATCCAGTTCAGGTTGGCCCAGAAGTCGAATCCCATAGGCTCGAACAGAGGGCCATACGCGATATCGAACTTTGGTTCTTTGTAGAAGTCCCAGCCCTTAGGCCCGCGTGCATACGGCCAATGCTTATTTGAATACGGCTTGCCGTGAAGTTTGTGTGCTCCCTCACACCAGTTGACCAGGACTCCGTCCATGTCCAAGAATAGTACTTTCTTTGCCATTGTCAGGGCTCCAATTAGCGGTTAGACCACTCAGCACATCCGGTGCGGGTAGTCGATGCAATGTCCGGGTGAGGACATTCGTTCATTGGCACGGTACATAGTTTACATCCTCTATCACGGACTATATGTCGCGACATAGATCGCTTTGCTAGGGCTTTTGAAATCTTCTGGTGCGGCGTCTCTTGGCTGTTGTCCGCCTCAGTAAAGGCAGGCACACTGTCCGGGTACATCTCGATCAGCTTGGCCACTTGAGCATGCATCGGTTCCAGCCAGCCTGAGCTTCCCAGGACGGCACCCTCACGAGGACGGTCATCGTGATACTCTTCACTATGAAGGATGGCGTGATGCAGTTCCATGAGATGATACGCAGCCACCTTGAGCATGTCATGTTGGCCACCTTCCCACCACCGCATAATCAGGGAAAGGATCAGTTCATAGTAACGAGACGCCGAGTAGCCGGACAGGTCTTCGATCACCCGCATCTGAACCTTGGGCGGACGGTCGTCAACCCACTTACCGTTCTCCATGGCATCCACGAACACGGCCATGCACGCCAGGGCCTTAATAATGTGGTGAACGTTGGAGTCCTTGTCGATGTCCTCACCGTACCACCACTGATGAAGGTGACGCATCAAAGCATCGTAGTAGACAGAGGCACGAACGCCGGACACGCGGTAGTTGTGACGCCCATACTTCCGGGCTCCCTCGGCCATGGCCAGGCCAACGGCGAAGAGGGTCTTCATCCGCAGGTAGCGATACCCACCAGCGATCTTGGCCAGGGCGGAAATGAACAGGCAGGACACGCACTGGAGACCGGCCTTCTTGATGCCGACCGCATCCTTGGGGTTGGTTTCTTTCTTGAGCCCCATCTTGGTCTTGATTCTGTCCATTATCTCGTCGGCCTGCCGCTGCACTTCGGATGCGTCCAGCTTGACCTGAAGATGGGCCACCGTCCTCTTCTCCTCTTGGGCCTTACCCAATGCCTCCAGTTGGGCTTGGTCATTGTCAGGGTAATGTTCTTTTGGATTCATAGGCTACTTCTCCAACTGTTTGCGTCGTTCTTGTTCATGCAGCAGGTCCTCTTTCAAGGAGTCAACTGCCTCAAGTGCTGCATCAAGGCCCAGGATGGCGAGCCAGTTATTATAGACACTGTGTGCTGCCCTGGCGATGACGTCAGGGTCTACTCGTTTGC
>Ga0180434_10004628_pt1 | contig 16623 bp, 19 predicted proteins | sample SS_ome_7_FD_132453 | JGI IMG/M metagenome (GOLD analysis project Ga0180434, IMG submission 132453) | Hypersaline lake sediment archaeal communities from the Salton Sea, California, USA - SS_1_D_2 metaG | ecosystem: Environmental > Aquatic > Non-marine Saline and Alkaline > Hypersaline >...
CCGGTGCCTGCGATCGGAACAACAGAGGCCAAGGGCGTGAGGTCACTCAAGATCACTTCCGGTTTATCACCTGTCTCTGTCCTACCAACAGTGACGGATTTTCACCGACCACCACCACTCACTGCGCCTTTAGATTGTGCGGCTGCGGCGCTACGACTAATGCTGCACCCTTGCGGGCTTTCCCTTAGCACACGCCGCCGAGGCATAAGTAGCTTTAACTGTCCTCACCGCAAGTGGAGCCGATCGGATTCGAACCGATGATCTTCTGCGTGCAAAGCAGACGCGTTCCCGGGCTACGCTACGACCCCATGTTGATCCTAGGAGCAGTTTTTTGGCGATATCACTTCCAAGCGGTTTCTCCCGCAGGGTTCGACGCCCGCAGGGCTCCAGGCAAAGCTCGATCAAGACAATTCCACCGATTTCGGATCAACGGTTGCCTGTGTCACTCCAGGGTATTCGCCAGAAGCTTCATACAGCGACAACCTGTACCCTCGACCATGTGCACACGGTCCGGCCGCTCGGCTTAGCGAGGGTATCTCAAGCGACAGCGCCCTCGACGAGATTTGAACTCGTGTCCTCCTGCGTGACAGGCAGGCGAGCACTCCAGGCTGCTCCACGAGGGCATTAGCGGGACCGTGAGGTTGTCACAGTCCGATTCCACGTACGACCGCAGCAACTGCACTTCCAGACGATGAACTTACCGTCTTTCCGGTGCGGGTACCACGGATATTGCAACATAGTGTTGCAGAAGACGGCGCACAGTATCGCCCACCATCCGTGCAAAAGATACTTCATCACTCACCTCTAATCTTCCTCTAGTTCTCGCTTCACGCTTTCGGGTACATCACGCATGAGCTGACGGATCTTAGCTAGGATCCGGTGAATATGTGAAGTCTGCTCTACCGTAACGTTCTTTGTCGTTTCGTATTTGGCGATGAGGATGAGCTCACGGATATCCGAACGACTCTTGGTAATGAAGTGCATAGCCCGATCGTCTTTCAGATAAGGCAACAGCGCTTCCAGGCATTCGAGATCCTCGTAAGCCTCCTTGCACAGCCGCTTCATCTTACTCGCGTTCATTGGTCACCTCCTATCACCTTGAGACGGTGTTGATGACGAACACGGCATTGATTGATTTGTCGGCTCCACCACGATTCCACAATGAACCACCCGATAAGGCCATCATACACAATCTCTCGGTCGAGTGCACCGGCAGCTTGCAACGCCTGCGTGATCCTTCCCGGGTCGGGAACGCTCACTCCGTGACGGATTAAGCTGCGAGTGATAGCATCCCGCGGTACGAAAATTCCCGGCGGGAGCTCGTCGTTGTCGATGCGTATGATATTGGCGAACTTAGTGTTTTCGTTTCCTTCGTGCCCTTCATGGGCGAACGTAAGATAGCCCTCCTCGATCAATTTGTAAATATACAGTGCAAACCGAAAAGCCGATTCGTCGATGGTCGTGACGTCATCCAGGTGCGATCGGCAGTCGCGGATGAAGTCGCCGTTGCCGTACGACTCCATCATATCGGCCAGGTCGTCCAGCACCCTGTAGACGTAGATGTCGTCGTCGGAGTTCAACTCGAGTCGGTGGCTGCAGATACGCTCCAACCACAACGGCAGGACGTACTTCCCGTACAGCTGGACGGCCGGACTACCCTCGATGGGCGTATCCTCGCGGATGAACCGCCAGTCATCGATCACGGACCAGATGTTGGCCTGCTCCTCGGTCATGTGGAGGAACGCGTTGTGTATGTAATTGCCGCCTAACCACTCGTCTAGCACGCGTTTTAGGATCTTCGTGCTGTCGCAGATCACCGGCCATTTGTGCCGGTCGATGATCGCGTTGATGCGGTCGGCGAAGTAGTGATTCTGCTTCCCGTAGTTGGCGGATACCTCGAATCGGCGGCATCCGAGCACCTGGGCGGCCGGCTTCACGTTGAGCAGGGCACCGTGGCCGAGGACGCCGACTCCCGCGATCGGCTGGCTGATCGCCGGCGCGAGGACGTTGGCGGCGACGCACGCCGTCGTGGCCCAGAACATGCGGTTCGGCGGTGTGTCCTTCATCAGCAGGGCGATGTCCGGCGGCGGGACGGCCGGCGGCTCCAGCTCCAGCCCGGGCGCGTAGTCGTCGACCACGTGGGCCCTGTCTTCCTGCACACCCCCTCCGATGGGGACGTTGAAATTTGGCAGCGCAAAGCACGATTCACGGGGTTTCCACCCGAATCTGCCATCTTCCAGCACGACCTCAGGCTTGTGGAATGCCCTGGCGATGTCGAGCAGGTGCGGCCACCACGCTCGCCGTACAATCGGAGAATGTCCTAGCTTTGCTAGCACTTTTTTGCGCAGCCACGGGCCGGTATTCTCCATTTTGCTCAGCGGCTCAGCGAATTGGATCTGGTCCTCGCCGTGGATGATACGGCCAACGTAATACGGGTCTGCCTCGTCGTCGTCCTCCTGGCAGATGATCTTTTCCACCCGGAGTATGCAGTCGGTGATCTGCTCGCTCTTCTTCGCTAGGCACCAGCCACCGTCGATCTCGAGGATGCTCTTCCCGTTGATGGTCACGTCGCATAGTGCTGTGTTCTCCGACTTGTAGCGATCGAGCTTGGCTCGTGTCGAGTTGCTGCAGTTGTTCTTGAACTCCTGCATGGTGTTGCCGGGGATGTCCAAGCTCCGGAGCAGCACGTCGGCGGCGTCGTCGGGCAGTACACCCAGCGTCTCGTCGAGCAGCACGGTCCAGTGCTTGGCCTCGCGGCGAAGTATTTGGAGCCATCCAAGTGGCGTGTTCCGGCGGCCGAACAGCAGGTGCTTGTGGATACAGATGAATCCGCCGCACCTTGCGGCCATATTGAACACGGACGCGGTCAGCGTCGAGTCCCAGAAGATGTACCGCCGGTTCGGTTGTGTCTTCCAGATGTCATAAGCTGCCAGCTGCCAGTCGCGGCGCGTACGTTGGGTACCCTTGTGTCGCTTGATCAAGGCTGAGTACGTGCCGACGACCGGCAGCGGCAGATTGGAGTCCCGCATGTGCCTGGACTGAAGTTTCAGCGCGGTGACGGGATCGTTGAGCACGAACACGTCGTTACCGAGCAGATCGCTGTACGCTGTCGGACTGTACAGCACATCGGCCATGCATGCACCGACTTGGGCAGTGGGAATTGCTCCACCTTCCACTTCCTTGTCGATGATTTTGAACCGATAATCTTCGTCCTGCTTGCCGTGCCTTCCAATGAACAACACCCCGCCAACACGACCGGGCAAGTCGTGGAAAGGAATGACTAGAGTGTTCTTCCAACCCCGGTCAAAAATGCGGCTGTCACCCTTGTGATCCCGCATCTTCTGGATGTGAGGGTGGAAGGCTTGCACAGCACGGAGTACGGGAACTCCACCGAAGAACCGGCCCATGCGGCGGGGCCAGTACTCCTGCAGCAGATCGTCGCGGATGCCCGTTTGATGCATGAGCCCGGATACCCCGACCTCGCCTGCATGCACCTGGACCCTGGCATCCTCGAGTAGCTGCCGCAACCTCCTCTGCTCGTCAATGTAGCATTTCTCGTAGTACTCGATGTCAGAGGCGTTGACTGCGTCGGGAGGAAACTTGACGCCGCATTGTCGCAGTCGGTGGATAGCTTCGCCGAGATTGCACTTCCAGTAGCGGGCCATCAATTCTATCATGTCACCAGAGACCTGACAGTCAGGGCAGTGGTGCCAGAACCCTCCGAATTTGGTATCATTGTAGATACTCAACCGGTTGTTTCGGCAGAAAGGGCAGCGAATTGTCAGAGGGAACGGCGCAGGTACCGGTGCCGTTCCTAGCAATGCTAGCACCTGCTGCCAACCCACATGGACGTTGAGTGATTCTCGACGTTTCATAGTTGACCCAAAAATGTGACAGGAATTCCTACCATGTCTAATGTATTCGATCAGACACTCGACCTCAATGGTCAAGAGCTGCATCGGCTGGCTTCGGTGTACCCGCTGCCCGAGTTCGTAAAGAACGCAAGCCAGCGAGATGTCTGCGGGGAGGACCTCGCACCACACCAGTTCGCTGACATGACACAGCGACTCTTTCCCTGCCATACTAAGGCTGCCACCGTCGTCTCCGCAATCTTCTTCCACGAGAAGAAAGCTGAGTTCAACAAGCACCGCGCGGCCGCTGTCGAGAAGCGACTGCTGAACTTCGCCGACTACCACGGAGTCACCGACTACGTGAACGGGTTCTCGGAGAAGGTCGCCGAGGCGAAGAACTACACGGCATACGATTTGCCCGACAGTGAATTCGCCATCGTCTTCGACGCAACGGATGGCACCAAGGAACGGCACTACCCAGTACGCAACGTTGGCGAAGTCAAGGCCGCAGCTGATTGGCTCGCGAAGAACCGCGACGACCTTCCGCTTGCGGACAAACGGAAGATCGCCGACAAGCTCCTCGAGAAAGGTGCCGAGTTCGGCGCCAACCTTGTCGAGCACTATGACATGCTGGTCAAGATGGCCGGCCTCGGCTCTTGTTCGGGTAAGGATGCAGCAGCAATGATCCGCACCCGTATTCGCAGTCTAGGTCATACCCACAGACCCAACGAACTTCAGCAAGAGCTGGAAAAGCTCGCTGAGATCTGCGAGAAAGACCCGAACGCAGTCCATCACTTTCATGCGATGACAAAGATTGCCGAGCTCGTCGACGCGTTCGATCGCGAGCATGGCATTCACCGCCGATACGATGACATTCTCCAGCGTCCCGAGGACGTGCTCTTCAGCGTGACGCAGAAGGCAGCCGCGGAATTCGAAGATGAGTTGGTCGGTAGCGCCCTCACAGGGCACTACTACAAGAAGGCCGACCTCGAACGGTTGCCCGTCCGCGATCTAGCCGACGCTCTTGGCGAGGACTTCACCGATGAAGTGGCTCCCACAGGTGCCTGGGTAGATATGAAAAAGCTGGCGAGCATCGTTCCTACGCTGCCCAAGGGCGACATGGAGATGTTCGACGAGGTAGCCCAGGCTGCGGGCATCACTCCGTTCGCAGTCAAGTCTGCTTCGGTGGGTCAGTCGATTTCGGCTTCGGATCAGGCGTCTCTGGCCTCTCGGCACGAAGGGACTCCAGGAAGCCTATGGGATCGCGTACGATAGCGAACGCAAACCATATTGACAACGGCAGGATGACGGTAAGACCGAAGATCGCCAGCACCTTATCGTAGGTGGTGTATTCTTCCATCAATCGTCATCCTCGTCGTCGTCATAATCGTCGTAGTCGTCCTCGTCGTCGAAGTCATCGTCGAACTCGTCGTCGAAGTCATCGTCGTCGTCGAAGTCCTCGTCGTCATCGTAGTCCGGCAGATCGATGTCGTCGTCATCCAGTGTCGCCACTGGACTGTTCAGAAGCCGCCTTTTCATTGGCCGCCTGCTCCTTGTTGTTCAGATATTTTCCGGCCGATCGCACGGTCAGGAGAACCGCTCTCCGGGTGCTCGGCGGGAACGTGTACTTCCACAACGGCTTGCCGCACGTTGGGCACGTCTTGCCGTTGTACAGTGCCGGGATGGGATGCGGGCAGCAGCGATGCTGGGCCAGCAGGATATCCCAAGGGGCCTCGACCAGATTGGTGTCCAGTGTGCGGCTGAGCAGCCCCTTGAAGATCTGCTCCGGCAACTCCTGGTCGACCATCGCGGTGACGATGTCACCCTTCATCCAGCTGGCAGAGCGAATGGCTCTCCACAGTCCGATGTGGCGGTTCCACCGGTCGCGCGGATAGCAGAAGGACGCACCGACGAACACGGGGTTCTGCGTGTCGCCGTTACGCATCTCCGGATGCATGAATGCGACAGCTACGCCGCACGGTTGGCCGTAGGCTTTGGCATTCTGCCGCAGGACGATTCGGCCCTCGGGTGTGCGGCTCACGTACGAGATGAACAATTTCTCGTCCAGCACGTGGCCGCGGAAGAACTGCACCGCATCTTTGCAGTGCTGCTCGTACTTCGGTCGCGAATCGATCAGCTGCTTTCCGGTATCGGCGTCAACCAACAGCTTGTCGACGTCTTGGAATACAGGTTCAAACATTGAGAAACTCCTTACTACGCAGACAGCATCACGTAGCTGCCTACTTCTGGAAGAGGCCCAGTACAATCCAGGCCAAAATGATTAGGAACAGTACAGGGTGGTAGAGCCGGTCCCATATCTCTCTACGGTGCTCCCAGCGATTGAACTGGACGCTGTCTCTCTTATGCATACTCTTGCGAGCATTGCAGAAGACAGCGATGAGCGGGTAGATGATGAGCCACAGCGTCAATGACCCTATAGCACAGTACGCTATCACGACTTCATACATCGCTTCCTCTTCTTTCGCGGGACTTTGATCTTCCGGAAGCAGATCTTGCATCGACTGCATGTCATCTTCCGGTCGTACTCCATCCCGTTTTCTGCCAAGCAGACCAGTCGGTTGCTGGTGAACTTTACGACAGTGTCCCGCTTGACACGCAGAACCAGGTCGACGTAGGCAGGCACCTTATCGTCGTCGGTGACCTGCATGTAGGCGACACGGACGCCCTTCAGTTTAGGAGGGGCGCCGTCGAGTTCGTGGGTCTCCGCATCAACGGACCACCACATGTGTACGTTGGGCATCTCCGCAAGCTCAGTCAACGCTTTGAGCATGCGGGTCTTTCTCCACGACCGCGTGAATGCGTAGAACGTAGTCTCCGGGCATTCCTGTGCGATCTTGATCCATCCACGGATGTATGGCGCCGAATAGAAGTCGCCGCTCACGTGGATCCTTACTACCTCTACCTTCTTTTGCCTGATCTCTTGGATCATGTCTGTGCAGCAGCCCAGTGCAATCTTCGCTGCCTCGAGCGTGTTGTCCATGTGTGCGGACTTCACATTCGGTCGGCGGAAGTTGCCCTTCTTGCAGTAGCAGTGGCGGGCACAGAGTTCGGTCTTGCCGGGACAGGTGGTCCCAGCACAGATCGACCAGTTGGCGACGGAACCAAGTTTCTGGTTCCCCGATTGGAGTAGTGACATTTTGTCCTCCTGTTGGTTGAAATCCAAAACGGATTCAAGCAACAGAAGGAGAGGTCAGACATCTTGACGCTTCTTACGGATCTTTATGCGGCGGGGTTGCCGTACGTTGAGGTCGATTTGCCCTCCACGTACGGGTGCATCCGCAGCGGATGCTGCAGCACGAAAGGCGTCTGCGTCAGTCATGTCGGTAAAGTTGCAGTTCCTGGAAGCATCGCAATGCTTGCAGGTCCGCATCTTGGGTGTGCCGTCGGGATTCTTCTTGCGGATGGTCCATCCGCGACAGTCGCACGTCACGACACCGTTTGTCCAGAGTGTCGTAAAGTACGTGCTGTACCCGTTGCTGGCCGTCGTCGCTTTCACTTTGTCGGGGTAGTACCGTCGTCCGGTCGGGCCAATCATGACGCCGTCCTTGAACTTGTACTCCACCATGTGTTTGTCACGACGGGTCGGCGCTTTCTTCTTCTTCGCCATAAGTGGTGACCTTCGGATATTCCTCGGCTTGCTCGTTGCACTGGGCAATGAACTCGTCGATGTGAATGGTTGGACGCATGCCGCCCTGCGTAGTTACGCGGAACCGCATACCCCATGTGGGCCCGTTTACAAGGGCATGATTCATGAGAATCACCGTGATCGTATCGTCACGTGTGTCACGCTCGTACAGTTCGGCATCCTCGGCCGTCTCGATCTTGGCCCACAACCCCTCGTTTCCGTCGTCGGGACGGTGGAGATTGACCTTGATCATCGGACCGTGTGCCGCGTCTGCTCGCTCGCTGAGCTGCATCATATCCACGATAATTCTCCTTTCATACAGAGGGCAGGCCCGGGCAACGAGCCCAGGCCTGCCGCGTCTGCAGGATGCTACCCTCCGGTAGTTTATGTAGGCACAGCTTCCTTCTTGCGCTTCCGGATTTTTACACCACGGAACCGGCGTACGGCCTCTGTCGAGGCCTGGGCATCAGCCGCCTCTTCCCGTACGCCTTGCAGACCGGCGGCCAGTTTGGCCCCGATCTCGGCATCCGAGTTGAGCATCTTGGGCGTAACGTTGTCGATACGCTCACGACACGAACGGATCTGTGCCAACAACTGCGGGGACGCAAGGAAGCTGAACCCTTCGACCATCTCAAAGGCGCGACGAACTTGTTCGATCGTGCCGTTGCGGATGGTACGTGAGGGATCGCGTAATGCTTCCATCAGATTGTCTGCGGCGTCCGTGAGCATCTGGCGGGGCTCCCTGGCCATGTCGTTCAACATGTCCTTGGTGAACTTGCCCATCTGCTCGCGGGCTTCGCGGATGAGGTCTTCTGCTTCGTCGTCGGTGACTGTTGTGGTGCCGAGGCCTTCTCGCATCTTTTGGAGAGCGGCTTGGGCAGCGTCGACCGTGTACGGTATCGGGCCAGGGATCTCAGCAATGAGATGGTTGATGGCTTGCTCAACCGCGTCGATGTCGGCTTCTTCTACGTTGCCCCGGCCGCCGGTCGGCATGATGGCCCAGACGATGCTGAATTTGTCGCGGACGGACTCTTCGCTGGGCAGCTTCTTCTTCGCCTCATCGTATAGCTCGTTGCCTAGCTCGACCCTGAGGTCTCTTAGGATGTCACCGTACTCCTTGACGAACTGGTCACGATAGGTGTGCATTTCGCGTCGGAGGGCACGCAAGCTTCTGAACACGTCGCTGGCTCGGGTCACCGGGAGGATCGAGACGCCACGCGTTGCAAAGTTGATAGACGCGGCGGACAGCATGGTCCGTGCTCTACCTTCTAGGTTGACGAGCTTCTTCCGCCACTCCTCGGGCATGAGCTGCCACTGGGGGTGGGTGCGGAACTTCTCTTCAACTTCGGTCTTGTCGTCACCCGTTTTGATCTCCACGATCGCGTCGGCGATCTGGTAGGTCATCTTGGGCCACGAGACGTGTAGCATCACCATAAAGACATGGCGATTCAGTTGGGTTAGCAGTCTACCTCCTTCGAGGTCGGTACTTGTAGTCATTTCCTTTCTGGGAAATTGTGGGCCTGCAACCACGCGATCTCGGCCGCGATTGCATCGTCGTGTAGTTTGAATGGTCCGAGCACCGGACCGCCTACTGGGAGCAGGTCGGCCCAAAAATGGTTCGTGATCTCGAAGATGATGTGCGTACCGTCATCGCAGTACAGGAGTGTCCTATCCATCGACGGCCTGTAGCTCTGGTGTTTCACGATCTCCGCTTGAGCTTCCGCCGACAGATCCCTCCACGTCTCCACGTGGCTCGCCCTGTAGGTCGAAATTTTCGGCCCAACGCTCTCGCAGATGCGCTCGGATAGCGGATCGACCAGATGTCGTACGGTACCACCCGGTTCGACTATTATCTCCACTGTCTTCTTCGGTTTCGGTGGTTTCGTGGGCACGATATCCCTCCATTGGGTATGTTCGTTCTGCCAGCAGATAGACGCCATTGATCGGCAGAATGAACGGTGAAAAGATGAGAGCCACGGTACGATGGGTCGCGCACGGCCCGACCTTGTCGGCCGGATTGAAGCAGTTGCACTTCCACTCCTTCGTCGGCTCGTTGTCATACATCCCGTCGCCCTCGCACATCATGTAGTAGTGGAAGGGGTAGCTGGCGATGACGTAACAGATGAGCAGGAGCACGAAGACCCTACCCCAGCTAATCTTGATCGTTATTTCCTTGGCCACGTGTGGGCTCCTTGAAGTTGGGATCCGTAGCGCGGATCAGGAAGTTGACATACATTCCGGGCAGCGTTAATGGCGATAAGAATAGCGACCCGCCGCGGCAGGTCATGCAGCCACCGTGCGTACAATGGATAGTGCAGATCGCGTTAGGGTCGTTGCTATAGACGCCCCATTCGTTCCGCATCGCATACCAATTGAACGGGTAGCTGAGGATCACGTAGATCACCACGAGTGTCACGATGAGCCGTGTACGGTTAATTCTGATTTCCATAGCATCCCTTTCTAAAACGCATAGGGACGGCGGCACCCAGCGGTAACCGCCGTCCCTAGCTACACAAGAGAGACCCCGTTCAGGATCCGTCCCCTTGTTCAGTTTTGATTTCGATTTCGTGCGGATCCTCATAGGCTTCCATGGTATCCGACGTCGAAAGTACGTCGCCGAAGCACTTTTCGTACGGCTCTGTCAGCACGTGACAGTTACCGCCGGTAACTCCGAAGACTTGCGTTGTGGTTTCACCTTTCGGCGATACGAGAATCTCGATTCGAGGTCCTACTGCGGACATGGGTTCCTCCAATTTTGTTCTTGAGAACTATTTTCAGGTGCCCCAACCGCCCTCAACATTACCACCGCCACCGTCGGCCGTCTCGTAGTCGCCGCCCAGTGGGATGATAAGTTTGATGGACCCGTCGTCGAGCTTCACTTCTTCCATTGTATGACCTTCTTCCGCTGCCTGGGCTGCTGCCGCGGCAACGGCGTAGTCTTGCTGCAGGCCGTCGAGCGTCTCGTTGGCGCCCCACCTGCCGTTGTAGTTGTCGTAGAAGCACTCGCCGGTGGCAACGTCCACGGTGACGCGGTTGTTCCAGCCTTCGAGCTGCACTTCATGCGGATCCTTGCACCGGTTACCGTACCGGCTGGAGCCCTTTCCGACATACTTCGCTTTCGGATTGCGCTCACATGCCGCCTTGAGCGCATCCAGATTCTTCATGGCGGACTTTCGTTTGGTAGTGTGACTCATGACACTCCTAGTTTGCTGAGGGATCTGATCCCGCTACGGAGGTCCTCTTGGTGGAGACCTTCCGTGACTTACGCCGAGTCGTGCTACGAACCCGCTCGCCATTGACAGGATACGTGTTGTCCTGGCAGAACTTGCGGATCTCAGCAACGCCGTCGCGATTCAACTGTGAAACAGGAGTAATCTCGTCGGCAGCTGCCAGCAGTTCCTCGGTATTCGGTGCGACGTCTCCCGCACCGGGGGTCTTGCCCTTCTTGCCTCCGTCTTCCCACGCCGACATTCTTGCGTCGTACGCATCGTTTCTGGCAGAGATGACAATCTCCTCGAGCTCGGCGCCGGTGTACTCGTCGGTGGCTTTCACCACGACTTCCAGCTCCTTGCCGTAAGTCTCCGGGTCCAGTCCCCTCTTACTGAGGTGGATCTGCAGGATCTCAAGACGTTCGTCCTGATCCGGCAGGTCCGTAGACCAAACACGATCGAACCGGCCGGCACGTAACAGTTCCTCCGGCACACCCTTCGTTCGGTTCATGGTCACCATGACGAACGTACGGTTGTCGGTGTCACTGGTCATGTCACGCTCGCTGAGCCAGTTCAAGAAGTACGATAGCACGCGGGAGGCGACGCCACTGTCAGCGGCTTGCCCCTCGTGGGCTCCTCCGAACGCCTTGTCGATCTCGTCGACCATGAGTAAGGCATTCGGCATGGCAGCGACCATCTGGAGTGCGTTGCGGATCTTCGCTTCCGATCCGCCAACGTACTTGTCGAACATCGAACCAATGTCCATGAGGACGAGGTCGAGGCCGAGCATCTTGGCCGCACACTTTGCGACTAGGGTCTTGCCTGTACCGGCAGGACCGATCAGGACTGAGCCGCGAGGGAGCTCGAGTCCTACTGACTGGGCGTGGCGGGTGTAAGCCCGGGCACGTTTACGCAGCCAGTTCATGAAGAACTTGAAGCCACCGACGACGGCGGCATCTGGGATACTGGAGTGCGGGATGTACCGAAGACCTTCGATCTTCCGGATCACCTTCGCTTTCTCCTGAGCAATGATGTCCATCACCTCCTCTGTGACCCCGCCACAGGTGGTGACAGCATACGCGAAGATCCGCTGGGCCTCCTCGGACGTTGTGCCGAGCAGGGAGCGTACGACCTTCTCCTTGAGTTCAGGATCGATCGTCGTCTTCTTTCCGCGATTACCCTTGTCGACCGAGCCGAGGATGAAGTCGACCACGTCGGTCTCCATCTCGTCGTATCGGGGCAACTCGAAGTCGATCACGTCACAGTACTCCGCGATGTCCGCGTGGGGCGATGGAGTATCTGCGAGGATGACGATCGGTCGCGTGATCTTGTCATTACTCAGGGCGTTGCCGATGCAGAGCTCTGAGAGCATCCGGCGCAACGCCACGTTCTTCGGACCCTGGCCATTCAGATACTGATGTAGATCTTTCATCAGTACCAGTGCGCTTCCGGGAACCTTCTCGACCACGTCGTTCAACGCTTGTAGGGGGTCGAGGCATTTGGGATCCCAGGTTGCGCCTTTGACGCAGTTCCACGTTTGCCAACGCAGGTCAGTATCGGATTCTTCCGTGTATGTCTTTGCGATAGCTTTGAGTTGCCGCTCAGCGCGGCCCTCATCGCCAGCCAGATACACCCAGAGAACCGAACTACCCGAGTCGATTTTGTCCATGAAGGACTGTGCGAAATCAGGCACTTGGTCTTCTCCTAAGAGACCATTACGTTTGTCTGTTCGCTACAGGGCCTTCGCCCTCTTCTGCCGCCTGTTGCGGCCGAGGTATTAGATCGGTTTCAGCTTTTTGCTCTCCTCCTCCTTCGAGGAGAGAGCGCCGAACATTCTTTTAACTGCGTCGGTGGCGTCGCCGTCGTCCAGCGGCAGAGAATCGAGCAGTTGCAGCACGCGTGTTAGGCGTTGCTTGATCAGGAGGTTGATCTCTTCCGTCTTTTCGCGTTCCTTATCGTGAATCGCATTATACATTGACGGGTCGTCAGACCACTCTCCCTGCACCCGGCCCCATTCGGATGTGTCTACGATGCCCAGACGGAGGACGTCTGGTGGGACCATGATGCCTTCATCCTTGAGTGCTTCACCGATGTAGGCAACGATCTCGTCCGAGAACGGTTCCTCATCGTCGGGATCAGGAGGCCAAATGAGAAGAGCCTCCGTGATCCCCCATGCAATCTCCGCAGCGTCAGCGGGATCCCATGATTCCAGGTTGACTGTGCCGTTGAACAACGCGTTACAGATCCGGATGAAGTCCGGCAGGTCCTGGTAGAACCCGTCTCGCGTCACCAACTCGATAGCAGCCATCAGACGATTAACCGTCTTCAGGCCCGGCTCCTGTCCCAGCCTCTCCTTCAGCTCCAGCCGGATCGTCATCGGATCCCACTGTAGGAGTTCCGGGCCCAAAAGGTCGGCCGATACTATCAACAGCACAGTGGCCGGTGTTTCCTGGTCTAGCAGGACTTCCTTGATCCTTGCTTTGCTCATTCTTGAGCTCCATTTGTATGCGCTGCCACTCCAGTTCCACTGGGCGGGCTACATTGTATGTGATCCCCTCGAATGTGCGGGGCTCGTGGTCGATACGCATGCATCGATTGATGTCGTACCAGTAGTCGATCCCTGGTAGCTTGACCAATCGACGATCCGAGATGGCGATGATCTGCCACGGCAGGTCCTCGTCTCGCTCCAGGTACGCGGCGTAGTTGTCGCCGAGCTGCAGGAACGCATCCGGAAACGTGGAGATCAGGGCGATCATCGTGTCCTGCGACAGGACGCCTCGCGGCACGATGTGCGACATGATCCATAGGGTTATAGCGGAACGTAACGGAATCTCCATGTCCGAGCTGAGCTCAGATATTTGAGGTTCGTGTGGTTTCCGCAACGCATTCAAGATGACGTGCACGATCGGCAGCTTGGAGTTCAAGTACCGGTTCGTGCCCACCACCTTACTCAACGGGAAACTTGTCATGCTTTGTTCGCAAAGAGGAATTCGACACGGTACCCGACCACTTCTGCATTCGGGTTGATCGCGTCTTCGTTCTCCAGCATCTGCCCGTCTACGCCGATCGGGCCGATGACTGGTTGGTCAGTCATGCCCCCAGCGCCGTAGCCGCGGCTCGCCGCGATCTCTCGGGCCATCTCTCGGGCCTTAATGCCCTGGACTTCGTCGAAAGAATCACCGTCGAGGACGATCAGGAGCTTGTCGTGTCCTACGCCCTTGACGACTCCGGTCTCACGCTCATTCACATTCAACATCGCTATCTCTCCTAGGATTCGAGCCCAACATGGGCCGCTTTCCTAGCCATGATAGCACTTTTCAAGGGCTAAAGAAAGGGCGACCGTACGGTCAACCCTATTCTTCCCTTTACACGCGAATACATTGATCGGAGGACAAAGTGTCCGGGTTTGAAACCCTGCCCGACCAATGATCCGCGGCATTAGGTTGTAGCTGTCGTCTCCTGCTTCTTCCCTTCCTTGGCGTCCTTTGACGCTGCTGGCTTGCTGACACGAAAAGCATCGTATCCAGGCCGACATCGTTTACAGAGGTACAGAGTTTTCGGCTCGCCGGACGCGAGATGATACTGGTCCTCCTGGTATGGTGCGTGCGCATCCTTAGTGGCGTGACAATGGTCACACTCACGCCTCTGCGCCGCAGGCTGTTGTTGAGGCTTGGGTTTCTGCGGTTTGGACCGCTTTTGGATTTGCTCGGTGAGAGCTTCAGCAGCTGTCGTGAACTGCTCGAGGGCAGTCTGGACTTGTGCGGCCTGTTGCTCGTAGGCCGTGGAGATACGATCGTCCACATCAGTCCGCTCCTTGTTAAGAGCCTCGGTTGCTGCATCTCGCTCCTCTTTCAGGAGCTTAATCTCTTGATTCTTCTCCTCGATCTTGTCTTTGAGATCGCGGATCCGAACCATCGGCATAGCCGCACCACAGATCAATACTTGGGACATGTAGTCCTCGACGTCGTTGAGATGTTTGTCCCAAACTTCGTCTTCTTTTGATCCGCTAGCGAGCTTTTTGCCAAACATACGGAGCTCCAAAGAGTATCCGTTATGCTTTTTCGTACGCTGCTTGATTGGTACCGCCGGTGGTTTGACAAGAAAAGACACCACCAGGGCTGCGGCCAGCAGCATAGCGAAAGGGATGCCCAGCAGAGCCAGGCGAAGAAGAGTTTCGGTGACGAGTCCAAGCGACAGTACGCTTGCCGCCAACGCACCGATTACGCCGACGGTAGTCCACTTAAATCTGCCAGACATGGTTGTGCCTCCAAGTTTGGCGTTTCATTTGTGTAATGAGGCCGAAGCCTCCCTGAGTGGCAGCGAAAAGGCGGGTCGCCAGGATTGCTAATGGGTTGCGTGACCGCTTGGGTCCGAGCTGACATTTTGTCGTACATACCGGAGCATGTACCCCTCTGCTTCCCCTGGCGACCCATAGACAAAGAGCACTACTCGGAACAGCATCGCTCTTCTATCTAGCATATGAAAATGTTGGGCAAGTTACGCTGAACGCATTGAGACGGGACTCGAACCCGCGACCTCCGGCTGTGAGGGACCGGTGCTCTACCAACTGAGCTACTCGCCAGGTTTTGGTCGGCGAGAACATTCAACAATCGGCCCAACAAGTAGCCGAAAAATACGTGGGTGGCTGGGACGGGTGGGAACCAACCAACCACCCACGCGCTCGATCGCAAAGAAAATGGGGCAAGGGTGTGCAAGAGAGCGTTTTGTCATTTATGCGATAACTCTTTTGCTTCGGCCCCAAGGGCGTCCAGTGGGAATCGAACCCACCTCGGTCGTTTCGAAGACGATAACGTTTTCCAATCGGCCTGGATGGCAAGTTGCAGGTAAACGCGTTTACCTCCGCATCCAGCGGTGGACGCCAAAAAAATGGGCTAGTTGTAGTGCAGAGTCGCCGGGCTCGACGCCCGGTCTGGTGCTACGTCGAGAACTCTACACAATCGGCCCAAAGTGAACCGGCCAGGACTCGAACCTGGAACCTTTCGTTAGTAAGACGAGAACAGATATCTGTCGGCCTGGATGGCAAGTTGTTGACATCCGCGTAAGCTCTGCCAATTGAGCTACCGGTTCATGATCGGGCAAGGGTTTGCATTGTGGGATGCGTAAACAATTTGGAGTTATCGGTAACCCACGGTGCTTCGGCCCGAAGTGGAGGTGCCCGGAATCGAACCGGGGCCATACGTTTTCAAGACGATAAGCGACAACCTATCGGCCCAAAAGGCAAGTGGGTGGCGGTCGCAAGCGTTGCCATAACCACCTCCAAGGCGGCGACTGCCCGGCGAGTCGCTTCAACGGGCAGTCGCTGAACGGTAGTTGACCCTACCGTTGTATTGTGGGGCAAGGTTGTGCCTGTCGAGGGGGGTACTGTCCTATACGGTAACCCTCGGTCGGCGTTCGGCCCCAAGTCGCAGCGGTTGGATTCGATACCAACATACACCAGCTCCAATTCGATAACGATTACCTACGGCCCTCGGCGGGCAAGTGGGCAGCAACCGAGATACAACTGGCGGCTTTCTTAGCCTACACTGCGTAGCGGCTCCGGGGAGGACTCGAACCTCCCATTACCGGGTTGATAGCCGATAACGATCTTCCCGTCGGCCCAAGTGGGCAAGGTGTGGGGGACCGCGTTTGACGGTGTCCTTAGCCTTTAGACGACGGAGCCACAAAAAATAATTGGGCAAGGTTGTGCAGTTGGAAGGATGGAGTCGAGTTTACAATTCGGTAACCTTCCGGTCGCTTTCGGCCCAAAGACGTGGGTCCAGGAGTTGAACCTGGTAACTAGGCTTATGAGGCCTAGCGGGTCACCCGACCTACCCACGTGGTGCGTCGCTAGCTGGACTCTCGGGTAGAAGTTAATTCTCCGTACTGATCCAGGTTCGCGACGCAAGTGGACGAAGAC
>Ga0180434_10004629_pt1 | contig 16623 bp, 16 predicted proteins | sample SS_ome_7_FD_132453 | JGI IMG/M metagenome (GOLD analysis project Ga0180434, IMG submission 132453) | Hypersaline lake sediment archaeal communities from the Salton Sea, California, USA - SS_1_D_2 metaG | ecosystem: Environmental > Aquatic > Non-marine Saline and Alkaline > Hypersaline >...
ACGCTGTATGAAGCAGACTGGACAATTTCAACCTCAAGGGCATGACCTGCCTCAACACGAGTAAAACTGCTGAAATCCATCTCCTGGGTGTCCAGGTTACCGGAACCCTCTACGACGTCTCCTCCGTCTCCTGCGCAACCCACCGACAGTCCCGAGGTTAAAAGTACGGTCAGCAATACTGCCACTGTTATTGAAGGGGTAAGCTTTCTCATGGTTATCCTCGTAATCCGTGGCACATTTCCTCTAATCCTGCATTTCCAGTTTCAACTCAATGCGACTATGTTAAGCACCTGCTTGCTGGCTGTCAATACCTCTATCTAGCCCAAAACTAGCCACTGCAACAAGCCCTATGCTATGGCACCTCGAAAACCTTTCGTCTCAGAACCCTCAGATCCCCGACGACGATTGAACAAAAAGCCGAATAGTTTATTCGGGGGACAATTTGTCGCAATTTTCAAATTGGACGGCGATACAGAAGGTTCATTTTGCTCAGAGGATTCGAGTCCCTTTAGGTGGAGCTATGCCTTCAAGATGTCTTTATGTCACAGGGCACGCTTCGTGGCTGGCTGCATCTTCACCTCGCGGAACTCGGCGATGGCAAAAGTCCAAGTGCTTCAGCGCCTCTGCCTGCTCTCTGTGATGGTGCTCCAAGAGCAGCTCCCCGAGCTGGATTCGAACCAGCGACCTAGCGGTTAACAGCCGCCCGCTCTACCGCTGAGCTATCGGGGAATCTTTCGCCTGCGCAGTGTTTGTTTGGCTGCCGAGCCAGGATTCGAACCTGGGCTAAGGGATCCAAAGTCCCCCGTGCTACCGCTACACAACTCGGCACTCCTTTGGTGCCGAAGGCCGGGATCGAACCGACACGGGAGTCGCCCCCCAACGGTTTTTGAGACCGTCGCGTCTACCTGTTCCGCCACTTCGGCATGCTGAGGGGCGGAGTCGAACTGCCGACACGCGGATTTCCAGTTCCAGACTAGATGTGCCGCCCTTTGGCAGTAGGTAGCATACCATACCGTCAAGTCTTGGGTCAAGGCTGGTTTCGTATCTGGGTGTGCTTGGGCGTCCCATGGAGTGCTACAGAGTCTGTCGGCAAAATGTCGTCAGAAGCCGGCTGGTCTGCCTATTAGATTTTTAATGTGCTGGCGATAGGATTGCCACTATACCCAGGAACCAATGTTGCTACAAGCATTATGATGCTTTACAGAAGAGGCTTTAGGAAAGAAAAGGAAGTAATTACTTCTTAAGTCTGGCCTTAGAATAGCAATGAGAGGCAGATCATCGCCTCACCTCAAATCGGCTTCCTGCCGGCTTTGGATTTCACAATATGCCATTTTGTAAAGGGAGAAGCCATTTTACAAAATGGCATATTGATCAACGGTTGTCTGGATCCCCAACTTGACAACTTACAGGCTCTGTGGTAGCTTCTCCGTGCAAGAGTGTCCTACGGTATCACCACGCTAATCTTCTCTCGGCACTCCTGTTCAATCGTTCCCTAAGTGAGGAACCTTAGTGTCAGGCCTTTGAGCCACTCTATGACTCGTTTATAGCTTCGGCTGAAACCTATTGTGTTACATAGATCTGTGAGGGGAGGTGGACCAATATGCCGAAGATGCGATTCTTCTTCACCAACATGTCAGTGCCCATGCCTTTATATCGAAAGCTATACCTCGTACTCCGCAACAATTGGACCAAGATATGGAAGCGGCAAAACTGCTGCGGCCATCCAGGGGAGCCTGGATGTTGCGAGTAGACTCTCACTAAACCCGACTAAATCTGATGAGGAAGTAAAATGGCTAAAGCGATTTGGAACGGCGTATTGCTTGCAGAAAGCGATAAACCCACTGTTGTTGAGGGGAATCTCTACTTTCCCCAGGAGTCGGTTGAAAGAGAGTATCTTAGGGAAAGCGCAACCCACAGCACATGTCCCTGGAAAGGAGAGGCTAGCTATTATGATGTTGTAGTTGAAGGAAAGGTTAACAAGGATGCTGCCTGGTATTATCCCGAACCGAAGCCCGCGGCAAAGCATATAAAGAATTACGTAGCATTTTGGAAAGGGGTAGAAGTCGAGGATTGATTATCAAGGGGAAATCGCTATGGTTGTCCTGTGGGTAGGTTTGGGATTTTTGCTCGGAGCAATGCCCTTTTCGTTCTGGTTGGGCCGTCAGATTCTGAACACTGACATTCGTCGATACGGAGATGGCAACCCAGGCGCGATTAATGCCTGGCGGGCAGGGGGTTGGCTGGTGGGCGTGCCCGCCATGGTGCTGGACTACATGAAAGCTGCTATGCCGGTGGGCATTGCCAACTTTACCATTGGGATTTCAGGCTGGGGACTGGTAGCAGTTGCCCTCGCACCGGTGCTTGGTCACTCTTTCTCGCCTTTCTTGGGTTTCCGCGGCGGCAAGGCTGTGTCAGCCACTTTTGGCATGTGGACCGGACTCACCCTCTGGGAAGGGCCAACGGTGCTTGGCATATTGCTTGCCCTTTTCTTCCTTCTGCAAAGCATAGACGCCTGGGCGGTCATTTTGGGTATGCTGGCCTTCCTGGCCTACGTTCTGGTGCGGCATCCTGATGGCGTCACCCTGGCCATTTGGGCCGGGAATATGCTAATCCTCACCTGGAAACATAGTCGTGATCTGCAGCATATGCCTTGGCCACGACCTTGGATATTGAATCGATTGAGAGGGTACCGTTGAGTAGCTTCTTGTTACAACATCAAATCGGTATAATTGTCTTCACAGCTGTGCTCTTGCTAATTGCCCTGAGCAACCTGCGATCTTTGCGACGATTGGGGGATCACCATAGCCCTGCAGCGTTCCCTCGCGTTTCAGTGCTCGTACCAGCGCGCAATGAAAAAGCTAATATCGGCTCATGCGTGCGCTCGCTGCTGGCCCAGCAATATCCCGATTTTCAGGTGTTAGTCCTGGATGATAACTCCAGCGATGAGACATGGCAATTGCTGCAAGCATTGGCAACAGAAGATAGCCGGCTGCGAGTCATCAAGGGCAAACCATTGCCTCGTGAATGGCTGGGCAAAAACTGGGCCTGCCATCAACTAGCTCAGGCTGCTGATGGCGAATTGCTCCTCTTCACCGACGCCGATACGCGCCATCACCCATACGCGTTACGCGATGCAGTGGCAGCCCTGCTCGCCGAAAAAGCGGATTTTGTTACCGCTGTGCCTCGGGAGGAAGTTGTATCTTGGGCCGAAAAGCTGATAGTGCCACTTTTGCTCTGGAGCATCATCTCTTTTGTGCCGCTTTGGCTTGCTTACAAGGTGCGTACGCCTTTGCTGTCGGCAACTATCGGTCAGTTCATGCTTTTTAGCCGCCAGGCATACGAGCAGATTGGCGGTCATGCGGCTGTAAAGCAAAATGTGCTGGACGATCTGACGCTGGGGCGACGAATCAAGGCCCATGGGCTACGCTGGCGTATTCTAGATGGAGGCGAGCGCATCGATTGCCGTATGTATGAGAATTCCCATCAGGTCTACGAGGGACTTAGCAAGAACCTCTTTGCCGTTTTCCAATATAATGTGCCAGTATTTGTTTTCATCTGGCTCTGGCTAGGCGTTGTCTTTTTGGAGCCTCTGATCATGCTCCTTCTAGGGATTACCGGAATACATGTATCCGGAGTTTCGCTTGGACTGGCAGCAGCCGCAGTTGCTCTTTCACTTCTCTTGTGGGGCATTACACACTGGCGATTTGGTTTCCCTCTCTATTTAGTGTTTTTCTACCCAATTACCATGCTTCTGTCGGTCGCGATTGCCATGAATTCGATGGTTCTCACGGTAAGAGGCCGGGCCACTTGGAAAGGACGCACACTTGCCAGGCAGGAATTACGTTGGTGGTAAGGCGACGAGATGGCTTATGCTATTCGGCAAAATTGCAGTCCTATATTCGCTGATAGACTTCGGGAGCATTTATGAATCGAGAACGGGTTCGAATCCTAAAAGAAGGCAAAAAGAAGGATGGCCCGGTGGTCTACTGGATGAGTCGCGACCAGAGAGTAAACGATAATTGGGCTCTCTTGTTTTCCCAAGAAATGGCGTTAAAACACAAAGCGCCTCTGGCGGTAGTCTTCTGCTTGGTGCCGAGATTTCTCGGGGCTACGAAAAGACAATACGGTTTCATGCTCAAGGGCTTACAGGAATTGGGGCAAGACCTGGCACAAATGAGCATACCCTTTTACCTGTTGGCAGGTTCGCCACAAGATGAAATACCGGAATTTGTAACAAATTATGGGGTCGGTGCATTGGTTACAGATTTTGACCCTCTACGCATTAAGAAGAGATGGAAAGAAGGGGTGGCAAACAAGATAGAGGCTCCTTTTTACGAGTTGGATGCACATAATATCGTTCCCTGCTGGATAGCATCGCCAAAGCAAGAATATGGTGCATATACTTTTCGGCCCAAGATTAAACGGGCATTACCAGAATTCTTGCAAGACTTCCCAAAACTCCAAAAACATCCCATTTTAGGGCTGGAAAAAGCGGCAAAGACGGATTGGAATAGCATTGCCAAAACCATGCAAGTAGACCACTCCGTTTCGGAGGTCGATGGAATAAAGCCGGGGGGAAAGGCGGCAAAACAAGCATTGCGTGAATTTGTGGAAAACAAGCTAGCATTATACGATGAACTTAGAAATGACCCGAGTAAGGATGGCCAATCAAATCTTTCGCCATATCTTCATTTTGGCCATATTTCAGCCCAGAGAGTAGCTCTCGAAGTTCTGAAATCTGGCGTCAATATAAGATCTCAAGAGGCCTTCTTAGAAGAGCTTATAGTGAGGCGTGAGCTTTCGGACAATTTCTGTTTTTACAACTCAAATTATGATTCCTTTGACGGCTTTCCCGACTGGGCTAAGAGAACGCTCAATGAGCATCGTGGTGATAAGAGAGACTACATCTATTCTTTAGAGCGATTTGAAAAGGCTCAAACCCACGATGATCTCTGGAATGCAGCTCAAAAGGAGATGGTTCACACAGGCAAAATGCACGGCTATATGAGAATGTATTGGGCAAAGAAAATTTTGGAGTGGATAGAGTCTCCGGAAAAGGCGCTAGAGATTGCTGTCTATCTCAACGACAGGTACGAACTTGATGGAAGAGACCCTAATGGATACGTTGGAATCGCCTGGAGCATAGGCGGGATACATGATAGAGCCTGGCGCGAGCGTGAGATTTTTGGCAAAATTCGTTACATGAGCTATAACGGGTGCAAATCAAAATTTAGCGTTGAGGATTATATCGAAAAAATTCTTGCTTTGTAACACGCAAAAACAATCATAGAGATATATGTGGCACGAAAAGGAGGCGAAATGGATCGACCACAGCTGACGGATAAGTTGAGCCGGCTACTAGCTTCCCAAAAGCTCGCAGTACTCTCCACAAATAGGGAAGGACAACCCTACAGTTGCCTTGTCGCAATAGCTGGTACCGCGGACCTCAAGCATTTACTGTTCTGCACATCACGCTCGACGCGCAAATATGGTGAAATTAAGGACGATCCACGAGTATCGGTACTGATAGATAACAGATCAAATAGAGAATCAGATTTCCGTGACGCATTCGCGGTCACAGCCACCGGCAGAGCCGCAGAAGCGCATAGCAATGAAAGGGATCGCCTGCTTAGCATTTATCTTGCTAAGCATCCCCATCTGAAAGACTTCGTAAGCTCACCAGACAACGCACTGATACGAGTCGATGTAACAGATTATGTGATAAGTACTTTCCACAACGTTTGGACACTGCCGCTCGATTGAATACGAAGATATCGATACCAATAAGGCCTCTGATATGAAGGCAGTCTATCCATGCGTTAACCTTTCAGTAGCTTGCAAGAGCAATTGCATGTTTCGTCTCAAGTCTTATTTTGAGCAACGCCTCATTTCAATTGTAGCGAACAACTTGGATTGCCTTCTTTAGATATTGCACTTCAATGTGGCACATGAGGATGGAAACCACTTTTATGTTTAACAAAACTGACAAATGTGCAGCGTTAATTCATGCTCCGCGTGGTCAGGGCATTGCACAAGCGCCGTGGGGTTTGCGAATCGAGGGAACCGAAGAGTCCCAGTAGTTGGCAGCAGATAGCGCTTTCGCCATCTCTGGCGATAGTACCCCGCCAGCACAAAGCCGAGCAGGAGGCGCAGAGGCTTCTCTTGGGCAATCCACTAACTGACAACGACATAGTGTTTTCGCGCTCCGATGGCAGCCCCCTGCATCCTGGCACCATCAGGCAGGCATTTGCTCGAATTCTGTCAAGAGCTGGCCTGTCCCCACATTCGGTTCCATGATCTCAGATATTCTCATGCTACATTCATGCTAATGAGTGGTGTGCACCCGAAAATAATGCAAGAAAGGCTGGGGCATAGCAGGGTTGCGGTCACTCTAGATACCTATAGTCATGTCCTCCAAGGACTGCAGGCGGCTGCAGTTCGGTGTCTGGATGAGTTCTTGGATGTCAGGCTAGCGCAACAAGAGGATGTCGGCAAAATGTCGGCAGAGCGGAGCCAATCAAATATGCCGAGGGGCGGAGTCGAACCGCCGACACGCGGATTTTCAGTCCGCTGCTCTACCACCTGAGCTACCTCGGCGCGTTGCAAAGCTGAGAGACCAACGGATTCATGGCAACTCCCAGCTTCACACGAGAAGTGTACCAGACCTGCGGACTCTAGTCAACGGATTCCTGCTAACCTGTAGGGCAGGTGGAGAGAGCTTGAAGGTGGTCGAGTTATATGGAGGCTTCGCCGTTAGCTTGACAGCTGTCACGCTTTCTGGTACGTTCTGTGGTACAATTCGCCTATAGGTATGCTGCAATGGTCTCGCTTGGCTGTTGATTGCAGCCTGCGGCTAACCTTTGATGTGATTGAGGATTATTGGGGGAGGTGAAACAGAGATGAAATTGCATAGGTGGATTCGATGGACAGTCTTGGTCTTGGTTGTCGTAGCTATAGTCGCTACTGGTGCCTGTAGTAACGGCGGAAATGAGCCGCCGGTGATAGCCAGCCTCACTGCCAATCCAGTGAGTGTATTCCCGGGGGATACGTCCAACATAACCTGTATCGCCAGTGATCCCGATGATGATACCTTAAACTATTCCTGGACGGCGACAGGGGGCACTATCTCAGGGGTGGGAAGCACAGTTACCTGGATAGCGCCGAGTGTAGGGGGGGCGAGCTTCGCCATCAGCGTAACCGTTGATGATGGCGAGGGGGGCACAGATAGTGGTACAGTCTCAATTCCTATGGTGATCGCAACCGGGTCGATAAGCGTAGAATCGAATCCTCCTGGTGCTGAGATCTACCTGGATGGTTCGGATACCGGAAACATAACCCCCTTCGTGATAACCGGTGTAGAGGCAAGCGACCACACAGTGAGGCTGACGTACTTGCACTACAAAGACCGCCAAGGGCAGGTAAGGGTCAATGCTGGAGAGACCACTTATATCAACTGGGTGCTCACCCATGCTCCAGCGCAGACAGTTTCAATCCAGCCTGGCCCTGATGTCAGCATGGATGCCCACGTAGAGGAGGTGATCCCCGACGGTAATCTCGGTTTAAGCGACTCGATATGGGTGGGTGAATGGGCTGGAGGTCAGGTCAATAGGGCGTATCTCCAATTCGACCTAAGCTCAATTCCCACAACTGCCGTCGTCCTCGATGCTGAGCTCATCTTGTACTATCATAACAGTAGCAGTGTACAACCTGTGGATGTAGGGGCCTATGAAGTCACCAGTGGTTGGAATGATGATACCATTACTTGGAACGTTCAACCAACTAGCTCAACGACGCCAGAATACTTCCGAGCGGTGCCAGCTAATGTCACGGATTATTTCATATCTTGGTACATCGATGACTTGGTTCAAGGCTGGGTCGATGGCTCCATCACAAACTACGGTGTGGTTTTAAAGGACATCGACGAGACCACAACGAAGGCGTGCAAGGGCTTCTATGCGTCAGAATGGGTTTACGGTCCCAGGCGTCCGAATTTAGTGATTGAGTACTACGACGCTGCTGGTCCTTAGGCCGTAGCACCGTGGGGCTGGGGAGATCATTCCTCAGCCCCTGTTTCTTTGATCGAGGAGTGGGTATTGGCTTCAGCCTCAGCCTGATACCAGGTTTGAGGTTATCAAATAACTTGTGTATACTATTGTGCCTAGTGAGTATGATGTGATCCAAGGAGCGCTCGCAGACCTGAAGATACTTGAATGCGCCCAATTTATCTCCGGTCCCTACTGTGCCAAGCTCATGGCCGACCTGGGCGCTGAGGTTATCAAGGTTGAAGCACTTGGACTCGGCGATAGGGCAAGAGGATATGGCCCCTTCCCTCAAGATATCCCCCATCCTGAGAAGAGCGGCCTCTTCATATACCTCAACTCCAATAAAAAGGGGATAACCCTTGACCTCCGCACCACAAGAGGGATGACAATCTTCAAGGAGTTGGTGAGTGGGGCCGATATCCTGGTGGAGAACAATCCGCCACAGGTCATGAAAAGGCTGGGGCTGAATTATGAAACCCTGAAAGAGGTCAATCCCCGCCTGATCATGACCTCCGTCACCCCCTTTGGGCAGACGGGTCCTTACCGGGACTATAAGGCCACAGAGCTCATCACCTTCCATATGAGCGGGATGGGCCATGGTACGCCGGGTGTCGTCGACGACCCAGAGAAAGAGCCGCCGCTGAAGGGAGGAGGACATCAAGCTGGCTTTTTGACCGGGCTTACCGCAGCCCTGCTTACCATGTGTGCCGTCTTCGCCAGGCAAGGGAGCGGTTTGGGGCAGCACATAGACCTCTCAGAACAGGAGGCTACTGCTTCATTAGTGAGAGGCGCAGTAGCCTGGTTGTCCTATGGAAACCCCAATTACAGTAGAGCCAGCAAAGAACGGCCAGCATTACAGAGGCCCTTCATGGGCATCATGCCCTGTAAGAATGGCTATATCTCACTTGTGGCTATTGAGGATTTCCATTGGAACAATCTGATGAACGTGCTGGGCAATCCAGATTGGGCCGAAGACGATATCTGTAGAAGTCGCCTAACTCGTGCTGAACATTCTGACATCTTGGAGCCCCGGCTACTGGAGTGGACCATGCAGCGTACCAAAGAGGAGATCGCTCCCCTGCTGCAAGCAGCGCATATACCTTGCTTCCCGGTTAATACCATACAGGAGGCGGTCAATTCTCCTCACCTAGCGGAGCGAGGCTTTTTCGTGGACATCGATCACCCTGAGGCAGGTAAGATCAAGGCCCCAGGAGCACCTGTCAAGTTTGCCCAAACCCCGTGGCGGCTGAGATTTCCCGCTCCCACTTTGGGGCAACATAATGAAGAGATCCTTGGCCACCGGCGGGAATATGCTAAGACAGACCTGGTGAAGATGAAAAGTGCTGTCGCCATGCAAAAGTTGCCTCTTGAGGGTATAAGGGTAATCGACTTTAGTTGGGCTATTGTTGGTCCTCATGCCACTCAGTGGATGGCGGTGATGGGTGCCGAGGTTATCAGGATAGAAAGTAGCCTCAGACCGGGCATATTGAGAAGGATAGAATTCGGCGCCGATGGCAAACCGGGGCTGAATAGAGAGTCCGCGTTTAATTCCCAAAACTATGCTAAGAAGAGCTGCACCTTGAACATGGCTCGGCCAAAAGCGTTGGAGATTGCCAAAGAACTAATCAAGATCAGTGATGTGGTGGTCGATAACTATGCCTATGGTGTGATGGATCGTATGGGACTAGGCTACGCCAATCTAAAGCAGCTTAAATCAGACCTCGTTGTGCTCTCAAGTTCCATTCCAGGAAGGAGTGGCCCTGACAGAGAGTACTTCGGCTGGGGGCCGGCAGGAGTGGCTTTCACCGGGTTAAACCATATGACGGGCTATCCCCAGGGCAAGCCGGAAAGAATGGGGGGAGCATATCCTGACCCCCTGGGTGCTCTCTACGGGTTCTTTGCCATTCTTGCTGCATTGCATCATCGCTCCAAGAGCGGCGAGGGCCAGTTCATCGACCTGTCCGTTTATGAGGTAGTGCTGGCCCAGCTCCCAGAGGCAGTTCTGGACTATGCCATGAATGGCAAGGTCAGAGGACGAGTGGCAAACCGTGACGATTTCATGGCCCCTCACGGGGTCTATCGTTGCCGGGGAGAGGACAAGTGGGTGGCCATTGCTGTCTCCTGCGATGAGGAATGGCAGGCCCTGTGCCATGCCATGGGAGGCCCCTCCTGGAGCCGTGAGGAGAGGTTCTCCAGCGCCCTATCGAGATGGCAATATCAAGATGAGTTGGACAGGCTTATCGAGGGATGGACCACAGAGCATTCCCATTATGAGGTGATGGAGATGCTGCAACGGGCTGGTGTGGCAGCAGGTCCTTCCCTCAGCCCCCAGGAACTGATGAGTGATCCTCATTTGAAGGAGCGGGGCTTCTTCCTGGAGATGGATCACCCTGAGGTGGGAAGACGTCTCATGGTTGGCCTTCCGGCGAGGCTAAGCTCAAATCCGTCCCTTAACTATGAGCATTCCCCCCTGCTGGGTGAGCATAACCAGTATGTTCTTGGCGAACTGTTGGGCCTGAGCCCGGGCGAGCTCTCGCGTCTGGAAGAAGAGGGGGTTATATGCTAATACTGGGGAAGTCAAGGATAGCCCCAGGCTTGGCACTTTTAGCCGAAGTGTGCTATAATTCCGCAATATTTTGCTATGAGCAGAGTGGCTATCAATGCAAACCGGGTATGGCAGGTTCTCAGCCATCCCTATCTGACCCTTGCCACTCGTGTCGGTCTGGGGGGAATATTCATCTTTTCCGGCATAGCCAAGATGCCATACCTTGATCGATTCGCGTGGAGTGTCAATGAATATGGAATCCTGCCCCACTCCCTGGCTGATGCTTATGCCTATTCGCTTCCGGCGCTGGAGGTGGCTTTAGGAATACTTTTGCTAGTTGGTCTCTTCTCGAGGTTTAGCGCTTTTATCAGTATATTCGTAGTGCTGAGCTTTATCATCGCCAATAGCGTTGCTCTTGCTCAAGGGGATACCATTCCCTATTGTGGCTGCTTTGGGGACGTGCGTCCGCTGCTAATTAGGCACAACCTTAGCCTGGGCATCGATTTTGTTCTTCTGGCCATGGCCTTTCAGATCCTTTTTCACCGCCGCGACTTCCTCGCCCTCGGTCCCTGGCTCTCTCAAAAAGCGGCTGAGGCTGAAGAGGAATGATCTTCTTATCTGAACAACTCCCTTGCTTCGGCGACCCTGCCTAACTCAACCAGGGCTATTCCTTTATTAAGGCGCGCCTTGGTGTATTCGGGGTTCAGACTGATTGCCTTATCGTAGCTTTCAATGGCCCGTTCCAATTCCCGCTGCTCAAAAAGGCTATTTGCGATACTATGATAAATGTCGGCGATAAGCTCTCTATCGCCCCACTCCTGCCGCTGCGGGTTATCAAGATGCCCCCGGTAATCGAAGCCGTGAGGAAAAACATTCTCTACGTCAATTGAGTTCCCTGCGACATATAGGACGCTGAAAACATGGGGCCCCAGGCCAGGGGCATCCTCTAGTTGCCTTGCTCTCACCTTGAGGCTGAATCTTTGCCCCAGCACATTGTAGAGAAGGGTTAGGCCAAGGCAGTTACCTACCTCATCCTTTTCCCCCAGCTGGGCATCGAGGACATCGGTTAGCTTGAAATTGCCCTGGTACCGGTAGCGGCGGGGTTTCGCCCTCCACAGCCAATCGAAGATCCTCTTTGCTTTCTCCAAGTCACCACCATGATGGGAAACGGCCTCAGCGCCAATTTGGATGCAAAGTTGTTCAATCTGAGCCAGATATTGAGCCAAGACCTGCTCATTATTCACCCCGGAGGCGATGAGAGCCCCTTGGGCCAGGTCAATCTTACCGCTCCGGAGAAGAGTTGCTTCCAGGTCAGCCTGTTTCCTTTGCATCCCATTAACGCGCTATTGATAAATTAGGAAATATTGGATAAAATCTATCCCTGGGCCTCTGGCTATAGTTATTATTCTTGATTGAAATCACTTTGTAAAGGAGGTGGGTTATTGAATGCCTTAGGGACACACCTGCTCTTAGAACTGAAGGATTGCAATCGGGAGCTTTTGTGCGATCTGAGCTTCCTCAGGGACAGCCTCCTCTCTGCGGCCAGGGACGCAGGTGCTACCATTATAGGAGATTCCTTTCATCCTTTCGACCCTTACGGTGGTGTCAGCGGGGTGGTGATCATCGCCGAATCTCACCTCTCTATTCACACTTGGCCTGAGTATGGCTACGCCGCAGTAGATATCTTCACCTGCGGCAATGCACTCAATCCGGAAAGGGCGGTAGACCTGCTCATCAATGCCCTGGAAGCAAGAGATACCTCTACCCTAGAGCTAAAGAGGGGGGTCTTGGATTCTGTGGGCGAGCCTTTGCTATGAATGAAAAAGAGTGGTTCTACGACTATGTCAGCCCGGACATGGTTCAACTGCATAGCATAAGGCAGGTAGTCCATTCTGGGAAGACAGAGTTTCAATCCATTGAGATTATTGAATCGGGCGGCTTCGGCAGATGTCTGGTATTGGATGGCAAAATCCAGTGCAGCGAAGCTGACGAGTTCATCTACCACGAGGCCCTGGTCCATCCCGCTATGATCACCCACCCACAACCGGAGAAGGTGTTCATCGCCGGCGGCGGTGAGGGGGCTACCTTGCGGGAGGTGCTGGCTCACCAATCGGTGAAGAGGGTGGTCATGGTCGATATCGATAAAGAGGCGGTCGATATCTGCCGCGAATTTCTCCCCTCCCTGCATCAAGGCTCCTTTGATGATAGCCGTTTGGAGTTGCATTACGCCGATGCCAGGAAGCATCTCAAGAAGAAGGGGGACAAATTTGATATTATTATCCTTGATATACCTGAGCCAATAGAGGAAGGCCCAGCCTATCTCCTGCACACCAAAGAGTTCTATGAACTGGTCCGCCACAGATTAACATCCCAGGGCATCCTCTGCCTCCAAGCCGGCTGCAGCATCTGGGGAAACCATGCTGTCTTTACTGCAATCATCCACACGCTTAAAGCGGTGTTCCCTCTGGTTTTCCCGTATCAGACCCACGTACCGAGCTACGGTGGCACTTGGGGATTTGCTTTCGCCTCGCAAAGGCTTAACCCCCTGCACCTGACTGCGGACGAGGTAAACCGTAGGATCTCCCTCAGAACGAAAAAAAGCCTCAGATTCTATGATGGACTCACCCATTACGGAATGTTCCTGCTCCCAAAACACCTCAGAGCGGCGATAGACAAGGAGAAGAGGGTCATAACCGATAAGAAGCCCCTCTTCATCTATCAGTCCGCCCCGGCTTAAATTCTAGGCTCTCGCCCCAAGGGCTGGAGCACGCCTTTTTCAGCAAGACCCACGGTGCTATAATGGACTTTGTGGGCGACAAGATGGATGTCCTTGAGGGGTTGAATCCAGCACAGCGGGAAGCGGTGGAGACCATCGAGGGGCCGCTGCTCATCCTCGCCGGTCCTGGCAGCGGCAAGACCAGAGTTATTGCCCATCGCGTCGCCTACTTGATTAAGGTATGGGGCATCAGTCCCTACCATATCCTGGCAGTTACCTTTACCAACAAGGCGGCGAGGGAAATGAAGGAGCGGCTCTACCAGCTCCTTGGCGGCTCGGTGGAGGAACTCACCCTGGGGACCTTTCACGCCATCTGTGCTCGCATCCTGAGGAGAGAGGGGGCGCATATAGGGCTGGATTCAAGGTTCGTCATTTACGATGATGATGACCAGCTCAACTTGGTCAAGCGCAGCCTTCAGGAGCTCGATCTCGACCCCAAGCGCTATTCCCCCCGCGCTTTTCTCTCCGCGATATCGGCGGCAAAGAGCCGTCTTTGGGCGCCAGAAGATTATGTCAAGTCAACCTACTTCGACGAAGTGGTGCAGCGGGTTTATCACCGCTATCGGGAGCTCCTCACTGAGAGCAAGGCTTTGGATTTCGATGACCTGCTGATGAAAGCGGTTTATCTTTTCCGGCAGCGACCAGAGGTTCTTTCCAAGTATCAATCGCGCTACTATCACATCCTCATCGACGAATTCCAGGACACTAATATCGCCCAATATGTGCTGGCGAGGCAACTGGCGGGGAAATACCGCAATATATGTGTCGTCGGCGATCCAGACCAGTCCATATATTCCTGGCGCTGTGCCGATCTAAGAAACATCCTCAGCTTCGAGAGTGACTACCCTGATGCTAAGGTGGTATTCTTGGAGCAGAGCTACCGCTCCTCCAAAACAATCCTCGAGGTGGCGGAACAGGTGATATCGGCCAATCGACAGCGCAAGGAGAAGGGGCTTTGGACCGAGAACGATGTCGGGCTGCCGATCACTGTTGCCGAGACCTATACCGAGCAGGAAGAAGCCCAATTTGTGGTTAACGAGGTGGAAAATCTGGCCAGTGAGGGCTTGTTCAAACCCCTCGATTGCGCTGTGATGTACCGCACCAACGCTCAGTCCCGGGCTATCGAGGAGGCCTTTATTCGCTATGGGATACCCTATAAGCTGGTGGGCGGCGTCCGCTTCTATGAACGGCGCGAGGTCAAAGATGTCATCGCCTATCTCAAGCTAATCCACAACCCCTATGATAGCGTGAGCCTTTCACGGGTGATCAATGTACCCTCGCGTGGGATTGGCTCTCGCACTTTGGAGGAGCTTTCGCGGTGGGCTAAGGAGCGTTCTCTCCCTATTTATGCTGCGCTCCAGATTGTCGCTGATGAGGAAAAAAAGGACGAGGAAATCCCATTTAACCCCCGCGCTGCTCGGGCTCTGACCAGTTTCCTAACCCTGCTTAACCGGCTGATGGCTAAGAGTGAGGAGCTAAACATCGTTGAGCTTTTTGATCTGGTACTCGAAAGTTCGGGATACAGGGAATATATCCGGGAGGCGGTTGATGGGGAGGATAGATGGGAAAATATCCTGGAGCTACGCACTGTAGTCGCTGAGTATCGCCATCTGGCGCCGGAAGAAGGGCTTTCCGCCTTCCTTGAGGGAGTAGCCCTGGTTGCCGATGTTGACAGTTACGATGAAAAGGTGGATGCGGTTACGCTCATCACCCTCCACGCTGCCAAGGGGCTTGAGTTTCCGGTGGTTTTCATCGTCGGCATGGAGGAGGGGCTCCTACCCCATAGGAAGTCCTTCGATGACCGGGACCAAATGGAGGAGGAGCGCCGACTGTGCTATGTGGGGATAACGAGGGCTAAGAAGCGGGTATATCTCGTTCGTGCCTTCCGCCGTGGCTATCAGGGAAGCGGTGAGCCAACCCTGCCGTCACGCTTTCTCCTGGACATCCCTGCTCACTTGGTGATGACACCTAGCCAGTATTCGGGTGGGCGCAGGCAAGGGATAGCGTCTGTGGTATCTCCTGCTCTAAAGGCGGCATTCAAGACTGGGGATCATGTGCGCCACGCTGTCTTTGGCGACGGGGTTGTGATAAATTGCCTCTCGATTAAGGATGACCAGGAGGTCACCGTGGCTTTCAAAGGCGAAGCAGGGCTAAAGCGGTTGCTTTTGAGCCTGGCACCCTTGGGGAGGATCGAATAGTTGCACAGGGGGGTGATCTAGAAACAAAATGCTTGACACAGATATTGAAATCAAGTAAACTTTGCTCGGCTTCTCCCGTGTCAGGTGTTGCCTGACGTTTGTACAGGTATCAAAATTTGAGAGAAGGAGAAATAAAGAACAAAGGAGGTGGCAATTGGCAGAAGAGATCATCACCGACGAGATGAAAAAAGCCATTGGGGTGCCATCGGAGCCGGTCACTATTGAGATTGAGAAAGGGATGATCAGAAAGTTTGCCGAGTCTATTGAGGACCCCAATCCGCTGTGGCAGGATGAGGGGTATGCTAAGAAAAGCCGCTATGGGGGAATTATTGCCCCACCGGGTCTTCTTATGGCTGCGGAGATGAGGGGGCGAGGTATGGAAATGTCCTTCCAGCTTCCTAGGTTGCAGATTCTCGATGGTGGTGGGGAGTGGGAGTACATCAAGCCGATTAGGCCAGGTGATGTGCTAACTGTGGTGGATAAGCTTCACGACCTCAGGGAACGGGAAGGCAGGATGGGCAAGATGCTATTCATTGTGACCGAGACTACATGGACAAACCAGCACGGCGAGCTAGTGGCCAGAGCTCTTGGCACGCTAATAAATTATTAGGCAGGTGAAGCATGGCGAAACAGGTTTACTATGAGGATGTCGAAGAAGGTAAGGAGATCCCCCAACTGGTCAAAAATCCCACTACTCAGCAATTGGTGAAGTGGGCTGGCGCTTCGGGAGACTATTACCAGATCCACTACGATAAGGACTTCGCCCAGGCTGCCGGCCTGTCAGGGGTTATTGTCCACGGAAGGTTGAAGTCAAGTTTTCTTGGCCAGCTCATGAGTGATTGGGTTGGTGAGGAAGGATGGGTGAAGAAGATATCGGTGCAGCATCGGGGAATGGACTTCCCCGGAGAGCAGCTGACTTGTAAAGGGACGGTAACCAAAAAGTATATTCAGGATGGCGAGCATATTGTAGAGTTAGAGATCTGGACCGAGAACCCAAGAGGAGAAAAGACCGCTCCAGCTACTGCCACTGTGGCACTCCCTTCCCGGGGCTAGATACGGTTG
>Ga0180434_10004630_pt1 | contig 16622 bp, 11 predicted proteins | sample SS_ome_7_FD_132453 | JGI IMG/M metagenome (GOLD analysis project Ga0180434, IMG submission 132453) | Hypersaline lake sediment archaeal communities from the Salton Sea, California, USA - SS_1_D_2 metaG | ecosystem: Environmental > Aquatic > Non-marine Saline and Alkaline > Hypersaline >...
GGTCGACAGACACATTTTTGCTCAATCACCTGTAAGAACAAGAATCACCAACGTTACAAAGCTCAGAAAAGCCGTGGGCTGGCCAGACAGCTAGAACTGGTTAAAGCTGCTGGTGGCCGTTGCACTATGTGTGGCTACGACAGTAACCTGGCTGCACTGGTCTTTCACCACCTTGATACAGATGAGAAAAACTTTAAGTTAGATATGCGATCATTATCAAACCGCAAGTATTCAACCGTTCGCGCCGAAGCCCGAAAGTGCATCCTCGTATGCCGAAATTGCCACGCTGAACTGCATAACCCTCGTTTGGACTTAGCTGATCTTGTCCCCTGAGCCGGCTGCTCTGCCGCTGAGCTATGGGCCCGAAATATACAATTGCAAAGAGCGGGTGGCGGGAATCGAACCCGCAACAACAGCTTGGAAGGCTGGGGCAATACCATTTTGCAACACCCGCAGTCGGGGCGGCCGGACTTGAACCGGCGGCCTCGCGGACCCAAACCGCGCACTCTAGCCTGACTGAGCTACGCCCCGTCACTAGTAGTATACCGCTTTTGGGCTTTCTCGTCAAGCCTGGTGCTTGGGCTGCCCAGAGGGGCATGGTCTCAATGGGCGATGTGTGGTTTTGACGCCGATTGACAGCCAGTGTAGTAGTGATATACTGGGGGCGTTCATACAACTTGACGTACGCGAACAGAGAATCGCTCTGACAAACTCATGGTTGTCCATAATCAAAAGCCCAAGATGTATAGCAAGGTGCTCGTCCCGCTCGATGGATCGAAACTGGCAGAGGGAGTGTTGCCGCACGTCACAACGCTGATCCGCGACCGGGACAGCCAGGTCCATCTGCTCTCGGTCGCTCCGACAACGAGAGGAGCCAAGTGGCCGCTCGTGGATCTCCATCGTGGAGCAGAAGAACAGCAACGGGTCAAGCGGGAACTGGAAAAATATCTACAGGCCGTAGCAAAGAGGCTGGAACCGGTCGCCGCCAGCGTGCAGACCAGCGTGCGCTTTGGCCGTCCAGCCGACGAGATCCTGGCCTTTGCCGGCGACGTGGGCGCAGACCTGATCGCGACGTCCACGCATGGGCGCTCCGGCATCAGCCGCTGGGTCTTTGGCAGCGTGGCCGACCGGTTGCTTCGTGGAGCCACGTGTCCTATCCTGTTGGTGCGAGCCGGACAGGCGCAATCTCAAACGACGTACCAGCGCATCCTGGCACCGCTCGATGGCTCTGAGTTGGCCGAGCAGATATTGCCTTACATAAAGGCACTGATCCGTCCCAACCACACGCGCGTTTTTCTCGTTTCGATCTTGACGACCGGGCTGGGCGAGCGCACGGTAACGCTATTGACGAGTTACCCGCCGGGTCTCCAACTGGCCACCACCGCGCTCCACCATGCCGAAATCCAGATGCGAACCTACCTGCGGAGCGTGGCCGCTGTATTGCGCGAGCAAGGGGCAGTAGTGAATGTCGCCGTCCGCCAGGGTTCGCCGACCGAAGAGATTTTGGACTATGCCGACGAAATCGAAGCCGACCTGATCGGCATGACCACCCACGGGCTTTCCGGTCCAAGTCGATGGGTGTATGGGAACGTGGCAGGTCAGGTACTGCAAGGCTCCCAAAGCCCCGTGCTCCTGGTGCGTCCCACGGGCGTAGGCAGTGATTCACGATAAGATCGTCGAGTTGTAGGGACTTGCGTTGACAAATGGGGGTGATGTAGAATCCCCTGGTTAAGCATCTACTCAAGGGTCAAATTTTGCAGGTCGGATAGCTGTGTTGCACCAACACGTTTATCCTGGAGTGAACAAGAGAGGTATGGCATGCTCGATTTAGCATTCATTCGCGAACAGCCGGAACGTGTCAAGGTGGCTCTGCAAAGCCGGAATGAAGACACCATGCAGGTGGACACGATCGTGGCGCTGGATGCACAACGGCGCGAGATACTCACGGAGGTTGAAGCACTCCGGGCTGAGCGCAATCGCGTCTCCAAGGAGATCGGCCGGCTTCGAGACCAGAAGGAGCGGGAGCAGCTCATCGCCGCGATGCGCCAGGTAGGCGACCGCATCGACGAATTTGAGACTCAGTTGCGCCAGGTCGAGTCGGATCTCCAAACGGCCATGCTTAAGGTGCCTAACCTGCCTCACGAGAGCGTCCCCGTCGGCCCCGACGAAACGCACAATACCGTCGCGCAGACCTGGGGAGAGCCGCGGGAATTCGACTTTGAGCCGGTGCCTCACTGGGACTTGGGGCCGGAGTTGGGGATCCTCGATTTCGAGCGAGGCGTGAAACTCTCCGGTAGCCGATTCTACGTCTTGCGCGGGGCTGGAGCGCGTCTACAGCGGGCGCTCATCGCCTGGATGCTCGACGTGCACATCAGGGAACACGGCTACACCGAGATCTACCCCCCTTTCGTCGTCAAGGAAGCGGGTATGTGGGGCGCGGGCCAACTTCCCAAGTTCGCCGACAACATCTATCACGATGTAGAAGATGATTTCTGGTTCATCGGTACTGCCGAAATTCCGCTGACGAACTTGCACCAGGATGAAATTCTGCACGGCGACGATCTGCCCTTGCGCTACGTGGCTTACAGCACCTGTTTCCGCCGCGAGAAAATGAGCGCCGGGCGGGATGTGCGCGGCATCAAGCGCGGACACCAGTTCGACAAGGTGGAGATGTACAAGTTCACCACTCCAGAGAGCAGTTACACAGAGCTGGAGGCGATGGTTGAGGATGCGCTGGAGATCTGTCGTCTCCTGGACGTTCCCTACCGATTGGTCAATTTCTGTACAGGCGACCTGGGTTTCACTGCGGCCAAGACCTATGACATCGAGATGTGGGCGCCGGGTTGCGGTGAGTGGCTGGAAGTGAGCAGCGTGAGCAACTGCGAAGCGTTTCAGGCACGGCGGGCGAACATCCGCTACCGGCCAGAGCCGGGGGCCAAGCCCCGCTTCGTTCACACACTCAACGGTTCCGGGCTGGCCTTACCTCGGGTGATGATCGCGGTTATGGAGAATTATCAGCAAGCAGATGGCAGTATTGTGGTGCCTGAGGTGCTGCGACCGTGGATGGGGGGGATCGAGATCATCACTGGCGGGATATAATAGTGCGGGATCGTTCTCCGGCCATTTGCCTGGGACAATCGCTTTAACCTGGTGGTTTCCTATCAGACCCTGGGTGTTCCAAAAAAATTTCTTGACAAAGAGCCTTCTCGCGGTATAATAGCAACGTTTGGCCCGCTAGCTCAATGGGAGAGCAGGGGCCTCTTAAGCCCTTGGTTGCAGGTTCGAGTCCTGCGCGGGTCATATGACCCCCTCATCTGTAGCACGGTAGGACGTACAGCGTCTGGCGTTGGCTGTAGGTCCTCCATCATTTGCCTGTCTTTGAGTCTACATAGGTCGTTGACACAATCCGCCGAATCTGGTAGAATATAGAGCGTGAGAACCACAGAAGTGTTGCTACGCGGATCCTGTTTCCCACGATGTGGACGTGTGGGCCTGCTAGAACGTTTTTTCTACTTGATAAATACTGTGCTGGACTGGATGTACAGAATTTATCACAGTATGTGTCTGCATCACCGATGGCTCTATCGCCTGGGTCAACACTCGTGGTTCCGCTCCACCGCGACAAATGGCAACAACGCTGCTATAGCGCTTCTATAGCATATTCGGTAGTCCACCTCCTACTTTGAGGTGGACTATGTTTAATCGGGTGTTGCTGGGTCAAGTGCAGATAAGAGTTCAGGCTTCCGAGATTTGGGCATTGCTATGTCTTGACAAGGCCTGTTCATAAACCTCGGAGGTTATGGGCGAGGCATACGGCTTCATTGCTTCAAGGTTATCTCAGCAAAGCGAAAGGAGGTGGTGGACGCTCACATTTATTCTTCTACGGGTTGGTCTCTCCTGGGGATGGCGTCCCCATAGCCAAGTGAAAGCCCGTACTGGTTGTTTTCCTTTAAGATATATGAAAAGTCAGGAGGAGAAAGTAAAAAATGAAAAAGTTAACGGTTATTAGTCTAGTTTTGCTGCTCAGCATCGTGACGGCTTGCGGCCCCCAGGCGGCGCCGTTCGAGTGTACAGATGAATGGGGCTGCGTCACCATCGCTCCAGAAGACCCGGTTCGCATTGGCTACGCCCTGGTAATCAGTGGCCCGAACGAGTCGCTGGGTGTGGCCTGCGTGCATGGCGTCGAGATCGCCACGAACGACAAGGGCGAACTGCTCGGTCATTCGATCGAGATCGTTGGTGAGGACTCGCTGTGCAGCGCCGAGGGCGGACAGACGGCCGTCACCAAGTTGGTCTCTGATCCCAGCTTGCTGGGCATCATTGGCCCCAACTGTTCCAGCGCGGGCGTGCCGGCCTCCAAGATCGCGGCCGACGCCAACGTGGTGATGATCTCGCCTTCCAACACCGCCCCGTCGTTGACACATCCCGACACGCATGAAAAAACCTACCTGCGCAGTTGCCATAACGACAACGTCCAGGGTAAGGCTATGGCGACCTTTGTCTACAACGAGCTGGGCCTGCGCACCGCTGCCACCATCCACGACGGCAGCCCCTACGCCGACCAGTTGCAGCAGGTGTTCGCCGACTCATTTGAGGAAATGGGCGGCACCATCACCTCTCAGGAGGCCGTCAACGTGGGCGACACCGACATGCGCCCCATCTTGACGACCATCGCTGTTGACTCGCCGGAGCTGATCTACTACCCGATCTTTATCGCTGAGGGCGGGTTCATCACCGTGCAGGCAAAAGAGACCGACGGCCTGGAGAACACGGCCCTGGCGGTCGCGGATGGGTGTATGTCGCCGGACTTTATCGAAGCCGCAGGCGACGCTGCCGAGGGTATGTACGCCTCTGGCCCGGACCTCTCCTTTGAGAACGATCTGGCCGTGCACTTTATGGAAACCCACCGGTCAGAGTACGGCGGGGATCCAACGTCCGTCTTTTACGCGCACGCCTACGACGGGACGCTCATGCTCTTTGCCGCCATCGAGAAGGTCGCGACACAGGATGAGGATGGCACGCTGCACGTTGGTCGCAAGGCGTTGGCTGATGCCATGTTCGCTACCAAGGACTTTGAGGGCATCACCGGCACGCTGAACTGCGACGAGTACGGCGACTGCGCTGACCCCAAGATCGCGGTCAACAAGATCACGGGCGGCGAGTACGTGCCGATTTGGACTGACTAGGGAGTACGCTCTATGAGGGTCTGGCGTTTAGGCGTCTGACCTGGAGCTAGATAGTGCTGGGGATGAGTCCGGGTGGACTTTTCCGGACTCATCCCCCTCTTGTATAATGGAGAAGAGTTATGGACAGAAGTGCTATACGTCAATGGTTTGAACGACTTGATTATCTCGATGTTGTCCTTTGGTTGTTCCGCGTCGTGCTTCTCGTGGGCATCGTCTGGGGGACGGCGGCTACCCTGCTTGGCGGCAAGTATTCTGCCGAGATCTGGTTGGACTTTTTGGTTTTTGGCCTGGCCCAGGGTAGTCTCTACGCGCTGATCGCCCTGGGATACACACTGGTGTACGGTGTGTTGCTCATGATCAACTTTGCTCACGGCGAGTTCTTCATGTCGGGAATCTTTACTGCCACAGTCTTTATCGCGATTCCGATGGGAGAGTCCGGGTTCACGGATCGCCATCCAATCGTAGCGCTACTCATCATCAGCGCCGTGGCGATGGCTGTCTCGGTGGGTATCGCCGTGCTGACCGAGCGCGTGGCCTACCGCCCGCTCCGTCGCGCCCCGCGCCTAGTGCCATTGATCACGGCTATCGGCGCGTCATTTTTCTGGCAGTACTTTTTCCGCGGCCTGTACGGTTCTGGTATCACGGCCTTTCCCGACGTGGCTCTCGTGAAGGGTCTTTGGTCCATTGGAGGGATAGAAATCCAGAAAGCGCAAGTCGTCGTGATCATAGCCTCTGTCTTTCTGCTGATTGGACTCTATTTCTTTGTGATGCGGACCAAGATCGGGAAGGCGATACGAGCCGTGTCGGAGAACAAGGACATTGCCGCGCTGATGGGGATCGACGTAGATCGAGCGATCACGCTCACCTTTGTGGTCGGTGCAGCGATGGCCGGGGCGGCCGGCGTGCTGTACGCCCTGATGTACCGCCAGGTGGCCTTCATGATGGGGTTCTACCCGGGCATCAAAGCCTTTACCGCTGCCGTGCTGGGAGGCATCGGTAGTATCCCCGGCGCTGCGATAGGCGGGTTGCTCCTGGGGGTCTTTGAAGCGGTGGGACCGAATCTGTTTCTGGAGGGCGTGGGCATCACCGCGCCCTATCAGCTCAAGGACGCGATCGCCTTCACGATGCTGGTGCTGATTTTGCTGGTCCGGCCCCAGGGCATCATGGGCGAACCGTTGGCCGAGAAAAAGGCCTGAGGGGGATGACGATGACAATGGACACAGAAACACGCTTAGACTGGGGGGAGATCGTCCGGCTGGGACTCTTGGCCGGGGTGATCGCCTTGGCACTCTGTGCAACTGGCGTAGTAGGAACGTTTGGCGGGCGCGACGTCATCGGCGGGGTGCTCAGCGTGGGTCACGTCTTTCTTTTTGGGGCGACCATCGGCTGCGCATATCTCGCCGCTCAGCGAAACGCGTGGGATCAGACGGGACAAGTCCTCCTGGGAGGGTTGGTGCTGGGCCTGCTCTCCATCTTGCCGGTGATCTTGTTGGTGATCTTGGGGGGGATCGTCGATGCGGAGGGCGAAGTCTTTATACGCCAGTTTCTGCTCAATATCTCCCACGATCTATTGGACATGTTGACCTTTGGGCAAGGGCAAGCCGTAGGCTCCCTCCTACTAGCCCTGGTGGCGGCCGTGCTGGGTGTGGTCGGGGCCAGCTTCTACTTGCTCTCCTCGCGCGTGCGAAAACCCTTGTTCGCCGGCCTGACAGCGGTCCTTTTGATCGGGCTGTTGGCCGAAACGATCATACTGGCGTGGGGCAATCAAGGACTCGGCCTGGCGATCCGGCGGGTCGTGTTCGCTCGGAGGGGTTTATCCATATTGGGCGCCGTCCTGGTTTTTCTGATCGTCGCGGGCCTCACGAGCTGGTGGGATCGCCAGGGAGATCGAATCAAAGCGCGCGTGGACGCGCTCCCGCCCGGGCAGCAGCGGAACGTGCGCTTGGCCGGGATAGGGCTGGGGATCCTGCTGATGCTGTTTCTGCCGGTGATCTTGCGCACGTACCTGACCGAGGTGATCAACAACGTCGGTCTATATGTTTTGATGGGTCTGGGGCTGAACATCGTGGTCGGCCTCGCGGGCCTTTTGGACCTGGGGTACGTGGCCTTTTTCGCCATCGGGGCTTATGTGATGGGGGTGCTCACTTCCTACGGCGATCTGGGCATCGCAGGGATGTCCTTCTGGGTCGCCCTGCCCATCGCAGTGGGTTCCGCGGTATTTGCGGGCATCCTCCTGGGGATCCCGGTGCTGCGCATGCGAGGCGACTATTTGGCGATCGTCACCATGGGCTTTGGAGAGATCATCCGCATCCTGGCGATATCGGATGCTCTGGCTCCTGCCATCGGCGGTGCACAGGGCGTCCTGTTGATCCCCAAGATCCCCGTCGTCGGTCTGGAAAATGGACTGGTCTCGCCAGAGCGACTCTACTATATGATCCTGGCCGGGTGCCTGCTGGCCTTTTTCGTCTCCTGGCGGCTGCGTGATTCGCGCCTGGGACGGCAATGGATGGCGGTGCGCGAGGATGAAGACGTGGCCGAAGCGATGGGCATCAGCCTGACCAGGGTCAAGCTGCTGGCCTTTGCCATCGGCGCCGGCTTTTCCGGGCTTTCAGGGGCGATCTTTGCGACCAAGATCGGCTCGGTCTTTCCCCACAGTTTCAACATCATCGTTTCCATCAACGTGCTGTCCTTGATCATCGTGGGCGGTATGGGGAGCTTTCCTGGCGTGGTAGTGGGGGCGCTCTTCTTGGTGGGGCTGCCAGAGCTGCTGCGCGAGTTCGCCGAGTACCGGATGTTGATGTACGGCGCGTTGTTGATTCTCATGATGCTCGTTCGGCCGGAGGGTTTCTGGCCATCTGAAGTCAGAAAGCGCGAGTTGCGCACTGACGAGGGGCCGTTGGAATCTGATGAAGGGCGTGTGAGCGAGCCGACATAATCTACAAGAGGGATAAACCTATGAGTACTATTCTTACTTCCGAGCAAGTTACCAAGCGTTTTGGCGGCCTGACAGCGGTCAATACATTTAGCTTTGAGGTTCCCGAGCATTCCATCGTCAGTATCATCGGGCCAAATGGAGCGGGGAAAACCACCTTTTTCAACTGCGTCACCGGTTTCTATGGATTCGAAGAAGGCGAGATATGGTTCAACGGCCACATGTTGAACGGGCGGTCGCCGGACCGCATCGCCTGCCTGGGCATCACCCGCACCTACCAGAACATCCGTCTCTTTGCCAATATGAGCGCCATCGAGAACATCCTGGTCGGCATGGAACCGCAACTGAAACGTGGTTGGTTCGGGGCCGTTGTCGGCTCGAGGGCCACGCGGGAAGAAGAGAGACAAGCGGTGGATGAAGCCCTCAGGCTGCTCGAGTTCGTTGGACTGAGGGGCAAGGGAGATCTCCTGGCAAAGAATCTGCCCTACGGCGATCAGCGGCGTCTCGAAATCGCGCGCGCACTGGCCGGCGAGCCCACGCTGCTGCTCCTCGACGAGCCGACGGCGGGCATGAACCCGCAAGAGTCGAATGTGATGATGGACTTTATTCGCAGATTGCGGGACGAACTGGGAATCACCATCCTACTGATCGAGCATGATATGCGGGTGGTGATGGGCATCTCCGAGCGGGTCACGGTGATTGATTATGGCAGCAAGATCGCCGAGGGCACGCCGGGAGAGATCCAGCGTAATCCGCGCGTGATCGAAGCCTACCTCGGAAGAGGCGCTGCTACCGGTTTTGCCACTAACGGCTGAGATCAAGGAGTGACTCCCATGCCAATGCTAGAAGTTCATGACCTACACACGTATTACGGTAACATCCACGCCCTGAAGGGCATCTCGATCAACGTCGAGGAGGGTGAGATCGTCACCCTGATCGGCGCCAATGGCGCCGGAAAGACGACGACCCTGCGCACGATCTGCGGGCTGATCGAACCGAGCCAGGGCAAGGTCTCCCTCGAAGGCGAGGACCTGTCCGCTTACAAGGCTCACGAGATCGTCTACAAGGGAGTGGCCATGGTGCCGGAGGGCCGGGGCGTCTTTGCCAAGCTCACCGTCGCCGAGAACCTGGATATGGGCGCCTATTCCCGTGACGATCGCGCGGGCATCGCCAAGGACCTGGATCGTGTATTTGCGCTCTTTCCGCGCCTCGAAGAGCGTCGAACCCAGGTGGCTGGAACCTTGAGCGGAGGCGAGCAACAGATGCTGGCCACCGCCCGCGCCTTGATGGCACGCCCTCGATTGTTGTTGATGGACGAGCCTTCGATGGGACTGGCGCCCGTTCTGGTGGAGGATGTCTTTGATAGAATCCTGGAGATCAACAAGGAAGGAACGACGGTCCTGCTCGTCGAGCAGAACGCGCACATGGCTCTCCAGATCGCCAGCCGAGGGTACGTCCTCCAGACCGGGGAGATCGTCTTGAGCGACGACGCCGACGGTCTGCGGCGAGATCCGATGGTACAGAAAGCTTACCTGGGGATGGAGTAGCCGTCAAACTGATCGATACTGGGTGAGAATTTCCAGATGCAGAAATCCAAGTTCGTTGGGTGAACAAGTGATAAAAATCTCCCGCCAACGTGTGTCAGCGGGAGATTTTTGCGTTCATTCAACACAAGGCGCTAGTCTGCACTCTTTTGGCGCAGCAATAGAAAGCGAGGGGGACGTTTTTCCATCTGGGTGATGGTCAGCCAGGAAAGAGCAGCGCCGACCAACATCAGGATGACGAACAACCAGTCCCACGCGCCGCTAGTATTTTTCATGTTAGGAAAAATCATCATTGCGCGCACGACAATGTTGATCCCCTGGACAAAAACCAGAGAAACCCGGCCCGTCAGAGGAGTGAGCACGCCCGCGTTCATTCCTAACAGGGTAAGCACAAGCAATAGCAAGAGAGAAGGGGGCAGCACTGCCGACTGAGGGGATTCTTGAAAGAACGTCGGGGGATACAATACAATAGCAACGATCTGTAGCAAAAACAGGCCGAGAATCGTCATTCGTTCACGTGACATGTTGATCCCCTCCAATGGGTAGGAACTTTTCCAAGTCTGTCGCCCGATTGACCGGTAGATTGTACCCGTCAACAGGATATAGTCAGACAAGATTATACTCGCCTCGCGGCACTAAGTCAAATGGGTGCGTTTCAAATGAGTTGAGAGATGTTCGTAGTACGCGCTTCAGCGCGCTGTTGCGGCGATAAATCGCCTACTACGAACCAAACCCCAACTGATATGAAACACACCCAAGTCAAATGAGGATGCTAACCCTTCACTCCCGGCGATTTGGGTAGACAGATCGGGCTTGACAGGTGAAAATAGATCGGTAAAATGGTTGCTTAACATATAGCTTTTAATAAGGAGTTACACTATGGATCTAAATCAGTTCGTCAACATCCTTGTTCCCCTGGCTGGTGTTTTCGGCCTGGGGATGATCGCCTTCCTCTACCAATGGCTGCAAAAGCAGGATACCGGCACAGATCGCATGAGGGAAATTGCGCGCTTTATCCAGACCGGGGCGAACGCTTTCCTCCACCGCGAGTTTATCACCATCGTTCCCTTCGTGGTGATCCTGGCTGTGGTGTTGTTCTTCGTCATGCCGGAGGGCAATTGGCAGATCGCCCTGGGCGTTGTCGTCGGGGCGGCTTTCTCTCTGCTGGCTATCTACATCGGGATGAATGCATCGGTGCGGGCCAACGTGCGCACCACCAGTGCGGCCCGCACTTCGGCCGGTAAGGCGCTGACCGTCGCTTTCCGTGGCGGTTCCATCATGGGGCTGAGCATCGTGACCCTCAACCTGCTGGGGATCGTGCTGCTCATGTGGCTCTTTGGCGTGAATCCAGACGATCCAGAGGGTATCAGTTTGCTGGTTGGCTTTGGCTTTGGAGCCAGCCTCTCGGCGCTCTTTGCCCAGTTGGGCGGCGGCATCTATACCAAAGCCGCCGACATCGGGGCCGACCTGGTGGGCAAGGTCGAGACCGGCATCCCCGAGGACGACCCGCGCAACCCGGCCGTCATCGCCGACCTGGTAGGAGATAACGTCGGCGACTGCGCTGGCCGCGGCGCCGACCTCTTCGAGTCGGGCGCCGATAACGTGATCACCACGATGATCGTCGCAATGTCTCCCATCTTTATGAGCAAATACGGATGGGCCGGCGTCATGTTCCCTCTCGTAGCGAGGGCGATTGGCATCGTGGCTACGGTGGTCGGTGTCTTTATGGTACAGGGACGGGAAAAGACAAGCCCTACCCGAGCCGTCAATACCGGCCTCATCAGCACCGCCGTGACCTGTATGATCTTCTTTTACGCCGTGGCGCGCTGGCTGATGAACGACTTGGGCCTCTTCTGGGCGCAGGCGCTGGGCATGGTAGGGACCTTCTCGATCGTGTTCGTCGTCCAATATTACACCGGCCCTCACGGGAAACCGGTGCGCGAGACCGCCCGGTACGCCCAGGGCGGGCCGGCGCTGGGCATCCTGCAAGGATTATCCTACGGCATGGAGAGCACGGTCTGGGGTTCGTACATCCTGGGGTTTATCGTGCTCCTCTCCTATTTTATCGGAGGCGGGGGGTTGGAGGGTATCTACTACGTCGCCGCCGCCACGATGGGCATCAAGGAGATGAAAGGGATCATCATGGCCGGCGACACCTTTGGTCCCATCGCCGACAACGCGGCTGGCATCAGCGAGATGGCAGGCCTGGGCAAGGAAACACGCGAGGCTGGCGACGCCCTGGACGCTGTGGGCAACGTGACCAAAGCCCTGGCCAAGGGATACGCCATGGGCGCGGCGACTATGGGGAGCATCGTGATCCTCTTCGCCTATCTCTTTGAGCTTACGCGCATACAGGGCATCCAAGTAACCCACATCGACGACCTTTTGGTCAACCTGGTCAATCCCGCGAGCGTCACCGCTCTTTTCTGTGGGGTCGCCATGCCTTACCTGTTTTCGGCGCTCACCTTGCGCGCCGTCAACGACGGCGCGTTCAAACTGATCGACGAAGTGCGACAGCAGTTCTGCGATATCACCGGGCTGATGGAAGGCACAGCCTTGCCAGACTATGCGCGCTGTGTCGACATCACCACGCTCAATGCCCTGCGGAGAATGGTGGGACCTACCGTCGTCTCACTGGTGATCCCCGTCATCATGGGTTTTGCCCTGGGACCCTGGGCGCTGGCAGCCTATCTGATCGGCGTCAAGACGTCATCGTCGGCGTTGTCCAAGTCGATGTTCAACGCCGGCGGCACCCTCGATAACGCCAAAAAGCTCGTCGAAGAGGGCGAGTTCGGCGGCAAAGGCAGCGAGGCCCACGCATCTACCGTGATCGGCGACACCTTTGGCGATCCTTTGAAGGACACGGCGGGGCCGTCTTTGCACATCCTGGTCAAGCTACAGAATATCATGTCCATCACCCTGCTGCCGTTGTACGTTAAGTATAGTCTGAAACTGTTTCAATAGCGCCTGACCAGACAAACTGGAAAACAGCTCAAATACAGATCGTCAATTTAGCTCGCGGCGGCTGCCACTGGTCAGCGCAGACCTTGGGGGTTTCCCCTGTACTCCCGGAAACCTCCGAGGTCTTACTATCGGCCATTAACCCAAGAAAAGGAGCAAGCGCTATGAGCGAGAACAGAACCGAGTACGACGTCACCGTCATCGGCGCGGGGCCGGGCGGCTACGTGGCCGCCATCCGCGCCGCTCAACTGGGGCTGAAGGTCGCCCTGGTCGAAAAAGAGCGTCTGGGAGGCGTGTGTCTTAATTGGGGCTGCATTCCGACCAAGGCACTCCTGCGCAACGCTGAGGTCATCTCCCTGCTGAAACAGGGCAAGGAGTTTGGCTTCACTGTCGAGGGGTTCGAGGCCGACTTTGGCGCGGCAGTGGACCGCAGCCGCAAGGTCTCCGAGCGGCTGGTCAAGGGCGTCGGCTCGCTGATGCGGGGGAACGAGATCGACGTGATCGAGGGAACCGGCGCGTTGAAATCGCCCAACGAGGTCTCGGTGGCATTAAACGAGGGCGGCGCGCGCACCCTGGAGACGCGCAACGTCATCGTCGCCACCGGCGGGCGGGCGCGCAGTATCCCCGGTATCACCCCCGACGGCGCGCGCATCCTGACCTATCGAGAGGCGATCGTGCTGCGCGATCTGCCCGCTTCGGTCGTCGTCGTCGGGGCCGGGCCGATTGGGATGGAGTTCGCCCACGTCTGGCACAGCTATGGCGCTCAGATCACCGTCGTCGAGATGCTTCCCCACGCGCTACCGCTGGAGGACGAGGCGGTCAGCGCGGAGGTGGAACGGGCTTTCAAGCGGCGCAAAGTGAAACTTTTGACCTCGACGCGCGTGCAGGGTATAAAAGTGAGCGACGGAGGCGTGCGGGTAAGTGTGTCCAACGACAAAGGCGAGCAAGTGCTGGAGGCAGAGCGGGCGCTCATCGCCATCGGCGTGCGGCCCAACAGCGAGAGCCTGGGTCTGGAAGAGATCGGCGTGCAAGTGGAGCGAGGGCACATCGTCGTGGACGAGAGTATGCGCACCAACGTCTCCGGCGTCTATGCCGTCGGCGACGTGACCGGCAAGTTCCCGTTGGCCCACGTCGCCTCGGCCCAGGGCGTGATCGCGGCGGAGGTGATCGCGGGAGCAGACACGGTGACGCTGGATTATGAGGCGATGCCGCGCTGCACCTACTGCCAGCCGCAGGTGGCCAGCCTCGGCATCACCGAGGCGCAGGCGCTCGAACGGGGGCGTGAGATCAAGGTGGGCGAGTTCCCCTTCCGCGCCAACGGCAAGGCGTTGGGGTTGGGCGAGCGGGATGGCTTTATCAAGATCGTGGCCGACGCGAACACCGGCAAGATCCTGGGCGCTCACCTCGTCGGCCCGGAGGTGACCGAGTTGCTGCCGGAGCTATCGCTGGCCCACACCTATGGCCTGACGCCAGAGCAGATCGCGCGCACGGTCCACGCCCATCCCACGTTGAGCGAGGTGTTGATGGAGGCCGCGCACGGGGTGTTTGGGAAAGCGATCCACAAGTGATGAAGGGCCGATAAAAACTCCAAGACCGACGCTTGGCTTCTACGGCAGTCCGGGTATAATTACTCCCGACGATTATGCGAGTAAACCCGGTGATTCACCAACACATAAAGCCGTTTCCCCTGTTCACCCTGGCCCGGCTCGGTTTGGCGCTGGCGCTGGCGGCGCTGATGCTGACCAACGTGGCGGCCTCGACCCAGGTAATCTACGCGGCTACCACGTACACAATTGCTGTAGACAGCGTGGACGACGATAACCCAAACGGCGGCTGTACCTTGCGGGAAGCCATCGCTCTGGCCAACTCGGGTGCAGGTGCAGGCGCACATGCCAATGGATGCACCATAGCTGAGAGTGGAGGCTCCCCCTCCACACCGATTGTCTATGAGATCAACCTGCCGAGCTACACGTACACTCTGAGCGGCGCAGCAGGGGAGGATGAGAACGCGAGCGGCGACCTCGACATCTCGGCCAATGTGGTTATCAGCGGCGCTCAGACCACCATCAGCGGTGGGGGGATCGACCGGGTGTTCCACATTGACCCCACCGGAATTGGCGACGTCACCGTCAGTATCTTTTCGCTGGTCATTCAGGATGGCTATGTCACCTTTGGTGATAATAACGGCGGTGGCATCTATAATAACAATGGCATGGTGTACATTGCCGATAGCACACTCTCTGGTAACCAGGCCGTTGTACTCGGTGGCGGCATCTACAACCAGGACGGCACGGTGAGCGTCACCGCCAGCACGCTCTCCGGCAACCAGGCCGGTGTGCTCGGTGGGGGCGTCTACAATAAAGGTTCACTGAGCATCACCGACAGCACTATCCTCGCCAACACATCAGCAGAAAGCGGCGGCATCAGAGTCTATGCCGACAGCTCCGGCAGCGCCACGACGACGATCAGAAATAGCGCGGTCATCTCCAACACGGCGGGCGACGCCGGCGGCGGCGGTATCCAGGTCTGGGCCAGTCCCAAAAGCACCGTTACGGTGACACTCGACAGCAGTATCGTCAGCCACAATCACTCTGACGGTGACGGCGGCGGCATACAGGTCTGGGCCAGCGAAAGCACGGCTACGGTGACGCTCGACAACAGCACCCTCAGTGGCAACAGCGCTGATGCTAGTGGCGGCGGTATCCACCTCTCTGGCGGCACGGTGAATCTCAACAACGTCACGATCACCGACAACACAGCGGACGACGATGACAGTGGTGACGACAGCGGCGGAGGGATTTGTGTGGCCAGTGGTGAGGTCCATGTCAAAAACTCCATCGTCGCCGGCAACCACGACAAGAGCGGCACGGGCGCGGAAGACTGTAGTATCTCGGGCACGTTCAACTCCCAGGGGTACAATCTGACAGGCGACGGCGCCGGTTGCCCTGGTGAGGGAACCGGCGATCAGGTCACTGCCGACCCCCGGCTTGCCACCCTGTCCGACAATGGTGGCGGTACCCCAACCCACGCTTTACTTTCTGGCAGCCCGGCCATTGATACTGCCGATTGCATGGACATGGGCGGCAGTCCTGTCACTGCCGATCAGCGAGGCGTGTCTCGGCCGATGGATGGGGATGGCGACGGCGCCGTGCTCTGCGACGTGGGAGCTTATGAGGCCGTCCCACTGTCCATCCGCAAGACGGTCACACCGACCGACGCCGCCTATCACGGCGTCGTGACCTATACGGTCTTGCTGAGTAACGGCGATTTGGTTGATAGGACCGATGTCTCGTTGACCGACACGCTGCCTAGCCAGGTAGATTTTTCCAGTTGGGCGATACAGCCATCCGGGACCGACGAATCTGGCGATGAAATCACCTGGGGAGGGCGGGTCTTGGCCCAGGATGTCATTACTTTCGCCTTCATCGTCACGCACACGGGCGACTATGGGGACGTTGTGACGAACACGGCGGAGTACCGTCACGCTATCGGGAGTGGCAGCGCCAGTGCCACGTTCACGGTCGAACCGATGAACTTTATCTATCTGCCAGTCGTTCTCAGGAATACATAGCTATTTTGAAGAGCTGTCTGACTTGTCAAAAACTACACAGGGCGTTATACTGAAGTATAATCAACAAAATGGAGGAGAAACGTGCGAAAATTGCTTGTCTTTGCTATCGTGATACTGGTATTGGCCGCTTGCCAGAGTGAGAACCAGGACGTGGAGAAAGTACTCGAGTCGAGCCGCGCTCACCTGGAAGCGGGCGAGTATGAAGAAGCCCTTACAGAGTTGGAGGCTGCGGTCGAGGAGAATCCTGACAACAGCGATGCGCACTTTTTGTTGGGACAGACCTATAACCAGACCGGCGAGTTCCTCAAAGCGGTGGATCAGTTTAACGAGGTGCTCAGGATCGATCCCGAAAGCGCCGCCGCCCATCACAACCTGGGTGTGACGTACTTCCAATTGCAGAACCCGGGGGCCGCCGTCGCCGAGTTTCA
>Ga0180434_10004632_pt1 | contig 16617 bp, 19 predicted proteins | sample SS_ome_7_FD_132453 | JGI IMG/M metagenome (GOLD analysis project Ga0180434, IMG submission 132453) | Hypersaline lake sediment archaeal communities from the Salton Sea, California, USA - SS_1_D_2 metaG | ecosystem: Environmental > Aquatic > Non-marine Saline and Alkaline > Hypersaline >...
CCCTTCTATGTTTATCAGGAGCAGGGACAAGGAGAACGAAGAGTCGCTAGACGGGGAACGGAGATGTATGAGAACATTAGAGGAGGATTTAGGTGATCACGACGGAAGAGAAGATCGCATCGCTCGGATACACTTTCAGGGCGAAGCTGTACAGGATGATTCTTGAGAATCCTGGGCAGAGTAACGTAGACTTGGCGAACAAGGTTGACCAGCCCATGAACGTGTGGCCTCACCTGCGCAAGCTCGTTGAGGCGGGGCTTATTCGTAAGGTCGAGCAGGGACCTCGCGATGTGGTATACTACCCAGAGGAGGATGTTGCCAAAGAACTATCAGCTTGGTTTACGCCCACAGCCGCCTAGACAACCAAAGGAGCGACAGACAATGACCCTCAGACTCTCTATCTCTGACGTTCGCACGTTTCTTGAGTGCCGTCGCAAGTGGACCTTCCGTTCACGCAACGCGATGGGACTTGAGCCCTCACAGCCGTCCAAGGCCCTCATGCTCGGGACGGCTGTGCATGAGGCTCTTGCTGCCTACTATGGTAACAAGCTCCAAACGATACCGGAAGAACAACGGGCGCAGTTCTCCCCACTATCCGCCTTCTCAAAGTCTTGGGCGCACCAACTATCCAGCTATGGGATCCCACAGGTGCGCATCAAGAGTGGCAAGGATGATGAGTTCTCCGATCTGCATGGCGAACTGTCCGAAGCGCGAGAACTCGGCCACGGGATGGTCAAGCACTATGTGCGATGGGCGGAAGTAGCCGATCGTGGGTATACCGTCGAAGCTGTAGAGTTCCCCTTCGAGGTCCCCATAGACTACACAGGGGTTACGTTCTCTGGTGTGATCGATCTCGTGCTTCGAGATAAGCTCACAGGGCGGCTGTACATCGTCGACCATAAGACGTATACTTCGCCTCCTAACGAGACGCTATTGCAGATGGACCTCCAGGCGCTCGCCTATGAATGGGCCGTATCTGAGAAGAATGTCCTCGGTATCGAGGGAGATCTCGCCGGTACGATCTTTAACGTCCTGCGCAAGCGGGTCCCTGGCGAGGTCAAAGTTCTTAAGAGCGGTAAGCTATCCAAGAACAAGCGCCAGCTCGTCACGCCAGAGATATATCGCCAAGCCGTCCGTGATCACGGGCTCAATATGGCGGAGTACGAGGGCTTCATTCGTGCTCTCGATCCGAACAAGTTCAACGAGCGTCACACGATCATGGCGGACCCCGCACGTCGTAGGTACTTTGTTCGCGTACTTCGTCAAGCTCGGGATGAAATGAAGCGGATGATCGAAGACGCAACGATGCTTGAGTTCTCCATCCCGACGACGACTAGAGCCTGTGCATACTGCGACTTTCGTGACCTTTGCATGGCCTCGATCACAGGGTGTCCAAACACGGCGCACGGCAAGTTCCGCAAGCGCCCCAGCAATAAAATTATGGAGTAGGGTATGCCAAAGATTCTGCTTGATGATATCAAGCAAACTAAGATCAGCGCCTTGTTGTATGGACCCCCAAATGCGGGGAAGACATATCTCGCAGGATCGGCGCTTCTCGTTCCCGAACTGAGACCCGTATTCATCATGGATTGTGAGGGTGGACTGGCATCTATTCCCCACTTCATTAGAGGGGCGGGGGAAGAGGTAATCCTTTGGTCGTTGCAGGGCAATAGCGACTATCAAATGTTGCGATCTGCGCTGTTCGATGAGAGCCCAATTAAGACCGTTATCATCGACGGACTTGGTGAGCTATATAACTTCATGATGGAGCAAGAACTCGCTGCGGCAGGAAGGGAGGGGGGAACGCCACAGTTGCAGGACTATGGAAAAGTGCGCACAAGGATGTCGTCCCTATTCAGAAAAGCGCGAACCGTGGCGAAGCGCCATCTTATCGTGACCTGTCACGACGAGATCGATAAGGACGAGACCACAGGGGGGATGTACATATCTCCCGCCCTAACGGGAAAACTCGGGAAGGAGATCAGCCAGTTCTTTTCCATCCAGGCCTATCTAACGACGGAGACAAAAGTACGAGGAGGCGAGCTGACAGAGAAAAACTACATTGCGCAGATCGATGGCTATGGCCGTGTTAGGGCCAAGTTCCGATCGCCCGAGGACCTACCCGGTCGACTGGAGAACACGAACATGGCAGAGATCTATGATATGGTAATCCGTCCTTGGCAAGAAGAATCAACATCAGTGTTCGGTAATTAAGGAGACTAACATGCCAGTTATCAAAAAAGTACTCAATAGCGTTTCCGTTGATGATTCGCCCCTCCCAGCCGGTAGTTACGTCTGTGAGGTCGCAAGTATTGAGCAGAAGCCTAGCAAGAGCGATCCGAATTTTGATGTCCTAGAGGTACAGTACGTTTGTGTCCATGAGGGTTTCCAGGGCCGACGAATGCGCCAGTGGATCACACTGAAGGACAACGCCCTGTTCTCGTTCAAGCGCTTTGTCACGCGCTTCGGTATCTGGGACGAGGATGATGTGAACGACCCGAGCGGTTTCGAGTTCGATACCGATGAAGTAATCGGCAAAGAGATCGGCGTCCTCGTAGTGAACGGCTTCTGGGACGGAAAGCCCCGTACAGAGATCGATCGAAACCTGTACGTCGAAGAGTGTGAGGGTGAGGATCCGAATGCGCCTAAGCCGGACGTCGAGCCTGCTGGTGCTCCCTTGCCGGATATCGACGAGACAGGCGACACAGAGACGGTGGACGGGGGGATTAGCTCCCTCTTCAGCTAGTCGGCACGGCGATAGACACATTAGGTGGGGGCGCTATGCCCCCACCGTCCGTTCTGTGAGGAGTAACTGATGCTTGCTAGGCATTTTAGGAACCTCCAGGACGACGAGCAGATCTATGTTTTTGTTAAGCAGGCGCATCATCGCTTTCTGTACGACAATGCGGAAGATGCCATGCTGTCTGCTGAGCTATACGGGAAAAGCAACGATGTGTACTTTGGCGTGAACCCGAGACTGCGGGGTTCCTTCGACGAGGTTAGTGGTGTGGTCTGCGCTTGGGCCGATCTCGACCTGAAGGACTTTGACAACGATGTAGGTCGCGCTGTATATGCGCTCGATCTATTTCCGGTCTCACCAACTTGTGTCGTTAATAGCGGACATGGGTTCCACGCCTATTGGTATTACGACAGTGCGGTATCTCTTAGTAGAGGACGCGAAATATCCGCCGCACTACAGCGCATCGTCAAGTCCGATCCTGTTTCAGATCCAGAGAGGCTGCTCCGAGTTCCTGGAACATTGAATCTAAAAGACACGAACGCCCCGGCCCCGGTTACGTTGGAGGGGTTGGACCTTGGGCGTGTATATTCCGCCGACGAAATAGAATCGTTGTGTCGACTCACCCCAAAGTTCTACCGTACCATTGGCACGGGGTCAACGAGAGGATTCAAGAGTCGTAGTGAGCGAGACTGGGCAGTACTGAGAGAGCTAATCCTCGGGGAGGTTCCCGAGGAGACGATAAGAAAGATCGCTGAGCAGAAGCGTGTTGGCGATCGCTGGCGGGCCAACGACTTTCGCCTTCTCAATACGGACATGGATAAGATGGCGGCGGGCGGAACGAATGATGCTGCTTCTGGTTTCGTGGAGCATAACGGAGCGATCTACTACAATTCGCAGCGGGGGAAGAATCAGGTCTCGACCTTCGTGTACGAGCCGAAGCAGCTCCTTGTCGATCTGGACGGATCTACAGAGGATGTTATCGTAGGAACCGTTACCGCTGGGGACGAACAGTGGGAGGGCGTTACGTTTCCTCGCAGTGCGTTTGTCTCTGCTTCGGCGTTCCAAAAGTTTCTTCCCTCGATGTACTGGCAGTGGCTAGGTTCTGACTTTGAGACAAAGAGGCTACTCCTTTACTGGCTGGATAAGCTGGCCGAGAGTGGAGTATCTCCCAGCATGGGCACAGGAATCGTTGGTCGCCACGAAAAGTGCTGGGTGTGTAAGACGATGACCGTATCTTCCTCCAAGGTCTATAGCCCAGAGGAAGCACCCATCGCCTATGCCGGTCGCGGGAACAACTCTCGACGGGACAGGAGCGACACGACACCCAGTTCCATCTGCACCTTTCCGGACGAGGAGGATTACACAAACCTTCTCTCTGCGATATCAACACTGCTACCAAAGATCAACAAGCGGGATGTTATCATTCCCATGTTGGGGTGGTTTATGGCCGCGCCGTTTAAGCCCCTCCTCCACGAACTGGGCTATCGTTTTCCTCACCTGAACGTGTTCGGAACAATGGGGTCAGGAAAGACCTATAGTATAACAAAGGTGTTTATGCCCTTGTTAGGTATGCTAGATCCCACTACAAACACCGCGAACACGACGGCCTTTGTACTTAGGACCCTCCTGAGTCGATCGAATGCCCTCCCTGTGATCTTTGGCGAATTCCGAGAGAGCACGACGGCGGGGCTGAGAAACGATTTCTTTGAGCTCCTTCGCATGTCCTACGATAAAGGGCAGGACAGCCGAGGGCGGGCGGACCTCACGACGACGACATACCGACTGCTCGCTCCTATTATTGTCGATGGTGAAGACGCCTTTGCGGACCCAGCACTGAAGCAGCGTTCTATTATCGTCAATCTCCACCCCGAGACGATCGAGGAGGGAGGGGCTGCACACGAAGCGTTTCAAGAGATTCTAGAATACCCACTAATCGACTTCGCCGGTCGGTACATTCAACGAACGCTGCGCGTTTCAAAGGGCGAACTTCAAGAGCGATACGACGAAGCGTATGCTCACATCATGAAAGTTCGCCCGGAAGGTCTACACGATCGGCCACGAAACAACCTGACGATCGTTCAGCTCGGGCTGGACATGCTCAATGAGCACCTACGCGCTTGGGGAGTGAATGAGATATCCGAGACGGATAACACGACATATGAGGAGAGTATCGAGCAGACGATCGACAACATCGGAAGCGGGCTGAGCAGGACTATGGTTGATGATTTTACAGAGGATCTAATCGGTTATCTTGGAGCACAGGATCGTCCGAACTTCCCCTTTATGTGTGCGTATGACAGCACGGACAACATTCTGTGGTTCCACTTTGTGAGCACGATGAGTTGGTGGGAGCAAGTGCAGCGTCGTCGAGGGAGGAACGCGCTGGCGAGTATCGCCCTTAGAGCACAGCTCAAGGAGAGGGCCAATCCGGATACGGGGTACGTTCTCCGTGAGAGAAAGATAGACACCCCAGGAATGAACGGAACGCTGTGCTTTGGGATCGACATTACGAGGGCCTATAAGCTAGACTTGAGGGTTCCCAAAGCACTATCAAGAGGAATCTTCACAGCGAGGGGTTCGTCTATATCTGCAAACAACGGAAAGATAAGGATAAATACACGATGAGGAGCAAGCCGAAATACGCCCTATGTGCCGACTGTCCAGCAAGAAACAACCGCCTTGCCATGCCGCGAGGAAACGTCGGCGAGCAGCAGACGCAGCACTGTGACGTGATGATCGTTGGGGAGGGACCCGGCACACAGGAACAGCGCACAGGGATGGTGTTCGTTGGGAGAACTGGCCAGCTTCTTATGGAGCTGCTAGATATGTACCCGCTTCGCCGATTCTGGCTGACCAACACATTTTACTGCGGAGCCTACGAGGACAAGGACAAGAAGAGGGCGGCGGAGTGTTGTGCTCCCCGCTTGATGAAAGAGATCGAACTGTTCAAGCCGAGACTCATCATCGCGATGGGCAACATACCCTGTGGGGTTCTGCTCAACAAGCCTTCAGGAATCACCAAGCACAGGGGGCAACTGTTCCCTGTGACCATAGAATCTCACGATACCGTTGTCATGCCTGTGGTTCACCCCGCCGCAGCGTTGCGCGACGCCGATCGCTATTTACCAGGAATCCAAGACGATCTCAAGAAGGCGAGCGAGCTTGTCTATAACGCTGAGGGATCTCTGGTCGACGCCGCTCGTGGGGAGCACCCGCGTATATCCGAGATAGAGTACGAGGTGACGAGCGACTACCAGCGCGTCTTGGCCGACGCGGAACAGAGTCGCTTCGCTGTGCTTGACCTTGAAACTGTGGGGACCGACTACACTCGGGGATCGATCATCTGCGCTGTGATCGCCACGGATGATAACATCTACGTCATACCGGGTGATACGATGCGGACCAATGGGTTCATCGACGCACTAAAGAACTGCAAGGCCAAGTGGTCTGGACACAATGCCAAGTTCGATCGGAACTGGATTAAGCACAAGCTAGGCATCTGGGTTGACTTTGCTCACGACTCTATGCTTCTTCACTATCTATACGACGAGCGTCGGGGTACACACGGGCTGAAGGAAATATGCACAACATTGTTTGGGGCTGAGGACTGGGATGCCCCTATACAGGCAATGCTGAAGGCGCTCCCGCGAGGAGAAGAGAGAACATACGACAAGATACCCCGCGAGGCCCTTTATCGCTACGCCGCGAACGATGGCTATTGGCAGCGTTTCGTAACGGGATACTATCTAGAAAAGCTCCACGAAAACGAGAGGAAGACATGGCTGTATGAAAACCTTATCATGCCCCTCCTCCGAGCTCTCTCATCAGCGGAGAGCGCTGGTGTCCTTATTGACCTCGATCATCTCCATAAGATTCAGAAGAAGTATGCCGAGCGGATTCGACGCGAACGAGTGGCAATCTTCGATTCTGTCGATGGTCTCCCCGAAGACTTTAATCCCAATTCAACACAGCAGGTTGCAAAGGTCCTCTTTGATGACTTGGGGGTATCGCCGATTGACGGAAGGTCAACTAGTGTTAAGAAGGTCCTGTCACTCATCCCAAACCCGCCCCCCTTTGTCGGGGCCATCATCCGATATCGAGACGTAAAAAAGTTTCACTCTACTTACGCCAAGGGATTCGAGAAACTTTTGGGGTCGGACAATCGAATCCACGCATCCTTCAATATCGCCGGAACGGTTACAGGACGTCTATCCTCATCTTCCCCAAATCTACAAAACGTTCCTAGCCGAGATCCAGAAAGGAAAAAAGACATAAGGGATGCGTTCGTAGCGGACCCCGGAAAAGTTTGGGTAGACACAGATTTTTCGCAAATCGAAATGCGGTGTATTGCTGTTTTGTCTGGTGATCCTTGGTTAATTCAGTGTTACCGTGACGGTAGAGACATGCACGGAGAGATGGCAGAGATGGCGTTTGGACCTAACTGGACAAAGCTACACAGGTCGTTGGCCAAAGGATTGAACTTTGGTCTGGCCTATGGGCGTACAGTGGCAGGCATCCTTGGCGACGGTACGCTGGACCTTACTCGGGAGGAGGCGGAGAACATAGCGCGAACGTTCTACGAGCGGATGCCGAAGGTTCGTTCGTTCCAGGAAAAGGTACGCCAGTTCGTCTTCACCTACGGATTCGTAGACACACCGCTCGGGAGGACGCGCCACTTCCCATCTGCTCTGTTGGCGCGTACAGAGTATGAGAAGGAGTCGGTTTTCAAAGAGGCGTTCAACACTGTCATCCAGTCAACGGCCAGCGACATCACACTCTACAGTATTGTTAAGCTACACGAGGCTGGGATGGATCCGCGGATAACGGTACATGACAGCATCGCTATTCAAGTCCCAGAGAACGATCTCGACGCACAGGTGCGTAAGATGTCTGCTATTATGGAATCGTGTGGTTCGGCGCTATTGGGAGACGCCATCCCCTGGCCTGTGGAGGCTGAGGTTGGGAAGCGCTGGGGCAGCTTGGAGGTGTACGAGATATGATAGAGTTCACACAATACTTGCGACCGGATGGGCGCACACGCACCGTTACGATCGAGCGTCCGAAGGACATCGAGGACCTCGCTGAAGAGCTACGCACCATAGGTGCGAGGTTCGAGGTTGAGCAACTCCCAATGGGGGACGTATCCCTTGAGTGTCTTCTCGGAGATCCGGAAGAGCCGAAAGTTCTTGGGCACGAGATCGCTCAGAACGGTCCGGAGATACTCGATGCTGTAGACAAACTGGTCATACAGTCTAACCGTGCGGCCTGTAAACGGGCGGTGGTGGATAAGGCGATAACCTGGTACTACGAATATGTCTACACAGGGTACGAGGACTACATTCTAGGCGACGAAGAGATCGTTGATCTGTACAAGGACTGCCACGAAGATGAATAGAAGTAAGGACTTCACAGAGGAAGAGTTCCTCAAGCGTTACGGCACACCAAAGCCGAAGCGGTTCTCCTACTCCTTCGGGGACGTTGTTCGTGTGCTCGCGAACAACCGTGTGCTCAATGGGCTACGCGCCGTCGTGTGCGCGGACCACGAAGGGGGCGGTCGCTTTCCTACCTACGTCGAGGGCCACGCTGTGGTCTGGTTTGATATAACGGAAGTAGAGCCGTTGGATGCTGCGGAGGATACCGCTGAACAATTGGCAAACCTTAAGAAAGAGAACGAAGGTCTAAAACACCAGATAGATGTAGTCTGCGGCTACGAAATGGATAAAGACATAGAGGCCATTGGCCTTCGCGAGGAGCTGGCAGCGTGCAAGGCGGAGATCACCAAGCAGTCGCTCTCGTTCGACCTTCTGCAAGCGGAGGCGAATGAGTTGAGCGACACAATGACACGACAGATCAACGAGATTATGGCGCTAGATGCCGAGATCGAGCGGCTGCGGGAGAGGGTAGTGGTGTGGCATCCTTTGGATGAGCAAGAGCCGCCAGAGGCTCGGGTTTACTATCTGTTTCAGGATCTGGAGGGCTATATTTCCTGTGGCTGGTGGGAGAAGGATGGTGTGTATCTAGCAAGTGATTGGTTTCCCAAAAGCCAGTGGGTCGCCTGGGCCGAAATGCCCGCGGCCTATGAGGAGGACGAAGATGGGGGATGAACTGTTGGGTATGAGGCTATGTGACCAATGTTTCGAAGAGCTGGATGGCGACGCGTTTGTCAAGGATGGCGAGCGCCAGCTATGCCCGATCTGCGCGGCAATCAGAATCAAAGGGCTAGAGGCCGAGATCGAGCGGCTGAGGGAGTGTCGTGAATGGCTCGAATTAATTGTGGCGGCGCATGAACCGTACGATGCCAGGGACTGTGAGTGGGGTGACTGCCTAATTTGTCAAGCGGACTGTGGCAAGCCACATAAGGCCGACTGTAGCTATGTGGCCGCGCTGAGGCTGTTCGCTCCGGAATGGCGCAAAGACGGTTACGAACCCAACCTGCCAGACGCGCCGTATGAGGAGGACGCCGATGACTGACGAACTATCACAACGCGCAAGAGCGGCGACGCACGGAGGTGGAAGGATGAAGAAAGAAGAATGGGACGCCGAAATCAAGCGACTGCGGAAGGTGGCCGAGGCGGCAAAACAATTGCTAGCGCACAGGGCAGCGGCTGCTGCTGCACACTACGATGGCAATGATTCTATTGGCAACGAGATGGATGACATGGAGTGGATGTATTGGGCATCGTTAGAAAAAGCGATAGAGGAGCTAGAAGGGGCTGTTCATGACTGACGAACTGAGCCAGCGAGCGAGTGAGGCCGTCACAGACCGTCGCCTCTGGGCGCTGGAAGCCGAGACCGAGCGGCTGCGCAAGAGAGCGGTGGTTTGGCACGTGATCGAGAGCGAGGACGACCTGCCGCCAGAGGGGATATGGGTTCTTATCGGTCTGTCGCCAGAGGGGACACGGGTTTTTATCAGTCACGACGGACTAGTCTTTCCAGATTATGTAGACGAACTGAGCCAGCGCGAAAAAGATGCCATGTGCCAACATGCCGAGGCCGCAGCGAGTCGGGAGCGGCTGCGGGCCTACGTGGTATCGCTGACGACTCTGTGGGAAATCGAAAAGGAATGGGGATACGATTTGGACAATAACGATGCTATTGGGGCGCTGAAAGAAGCAACCGATAAATGCGATGCAGCACTAAACGACCTCACCCCCGCCGACTTTGAACCGTGGGGAGAGGGAGACAAACATGGGTGAACACGAATGGGTATGTCCGTTCTGTGGAAGCAGATGGATTAGCGAAATAGAGGATGGGTGGTTCATCTGCAACAACTGCGAGACGGCAGCTACCGAGGCGGGGTGGCAGGACTATGCCAACAAGCACGCCAAGAACAAGGCGCTGCGAGAGAGTCGTGAGCGGCTGCGGGTGGCGTTGCTGAATATACACATGGGCTACAGCGCGGTCACAAAGGGAGAGGATTTGCCGGGCATCATTCACAAAAAAGCACGCGATGCCAGAGACGCCGTTACCGACGCCGACCTGGAGCCGTGGGAGGAGGAACAATGAATATCGTACTCGCCTTCGATCCCGGAGAAACGACTGGTTACGCTGTAGCGGACCTAGATACGATTCAAGATAACTGCCCAAAGATCATCTCTTGGGGCGAGTTTCCAAACTGGAAACAGGTTGATAGTCTTATTCGGACCGTTGTGCCTCGCCTCATTATCTATGAAAAGTTCATCCTATATCCTGGAAAGGCCAAGGCGCTCTCCTTCAACGAGATGATCCCCGCACAGGTTGTTGGGGTCATACGCTTCCTCGCCGAGAAGGAAAACATAGCGATCGTTGGGCAGACGGCTCGGGAAGGAAAGGGACACAAGATCCCGGAAGACCTATTCAAGAAGGTTGATGCACACATGCGCGACGCTATGAGTCACATCAAATACTACGCAATGAGGGAGGGATTGGTACACCCATGATCGACTATCGCGAGGCGAGCGGACGACGGAAGGCCAAGATCGTTATCACAGGTCCAGAGGCAACCGTCGTGAACAAGGCGATGGGACACATTACGGGTGTAACGTATGAGAAGCGTACAGGGGCAATGACAGTCATTGCTGAACCCCGCATGATGGAGCTGGTCGGTGAGGCACTGAAGGACTCCCCCAGTACAGAGATAACGACACGCCTACGGGATTGGTACAAGGGTGTGCGTGCAGACGAAGAGGCGAGGGCGTTGCCTGGGCAATTCTCGGACTGCGTCTTCCCCTATGAGCGTGCCGACGATCTTCGCCCCTACCAACGGGTCGGTGCCAACTATATGCGCGAGTTGAATCGCACAATCTTGGCCGACGACATGGGACTCGGTAAACAGAACGCTAACAGCGAGCCGATTTTGACTCCGACTGGATGGACCACTATGGGGGATATAGCTGTTGGGGACTACGTTATTGGTAGAGATGGACTAAAGACGGCGGTTGTCGGAGTGTTCCCACAGGGGGAGCGGGCTATTGTTAGGGTTACATTCTCGGATGGATCGTGGTCGCGCTGTTCGTGGGACCATCTATGGAACGTCCAGTCTCCAAACGACTCCGCGAGGAATCCCGAGAGGTGGAGGACCTATACAACTCGCGAGCTTGTCGACAAGGGGATCGTTGATGGCGCAGGAAATCGCAAGTGGCGAATCCCTATGGTATCTCCCGTCCAGTATGACTCGGTATCCCTTCCCCTAGATCCATATCTCCTCGGCGTTCTTCTTGGGGACGGCGGATTATCCAATCGCGTTATGCGCATAACGACGGACATGGAGATACTGAAGTATGTTGATATACCTGGGATATATCACCCGCACAGAAGTGAGGGGATATCGGAGTTTAATATCGCTGAGGGACCTATAGCGGATGGTATCCGTAGCCTCGGTCTATATGGAAAGCGCTCGTGGGAGAAGTTCATCCCTAACATCTTCCTGCGTGGTACACCCCAAGAGCGCCTCAAGCTCCTTCAAGGGTTGATGGACACAGACGGCTACGCTATGCCTGACGGGGGTGCGGAGTTCTGCTCTACTAGCGAGAATCTTGTGGACGGTGTCATAGAGTTAGTCCAGTCGCTCGGCGGGATAGCTCGCGGTCGTCACGTCGCGGCATCGACCTACACGCATAAGGGAGAAAAGAAGAAGGGACGTCGGGCGGAGCGCGTAAATATCAAGCTCCCCGCACCACTCAATCCGTTTCGGCTATCTCGCAAGCGCAAAGCATATAAGGTGCCGACAAAGTATCAACCGATTCGAGCTATCGCCTCTATTGAAGAGGACGGAATGGAGGAGGCTACGTGCATCAAGGTGGCCGCAGACGACGAACTGTACGTGACGCGCTCCTTCATCGTAACACATAACACGGTACAGACCATAGCAGCAATAGATGCCAGCGAAGAAAACGACAAAGTTCTTATCGTATGCCCCAACGCAGTCAAGTACCAGTGGAGCGAGGAGATCGAAAAGTGGTCTGATCGTAATGAGCCTGTCACGGTGTTGGAGTGGAAGACCAAGGTCGATCAGATCAAGGCGTACAAACAGGGATGGTTCGTAATGAACTATGCCCAGTTCCCGCGTTACTGGTCCGACTATGTTAGCAAAATGGGCAAGTGGGATTGGGTCGTATTTGACGAGGCACATAGACTAAAGAACCGCAAGACCCGCACAGCGGAGTGCGCCCGATCGCTGCGAACAAAGTACATGGCGATGCTCACAGGTACCCCTGTGGGTAACAACGTCGCCGAGATCTGGTCGCTACTCAACATCCTATATCCTTCAATGTTCTCATCCTACTGGCGGTTCTATGAGACGTACATCGACTATGAGCAGGACTACTGGGGGAGCCGAGAGATCAAGGGAACCAAGAACCCCGAGCTGCTTGAGCGGGACTTGGGTCCTGTTATGCTGCGAAGGACTAAAGAGGACGTCGCTAAGGATATCCCCAAGAAGGTTACACAGGATCTTCTTATCGAGATGCCAGAGAAGCAGAAAAAGGCATACCAGAAGATGGCCCACGAGTGCTATCTAGAGGTTCGGGAGGGTGAGTACATCTCCGCTGTGAATGTCATGGCGATGATCACGCGCCTACGCCAAATCGCAAGTACACCGGCAACCCTCGGGTTGGAAGACGTCTCAGGAAAGCTCGATGCAGCAGTGGAAATCATTAACGGAACAGATGAGCAGGTCGTTGTGTTCACAGCGTTTCGTGACACAGCTATAGCGCTACGAAATCGCCTATCGAAGAAGAAGATGGCGAGCTCGCTATTCCTGGGGGGCTTTAGCACTAGAGAACGTAATGAGGTGCTCAAGGAGTTTCAAGCGGGGCGCACCCGTGTGTTCATCTGCACGACCAAAGCGGGAGGCACAGGGTTGAATCTTCAGTGCGCAAGTGTGGGAATATTCATCGACAAGGAGTGGAATCCTGCCGAACAGCGGCAGGCAGCGGACCGCCTTCACCGCATTGGGCAGAAAAAGATGGTTCAGATCATCTCGCTCATAGCGCGGGGGACAATCGACCACACGGTCGAGGGGCTACTCGCTAAGAAGATAGAGATGACCGAACCAGTACTACGGAGTACGCTTCTTGAAGAGGTTGGAAAATTTTCTTAGTCTTCTAGGAACCTGATCTTCTCTGCGAATACTAACGTTCTCGGGTCTCGCAAGGATGATGGCATAGAGCGCGATAGTGAGGACGTATCGTAGAGCAATGCCAACGAGGGGGGCGAAATCATCAATGACGAGGAGTCCCCCATTTATGGTGAGGACAATCCCGATGGCGTCGATCGCGTGAAGTCCCGACGTGATAATCATTGTCAAGCACCCACCAAAGAGAACCCACGAAAGGAGATTCTTTCGGATGTGTGCGATCCGATAGAAGCGCCACGACAAAAAAGCGTTGGCAACGACCAACGGAACTGTCAGCATAACAACCATGACATTAACCGTCTCAGTGACTTCCGGATTCATTGGGGGAAGGCTCCTCTCGACAGGAGGGATACATGCGAGATATTTCTTCTGTGTATTTGATTAGCTCCGTCAACGAATCGTCGTCTTTTCCGTTTCGTTGGGTGTGGTAGACCAACGCAGCAAATAGCGTTCCGAGAACGACCGCGCCGATCTTTATGATGGTGAAGAGGATGTCCAGTGTTGAATTCACTTGTCCGCTCCTCTGTCCACGATCTCGACAAGGTCGTGGATCTCCGTTCTCAGCTCCTGCTCAGCCCTCTTAGATTGCTCCGATAGGAGCGTTAAGGTTGTTCTTGTTTCGTGCATACACTCGGACATTGTTTCTGCCAGTGTTTGCATGGCGGCTGTTAGATCATCTAGCTTGTCTAGCTTTGTCAGAAGATACCGCATGGATAAGTACATGAGAACAACGACAGTAACGAGCCCGCCTTGCTCGACGGCCTTTAAAATAAATGTTGGATCTTCCAAGAGCTATACCACCCCTATGTATCGGTAGCTAACGTCTTTATTGTACCGTCTCCGAAGATAACTTTCAAGTCCCCATCTGCGGAGTCAACATAAATCTGCGCCAGCCCGACACTTGCGGGTGGGGCAGCAATGCCGTCGGTAAGGGAGATCGAGTCGTGTATACGTACAATACGATCGCACAGAAGCACGCTTACACTCGCGGTGCTTCCAGCCGCTTTGCTCGTTAGCGCCGTTCCTATCGTAGCGTCGACGGCCTCTGTCTCCAGCTTCTTCCCATAAGTTGGTGTTGCGGAGGCGATGATAATGTCTCCAGGAGATATAGCCGGGCCATCGCAGGTAATGACGACGGTCGGAGAAGGAGACATTCCTATGATGCCCTCTCCTGCTGGGGACGCAGAAGCCGCTACGATTGGATATCCCTGTCCTGCACCAGAAGCTGTCGTAAGTCCGTCGTCATTGGCAGGGTCGACAACAAGGACAGCGCCAGAGAATATTTCACTTATTGTCTCGTTAATGAACCGCCGTCGCAGGGATAGTATCTTTGCTCTCTGCTTAAGACTCTCTATACGCAGGTTCTGAACAACTGCTTGCGTCGTTGTTCCTTTACGAACTGGTGCTGGCATTCTAGTAGTCCTCAAGCCTGGGGTACATGAAGAATACCGGGGAAAGCGTCTCTACTCCGGAGTTCCTGTCATGTACCTCGCGAACACCGACGATGCGCATATCAAACGAACCCCCTGGTTCGAATACCCCTGTGCATACGTCTCCAAGATTCCACAACGTTCCATAGTCAGTTCGCATACCCGATCCTACTTCCAAGGAGAAGGTTCTCTTCATTCCGTTTTCTACGAGATAGGCATCAGACGTCGCTTTTAGTGCGGCCTCCGAGGTCTCATTTGATGCGTCGATAAACCGTTCTATGCGATTCCAGGGAGAGTCCTGATCGCGATAGGCGATATTTGTCCGTTCGATGATGTACCTGTCTGCGCCTATTCCTGGACCACCGGCGTACACGACAGTCACCTCATCGTTGCGGTCCTCTTCAAATGATGGCGTAACGACATTACCCCGATCGATAGACCAAACAAGCTCAAAGTTTCCAGCACCGTTTCCCGTTCGCTTGTCCCACCCACGGAAAGGATAGTGGATGTCAAAGACGAGTTGACCCCCGCTAAGATCGATCGACCAATCTGCCCCAACGCCCGCCTGAGCCAACCCGACGAGTTCATCGTAGACAATCGTGTGTCGATAATTCAGGTTAATCGGTAGACCATAATCATTATTCGGATTGACGGATAACCTCGGCATTTGACGGGTCGCACCGGCAAGCGATTCCATATTGTATCGAACGATGTCGCGCATGGAATTCGTGAAGGGTCCCGATAGACTGAATAGATCTTGTCCGGTTTGTGGAAGGATGATGCGACGCTTTGCCAGATGTTTCAGGTCAGGCCCGGAGCTCCCAAAGTGGACAATGCCGTCTTCGAACCATGTGTTTGTCTTCCTATGAAGCCCCTCAAAGACGACCACAGGGGTGCCCCCAGGAGCGTATCGACGAACTTGGACGATACAGTCGGTCTTAAATAACTCTGACGGCATCAAACTTTCGGGACCCTCGATCGTGTAGTATCCCATTCCGTCGTAGAACTGCCCGTTCACGGCCCTAAAGTATTCGAGTCGCTTGTAGTTGTCGATCGTGTCCAGAACGGTAAAGTCCCAATCAAGGAGCCTTATGTCTATCCCTCCAGAGAAGCTGGGGTACCCAACGGTGTCAGGCACAGGGAGACGCACCGCCGCCTGTGCGGTGAACACCTTTTCCTTAAACACGTAGGCAGAGGCGGAGAACAGTGAACGCACCGTACTCGGACCAATGACACGCGCCCCTGCGGAGAAGTAGCTCCGCACAGAAGAGGGATCTAGGACATACGCCGCAGCGGAGAAGGTGTCCTGAACACCAAAGTCGATGCCCGTTTCCTCGACCTCGATCATGAACTGCGATACGGACGGTGGGTTAGCCACAGGGGGTGTCGGGACGTCAACCTCAATCATGAACTGGGAGACTTGGACTTCTACGTCTGGTGGAGGCGTTCCGACATCCACCTCAAGCACGAACTGAGACACAGAAACAGGCTGTAGAGGAGCATCAGCATCACCAAGCTCGACCTCAGCAACGACCTGCGTCGTTTTTACAGACCCTCCAAGCTCGACCTCAGCAACGACCTGCGTCGTTTTTAGCGTGGGTCCGAGCTCGACCTCAGCAACGACCTGCGTCGTTTTTACGTCCGCCATTATCCTGTCTTTATTCCAAACTCCGCAGAATCAACCTTGGCTTTGGTCCAAGAGTTTCCGTCGGGTGCTTCCGTTAGGGCGCTGCCCATATAGCAGTAGGTGAGACCCCCGAGTGGATTAATAGCGTCCCCCTCAACACTGTCTACCCCGTCGACAGCGATCCCCTTTATTCCTAATCCTGATA
>Ga0180434_10004635_pt1 | contig 16616 bp, 14 predicted proteins | sample SS_ome_7_FD_132453 | JGI IMG/M metagenome (GOLD analysis project Ga0180434, IMG submission 132453) | Hypersaline lake sediment archaeal communities from the Salton Sea, California, USA - SS_1_D_2 metaG | ecosystem: Environmental > Aquatic > Non-marine Saline and Alkaline > Hypersaline >...
AGAAAAGCGTTGATGTCGGGATTGAAGTCATAAAGCGGTTTATTAAAGGCGACGGCAGGCCGAAACTGTTTGTCTCGGAGAACTGCGCCGATATAATAAAGTCATTGCAGTCATGGGAATATGGCAAGCATGAGCCGGATAGCCTCGCCGCACTTAGATATGCAATCCATTTCATATATTCTAACAATATATCCCTGTTTTTATCTGATTCAAAACAAAGTATTGACAATAGATTTAAAATATGTTATAATAACATAGTGCAGAAATTGCCTATGCCGTGGAAAGATAAGCCTAATTTAAGTTGGGATTTGTCGGAGATGGGGGAATAGGTGGCGAATAAAAGCGAGCAGATAGTTAATGAAATAGTTGACAAACATTCGGACTACGAGACAAGAAACGCCTCATTTTTCGCAGATTATAACGAGTGGTCTGATTTCTTCACCATAAAAAAACCAACAAAACGGAGCAATGCCTACTCAAACCCCAGGGTAAGCGAAATGTTCCGCGCCGTCAATGCGCTATCAACTACCGAATACCGCATGTTGACAGCGCAAGAACCTAATTTTGAGTTTTGCGGATATGACGAATCAATCAGCCCCGAACAGATAGGGCGGATTGAACGGACAATACAGACGCAGAATAAATGGGCGGGATATAATAAGAACCTGCTCCGCGCCATTTATATGAAAAACCTCTTCGGCACTGTTATAGTAGAAGAACCCTTTGACGTGGTTAATGTAAATTCGCTCGGAAGACGCATCCCGCTAACCAGATTCGAGCCAAGAAGCCTGTTGCAGGTCGGATTTGATGATTCGGTCTACGATATCGCTAACGCCGAGTGGATTACTACGTCAGATTTTATCAGCAAATACAAGATTATTGCCGACGCGAAAGATGATGAGGGCGCGGAAAACAAAAGATATATCCAATCCGCAGTAAGCGACGCAGTTAAAGACGAGGAGGGGTTTTCAGGAGACAGGTTCAGCAATTCGTTTATCGCCTCTCGCCTCGCCGCCTCCGGCTATGACGTAACTAATTGTAACACAAATGTGCGGGAAAAGCTGACATATTGCGGACGGCTGGACTGCCTTAACGATGGCAATATTTATATGGCGCAGGTGATTAACAGGCGGCATTTGGTAATGTTTACGCCACACCATTCGCAGTTGGGTAAAAAACCGTTCCGCGTGGCGACATTCATTAATTGGGAGCTGGAGCCGCTTGGACTTGGGCTCGGCAGGCTTATGAATGGACTGCATAAGTCAATAGACAATAACCGCCAGCGGGTTCATGATATGATTGCGTTTAACTCCGCCAATATGATGCTGAAGAAGCGGAGCGCGGGGATTTCAGACGCATCGCTCAAGTTAAGGCGAATGGGGATAATAGATACCGATGAGACAGACGGGCTTTTGCCTGTCAAGGTTAATGAGATGGCAATAGCCGACGGGCTTAAGCTGGATGAGATTTTAAGACAGGAATTCAGAACGACATCCGGCGCGTCGGATACTCTGCAAGCCATGATAACAGAAGCCACGGCAAGCGAGGTATCGCTCGCGCAAAACGAAAGTATGCGGAATATCTCCGTAAAAGCTGAACAAACAGCGCAATCGCTTTTGCGGGAACATGTTGAATATATGCACGAAAATAACGGACTGCTTATTAAAGAGCCGTTTTATATAATCAATGGCAAAACACGGGAAAAAATTTATCCCGCAGACCTTAAAATAGACGCTGATGTCGAAGTCAAAATAATAACAGACAAAGACTATAAACCGCAGAGAACAAGATGGCTGGCGCAGGTATATCAGATATTAACCTCGGTCAGGACTCAAGACCCAAGGGCGGCTAAGGTGGATACTCTGCCAATAATAGCCGAGCTGTTAAAAGCGTTAAATGTCCCGTTTAGGGTGCAGGAAGACGTGTTTAACAATATGAATCAGGTTAATAACCAAGGCGCTGGTCAGACCCCAGGAATAGGCAGCCAGATACCGGAGCCCGGCGGGATGGTTCCTTCTGTTGGAGAATCGCCAGACCAAAGTATTCAATCAACACCGGTCGGCCCGGTAATGGGCAGCCAGCAGGGAGGTGAATTCGCATGAATGACGCAAAAATATTAAGCGTCGTAGACTCGTTAACCGATGAAGATATAAGCTGTCTTACTACAATTAAAACCTCTAGGGGCTATGCCCTTATGCGGCAACTATGGGAAACGGGGAGGGAAAATATAATCAGCGAAGGCAAGATATGCAGGGATACGGAGGATAGGGTGCAGATGTGGGCGGAGCTTGACGGATTTGATAAAGCGGCGCAAATAATGGAATTTGCCATTAATGAATTTAAAAAACGCAAGCAAAATGAAACCGACAGCGTAAAAACCATGAAAGAGTAGGAAGGCTATAAGGAGAACTATGATGAACAAAAAATTAACTTGTATAGGCATATTCGCGATTTTGGCGGTTCTGTATGTTGGAAAGGCCGCGGCCTATGAAGTAGGCGGAGATGTAGCGACGGCGACCGCAACAGTGTCCGGCGTTACTGTTTCGACTTCAGCCGCAACAAGGATGGACGCTTCCGTCATTTCCGGGTACTCGCGGTATGGTGCGCGGATACAGAACCAAGATTCAACATACTCTATCTGGTGCGGGTATAGCTCCGGAGTAACCGTTTCCGGCAGTACCGTAGGCGTTAAGATAGTGCCCGGCGCAAGCGCCCCGTTCCCTGTCGGACGGCAGATTACGATTTACTGCATAGCCGAATCAGGCGCAGGCGCAAGCGGGGTTTTGGCTTCGGTTGAAAATCTAGGGTATTAAGGGGAAAAGATGAGATATATATTGCCAATTCTTTTATCTGTATCTGCATTTGCTGAAATACAAAATATGGACTATCCCCCCATATCCGCGGCAATCGGGAGTTATATCTCCGGGACCGCCAATTCTGTTCCTAAATTCACCGGGGCTAATGTTATCGGGGATAGCGGGATAACTGACGACGGGACTGGCGGCGTTGGAATCGGAGTTGCCCCGACAGCGGGGTATTCGCTTACAACTTCAACGGGCATATACGCGGGCAGCGTAGTATCTGCGGAGTTTTTCGTTGACAGAACGCCCTACCCCAATAGCACAGAGGAAGCCTACGCCGCGATAGACAGCATGACGCGGGAAGCTGGCGGCGGCGTTGATCATGAAAGTCTACATCCTTTCGTTAAAAATGTTGCACACATATCGGCGGTTCGTGACGATAAAGGTGACATTATAGAGGCCGCGCACGACGTGGAGGGCCGCGACCTATCGGCAACTGTTTCCGCGCTCGTCGAAGTTGTTAAAGCTTTAAAAGCGAGGATAGAAGTTTTAGAAAACAAATGAGACGGAACGTATGCCTGTGAGGCAAAGCCGGAATAACAGATTCGGGTAGTAGAGGGCAAATAAAGGGATTATAGATTTGGTGAAGTTACAGCTCATGGGCTGAAATTTAAACCATGAAAGGAGAAAAAAAATGCCTGGAGATGAAAATAAAAACGCTGTTGGCGGCGCGGCTGACGCAGGCAGTCATAAAGACGCTAGTGATAACGCCGGAGGCACGAATGAAACCGGCGAGGGTAGTGGTAAAGAGCAGGGCCATCAAAATCTACCGGAGGGAATAAAGAAAAGGCTTTATGACCTCGGAGAAAAAAAGAGGACTCTTGAGTCTCAACTTCAAGAGGCCCAGAAAAAAATAGCCGAATTATCGGCAACAAAGTCGGATGGTGATGACTTTACCGACTCCGGCAGGACAAGCAATGCTGATGTTGACAATATCGCCAATAGCAAAAATATTGGCAATATAATAAACACAATCGTTAATAAAAAGATTGAAGAAATATCCAACAATCAGCATCTTTCCGAGCTAGAAAATGAAAGCAAAAAATGGCTAATTAGCCAAAATGATGTCGCAGCTGCTGACGCATATTCCGAAGTCGCTGATATTATGACTAGTGAATATTACGTCAAGTTAAAAAGCGTAGACCCAAGAATCGCATATGAGAAGGCGGTTGGCGAGTGGCGGGCATCTCACGGCGTGGGCGGTAAGACGGAGAAGAAGGGCGGATTGCCGTCAAGAAATACTATCGCTACCGGAGATGCGGACAAGTTGAAAAATGAACTTGCCAATCTTGACCCCTCCGCGCCGGATTATATGAGGAAAAGCGCTATGCTTATTAACAAAATGTTAGAGGCGAAGACATCAGGCTAATAGACAAAATAGGAGTTAACTATGGCTCTTGATGCAGCCACAGAACTAGTTAATATTATCCCTGAAGTGTGGGACCCCATGTATATGAAGATGAGGTATCACTACGGGATAATCGCGCCCAGATGTCTGAATAAAGACAGCGTTATCGCTAAATACGGCGACAAGGTAAATATGGGCGTTATGTCATCCATGACTGTCGGCGATGTTACCGCCACTTCCGGAGCGATGTCGGATACCGACTTTACTGTCGGTGCGGCGAGTATTACCATTGATAAGTGGAAATACCTCAAGGCGAGTTTCGTTGACGCAGCCAAGATTGAAACCATCGGTGATATCGTTGCGCCGACTGTTTCGCAGATGATTGAACAGTTGTTGAGGGAACAGGACAATCAGTTGGCGTCGCTTGTCACGTCTGGGATAACGTCGAACTCAATAGGCGGCCCAACTGAAAGCGTAAGCGAGGAGCGTGTGCTGGAAGCGATAACCGAGGTTGTGGCGGATAACGAGTTGGAGCTTACCCGCGAGTTGCAGAATCTGACATTCTTCCTGTATACGAGTCTTTTTAAAGACTTGAAACAGGTTGAGGGCTGGAATTATGCTGCTTATAGCGGCGAGAGCGTCGGAGGGATGTTGAAACCGACTATCCCAAACATGTACGGAATCCCGACATATCTAACCAACCTCGTGCCGTCTTCGCTCGGAAGGAGAAACTGGTTGCAGCATAGGGAAGCTCTTGGTATCGCGAACGTTGCGAAACCGAATATTGTCCCTCTTGCGAAAACCCAACTCTCGACGGATATTGCGGCGCATGCAATCTTCGGCGTTGGCGTTCTGCGCGAAGGCTTTGCTTGTCAAATGATTACGGCTTAAGGAGATATTATGAAAAATACAGATAATAAATATATACTCCTTGCCAGCCTTGTCATGGTTTTTGCGCTTGGCGGAGTATTGTGGGCAGAGAACCCCGGCCTTAGGTATCCAGTAGACAATAAGGGATATGCGCTTGAGGCTGACTATGCGAAATTTAGCATAGCTGAATCAAGCACTACGACTGAAACAGTAATATGTTCTGGCAACTGTATTCTGTATGGAATACTCTTGTCCAGCGGCGCGACTGGCTCTTATGCTGTTATAAGAGATACTGCGACGGCAGATGCAAGCGGCGATGTTTTATTGCCGAATCTGTTTTTTACTGCTGGCGCGAATGTCCGTCCGCTTGATGGGCTAAAGCCTATGTTCTTTACTTACGGAATATCAATAGATATTTCCGATGCCTCTACCGGAGAACATGCTCTAGTCATATACAGAGACGTTGATTAGTGAATGGTTTGCGCGGGGGGACGGGCTTGCCGTCCTCCCGCCAAGTAGGCGGGATAAGATGATATGTGATAAATGTAAAAAAGAAACTGTCGTATTGCATTATGATTGCAAGACAAAAGAATTTCTTTGCGGAAATTGCTATGGGCCGGAGATGCCCTCTGTAAATTCAGTAAATAGCGGCGTGGTTAAACATTTGTCAAACGGCAAGAAACTAAGTCATGCCGATTACAAGTATTATACAAATCATTATGTAGATAAAGAGGGCAGGATTAGCGCAAGGAATAAAAGATGGCTGCCGTCATCAAGCAGACAGTATCTCGGTAGGCGAATTAACGGAGGGGAATAATATGGAATACAAGAGTAGCGAAACAGTAACGGGCGCGGATAAGCCTAATGCGGAAGAAAGTAATTTCACCATAGCACAGCGCGTTAAGTCTCAAGCAGAAAAAGCAAAGAAGGAAATAGACCTTTATACCAAATTCGCGATGCAGGGTGTTTTTGCGTTTGAGGAAAAGGAGCGCGAATATAAGAAATTGCTTATCCGTGTAGGCGAAAAGCGGGCACAGCTTACAGCGCTGGAAGTCAATTTACGGGAGGCTAATCGCGATATTTTTGACAAAATAAAGATAGATGCCGAAAATAATGCAAAAACCGCCGGAGAATTGACGGCGTTGCAGCAGAAGTTGGAAATGGAACGGAAGGCGATTGAAGAAGAGAAGCGCAAACTTAAACTGATAAAAGAAGAAAAGGGTAAATAGGAGATACCATGACGCTATCGGAGCTATTAACTGAATGGCGGTCTTTAATAGGACAGACTGATTCAAGCAACAGTCTTGTAACCGATACGCAAGGCAAAGCGTGGGCGAATGAGGGTTATCGCACGATTCTGGCAAAGATGAACGGTATCCCCACGACATCGAGGGATTACTCCTCTGCGGCGGATACAATAACATTGAATTCGCTCACGCTGGAAATAATGGCTGCCGATATGCTTAAACAGCCGGAAAACAAGTACTCGCCGTTATCAATCGTTGATGTTGATACAATAAGTTATATTGATAGCACTTGGCTGTCCGCTGATACGGGGATTCCTGAATACTTAGTTATGCTGTCCAAGTTTACCGCAAGGCTTCATCCGCAGCCTAATGCCGCTAACCTTGCACAGACTATACTTGTCCGGGCGCGGGAATTCCCTACGGATATGTCTTCAAGTTCCGATACGCCAGCGCTATTGTCTAAAAACCTTCAGGATACTATACCGCATTATATGGCATATCGTGCGTTCTCTCAGTTGAATTTACCGCAAAGGGCGCAAGATGAACTAATACTCTTTAATTCGATGTGCAAATCGCATCGCGAATTGCAAACCAAAACACAGGGGTCTGCGTCTAAATGGATAACAGTAGAATCGGACGATTGATAGCGGCGATATGTCTGGCAATAGCGTGTCTGACTCCGTGCGCGTCGGCGCAACAGACACAGCCGGTTGCGGTCTCGTATCGCGATTTCTCCGGCGGGCTGAATGATAATACTGCGCCGGTATACCTAAAGACCAGCGAAAGCCCGGACCTGCTTAATGTATTATTCGATGACCCCATCGGCGCATTGACGCAACGAAAAGGCTATACAAATTGCGACCCGTTGCCGTCCGGCAATGCCGTTACAGTGCTGGCTTCGCATATAACCACTGGCGGCGATAAATACATTATTGCTACTGATAACCAAAACTATTATTATTCTTCTGATTGCACGGGGTGGACAGCGTTTATAGATAATTTCCAGTCATCCGCCTATCCCAAATTTAAGACGATACGCGATAAATTGGTAATCGTGAATCAGTTTGATCATCCTGTTACATGGGACGGAACGACAATAACAACGCATACCTATATGCCTAATGCCCAACATATTGAATATTGGAAAGAGAGGATATGGCTTGCCAGAACCGATGACGAACCGTCCGGGTTATATTTCTCCGCGCTTACCGATGCCGGAGGCACGTCAATAGACCCTACAGATGTTGATAACGCGACCTCTACTTGGATAGCGACAAATGTCATTTATATATCTAAAGATGACGGGTCCCCGATACATGCAATAAAAGTTTATCGGGGAAACCTCTATATATTCAAAGAGACCGGAATTTGGCGGCTGTTGTTTGAAAGCGAGTTTGATGTCCAGGTTGTTCAATCTGTGTCTAATATTGGGCTTATATCCGGCGGGTCCATCGTGGAAATAGATAACCTGCTTTTATTCACTGGCAATGATGGGATTTATGCCTTTAACGGGCAGGAGTGCAAAAGGATAAGCGACGGGATAAAAAACAAATTTAATGATATTTCGCAGGCTGATGCCAATATTTACGAAAAATTCAAGCTTTGGTCTTCGTCCGCCGATTTCTCCGGCGGCACGTTTACCAATACGTTCCAAACGACAGGCGAGGTAACGGTAACTTCCTATACGGTTACTGATGACAGCTATTCCGACTTCAGCGCATATACTGCGACATCTAACGTAACAGTAAATGGCTCTGGCGCCGTGGGGCTTGCGTGGGGGAACGCGCTAAACGACGCGACGTTTTCAGGCGTGGGAGGATATTGGACAGATACGGGGTTTAACTATGCTACCGGCAAGGCTTGCTCTGATACCGGCGTTGGCACTACGGGGGCGATGCTTAGTATCAAAAAAGACGGGTTAACGCTGTTGAGCAATAATGCTGTTTGCGTTTCAGGGGAAACAATGGTTATCCTTGAATCCTCGATAGATGGTGTTGATATTGACGTTGGCGATACTGTTCAGGCGTTTTTAATCTGCGATAGCGGAGAGACCATTTATCAGGATTTCACCTATAGGGGCGGTTCTTTGGCAGTTGCTTGTAATCGCATAGGTTCACCGGGGAGCTATAATACCTGCTTCTTTCAAGCTAATGCTAATGGTTATGCGAATACCGGGTACTTGGAAAGCCGGGTATTCGATATGGGGATAAGCAGCCCTACATATGGCGAGCTTGACGACGATAATTATTTGCCGGATGATGATGACACGGTAACTTATCAGATTTCAGTGGCGACGTCTTCTTATGGCGAATGGAGCAGTTATGCTGCCGTCTCTGACGCTGGCATGGTGACGGCAGACGCGAAGCGATATGCGAAGTATAAGATGACTATTACACAGACTACTGGCGATTCTCCGCAGGTTACGGCTGTTAATCTTCACGCGTTTGCAACGGGATATTATATATCGCCAAAATATTCCGGGTTTTCGGGCATAACTTCCTGGGGCGGGTTTACCGCGACTGAATCAGGCGGCTCTTGGGTAATGGACTACCAGATTAAATTTGCCTCATCCTCGGCAATGCTGGATTCAACGGATTGGACAGCAATCACAAACCCGTATGCTATAACCGCCTCGACAGATAACTACTGGACGCAATGGCGCGTTAATTTCGGAACTAGCACAAATGTAACTACTCCGCTATTGCAAAGCGTTTATATGAACGGATATGCTGGCGATGTCGCCGTGCCAATAGTCGGCGCGAAGGTTAATAATAGATATTGGCTTGCCGTTTCCACGTCCGGCAGCACCAATAACGCCATTCTTGTCAAAAACAGATTGCCAGGCATTGTCTGGTCGTTATTCGACCTGCCGATTTCGGCTATAACAGAACTTAATAATACATACTATGGCGGGATAGCGACAAGTTCTGCGATAGTAAAGCTGGAAGACGGCTATAATGACGGCGGGGCAGCTATCAACGCCTATTGGGAAAGCAGGGACGAGACGTTCGGCTATCCGCTATATGACAAGAATGTGCAGGAGTTCCTTATTGATTACGCGTCATCCTCGGCAAATGCGTTTACTGTTTATGTTTCGACAGATTACGGGACTACATGGGACAGCAAGACGGTTGATATGTCAACAAGTTCAGCGAGGATACGGCAGGTAAGCCGGAAATTCTTTAATGCAGGCGCGGCTAACGGATTTAGGTTTAAAGTAGGCCAAAACGCGGCTGATAAGCCGTTTAAGGTATACGGGATGGATATTATAGGATATGCTTACCCGTACAGGAAAGATTGATTCTGGGGCAAGTTAGGCCCCATGGGAGGGGTTATGGCGGCATGGTGGGCAATACCAGCGGCAGCTAGTTTAGCTACAACTATATTTGGCAGGGGTGATGAGCCGGAGGCTAGTTACCCGCAATTCGATATTACCAGCGAATTAGAGAGAATATCGCATTACTACAAGCAACAGAAGAATTACCTGCAGAAATTCACTTACCAGAATCTTGGCGAGATGAATAAAATTCTCTCAACGAACCTTGCGGGCAGGGGGATTTACTCCAGCCCTGTAAGCGAATATATGTATGGCAGGGCGCGGCAGACGGCGATGCAAGATTTAACCAAATCTTATGCCAGCCTTGCGGAAGCCGAAGGCAAAGACAGGTCAAATGTCTTCTCTTCGCTAATGGGGTATCAGTATAATGTGGCTTCTGCTAATTTGAATAGGAATATCGCTAAGTATTCTGCTCGGCAACAGACGACTAATATGCTGTCTTCCGCGCTCATGAGCGCAGCAATGCAGATGGCTATGCCGCAGCAGGCGCCGCAACAGCCGGCACAACAGATGCCGCAACAGACTGCCGCATTGCCTAATTGGGCCTATTCGTCAGCCGGGCAACAGGTTAATCCAAGCTGGCAGGGGATACCATATAATTATTGAGGTACATATGCCTAAACAATCAACATTCAGCGCGGATGATTTTATTTCCAGACAACAACAGATGGCTAATAAAATGCTGGAGGATATTGACTACACGGCAAATAAAAACCCGTTAGCGTCTGCGGTTATGGCGGCTGCGGCTGGCGCGGAGGCAGGCGCAAGATTGCCTGTTTCATCCGGCGCGGCGGCGGCGTTATTGCCGTTAATAACCGGCGCTGGCACAGGCGTGGCGGCCGAACAACAACGGCAACAGGCGAATATGGAGCAGTCGCTGATGGCGTATAAAATGGCAGAACAATCGCTTGATATGATGCCCATAGGCCGGTTTAGCCCTGAAATGGAACAAGCGGGGCTTGGCGATATCCCTGTCGGGATGGCGACAAGATTGTCTTCTATGATAAATATGTCGGCAAGGCAGCGGGCGCAGTTTGTAAGCGGCACGCCGGAAGATGTCGAATATGTCCAGACAATGCTTAACGAGGTCGGAGCAAATGATAAAAAGCCAGCAGATTTTATTGGGACAAATTGGGTTAACTTCAGGCAGTATATAAAGACTGTGGAGCGCGGCAATCGGGTAAGCGAATCAGTCGCAAGAAGAACATTTACCGTGGAGCAGCCGGTTGCTGATGAAGTATGGATGAAAGTAAATCCTGAACGAGTCGGGGAGCCGATGCAGGCGTTCATGATGGAGTTTTACATAAAAAATAACCCGCAACGGTTTACGGATGCCGAGATGCGGGCATACTTGGATAAGATACAGCTATACGGCGCGGCGTTGATGTCAGGATTGGGACAGTCGGCGCGGGAGATTAAACCCTATGCCGAGGAAGCGATAGCGGGCGCGGCGCAGATTATGCAATCCGAAGGCAGGAATAAACAGGTTGCCAAGCCGAAAAAGCCAACTCCGGCAGAAACAAGAAAAAAACTTGAACAGGCATTCGGGAAATAATAGGTTAATAGGTAAGGATAATGGCATATAATAAAACCATAGAAAACCTTCAATCACAGGGTGTTACGGACGATGAGATACTGTCATATATGGAAGAGAAGAATATATTTTCTTCACAGATTGGCAAGGCCAAAGCCGCTAAAATCCCCAGTAATGAGGTAATCTCGTATATCCTTGAGCTTGATGATAAGAAGGCTGATAAGAAACCAGATAAGAAACCAGTCGAAAAGCCCGTTACTGGCGGCAACTATTCGGAAAAACCGGATAGTTCGTTTGATGTCGAAAGCTACTCGCAAACAGTTAAATCCGGCGGCACCATCGGCGTTAGCGGTTTTGTGCTTAATGAAAAATCATCTTATGGCGAAAAAGCATTGAAATTATATAACGCGCTTTCTATACCGAATAAGCGCCTAAAGGAATCAATCCCTAAAACCATTGATGCGATGGCGGGCGTATTAGATGATTACCCGCAGATAAGGAAATTGCCCGGCGGGGAGTTGTTGAATCAAATCGCCCACGGAGCGGGCGAAACGCAAAGCGCGATGTTAAATACCGCTATCGGCCTGCCCAGATTCGGCGGTGAAGTCGCGGCAGATATAATAGTTGATTTCTTTACGGAGCCTATTAGCGTGGCTACTTTGGGATACGGCAGAACAGTGTCGGCAGGCGCGAAGGTCGGCGCAAAAGCCGCGAAGACAATCAAAATACACGGCAAGATGCTGCCGGAATTCATAAACGAAACGAAAAAGGCAACAAGAGAATGGCTGCCGACGTGGGCCAAAGAAGCCGGGGACTGGCTAATGTATAAGCCCGGCAGGGAAAAAGAGTTTTTAGAGGCATGGAACCACAGGATAACGGCTATTCAGTCCGGGCATTTGCTCGCAGATGAGATGGGCATTGCGCTCTATAAAGATATACCCGTCAAGGCGCAGAAATGGGGATATGATATGCTGACCGGGGGGGTTGCAAAAAGAGATTGGGATATAATTACCCACGCCTCCAAGAAAACGCTATCCGAATGGACAAAGAAATACGGGTTTAAGGACGCAAGCCAGACAAAGAAGTTTGTTAAAGATTTAAAATCAGCCAGACAGATAGTTGACAGGTTATCAGACTCCTTAGTCACCGAATTGCAGGCGCAGGGGATAATGACGGACGAGCTTGCAACAGTTATTGAATCAAACAAAGGCAAGTACCTGCCAAGATTGTTTAAGATTTTTGAAGATAAAAATATGATTAGGTCTCTTGCCGAGAACAAAATAACATTGTCTAAATTAATAGCGGGGACTGATGCGCGATGGGATGAGCTTGCCAAATTGGGGCTGGATGATATGCAAATACGGGCGGTGCTAAAACTTGATACCGCGTCGCAAATTGAGTTTTTTAAGCGTCTTGGGAAACCCGCCCCGTCCTTTCTCCCGAAGACAGTACCAGTAAGGCTTAAACTTCCGTTTCTTAAAAAGAAGAAAAACCTTGACGAGGTATGGAGAGAAGCTCTTGGGGAAGTGACGTCCCCGGCGTTCCCTACAGCTAAGGCCATCTCCCAAATGACCTATGCCGTAGAAACCTCGCGGCTATTTAATTTTATCGCAGACAACAAACAATGGGTATCTGATATAGCTAAGCCCGGATGGGAAATGTTAGGCGGTAATATGGGCAGGCTTTCAAATAAATACGTTCCTTGGGAAATCGCGCAGGACATAAGCGAAATAACCTCGCAATCAACAGGCGCGTATAAATTTCTGGAGAGGGTTAATAGCGAATGGAAATCACTAAAAGTCCTGCCCAATATGGCGACCCACTTTAGGAATATGATGTCAAACACCGTGCTGCTTAACATCTCCGGCGTGGGATTAAACGAAATGCCGCAATATTTATTGCGTGCGGCGAAAGAGATGCGGACAAAAGGCAAAGCATATAAAGAGCTGGTTAACGCCGGAGTAATCGGGACGGAGTTTGCCTCAATGGAATTACACGCTATTCAGCGGATAGAAAGGATAATGCAGTCCCAGGGCGGGATGTTTAATAAAACAATAGACTGGTTATATTTACAGCCCAAAGAAACGCTTGGCAATATCTACCAATCAGAGGAGCAGGTATTTAAATTGGCTAAATATCTTCATGCCGTTAATTCGGGCGTGTCTAAAAAAGTAGCCGCTGCCGAAGCGGAAAAATGGCTGTTCAATTACAGCAAGGTTTCCAAACTGGTAAAGACAGCAAGAAGTCTGCCGCTAGGATTGCCGTTCGTTACATTCCCCGCGAAAGTCCTGCCGAGAGTTTTAGAGGTTGCCGCCAAAAACCCCGCACGGCTATGGAAATATAAATTATTCGCTGATAACTTTAATGAAAACTCAAGGGAACGGTTGGGGATGACAAGGGAAGAGTATGCGGAATTGTCGCGGCTCCAGTATGGCGCGTTTCTGCTATTGCCGGGGAAAGATAATAATGGCTTGCCGTTGACTGTTGACCTTGGCTATATTATGCCGTGGGGCAGTTTTACGGAAGAAAGTCGGGGGACTGGCGCCCCGCAGGTGTTAACGCCCGGCGGAGCGGCTATGCCAGCATTGGAATCGGGGTTTAACAAGTCATTGTACTCCGGCATGAAGATAAGACATGACACCGATTTGCCGATTGTAAAATTCAAAAAGACAATAGACTATCTGTATAAATCATATGCTCCGGTATATGCGCCGCCAATCCCGCTAGTTAGCGGCGGCGGGTTCGCCGCGCATAAATTCCTGTCGGCTATAGATTATACTTTCCAGCAGCAAGGGTATACGCTGCCGGAAACTGTGCGTGATTTACTGATGGTAAATACCAGCGATTATTACGGCAGATTCAGAAGCCTGCCGACTGTGTTGTTTGATATTATCTTCGGGATAAAAGCATCGCCGCAGGATATTGATATGCTTACGGCTAGGGATATGCGAAGGCTTGCGGCGGAAAAACACGAGATAATCTCTACGACCAGAAGTACGCTAATGAATCAGGGGGCGCGGAAATCTGAAATTAACAAAGCGTTGGATGCCATAGAAAAAAGAATAGAGTATGTTGAAAAAAACCATAAGTAAGATTTTGTTTGCGGCAATTATTTCCGCTATTTCCGCTAATCGGCTATTCGCGGAAATACCTTATCCGGTTGACAATGATTTTCTCCGGTTTAATCTTGAGTATCTGGACGCGAAGATAAATCTGGCGCAGACAAATATAACGGAAAACGAAACGGAATCAGTAGCGGATTCCGTATGGACGACCTATGGCGGGTATATATATCCGTCGAATCTGTCAAGTTGGGTCTGCATAGGCCAATCCACATGCAGTAATCCGTTTGAGGTTAGCGGGAATTCCAAGGTAAATGGCAACTTGTACATAACCGGAATCTCAAGCACCACGGGGAATCAGTATGTAACAGGGACATCAACGATTACGGGGAATTCATATGTCGGCGGCGCGTCATACGTCGTCGGCAACTCTACGGCGATGGGCGGTTTCGTTTCCCACAATACCGAGGGGCTTGCGCGAAATGTTAACAACGACTATTTAAGGCTGCGCGGTGGGTTGCCGACAGAGACAGATGGGGCGGATATACTGTTGCACGGCAAAGACCATGCGACCGCGCCTAGCGGGATTAATCTATCAACTCTTGCCACAGAACGTGTACGGGTAGATAATACTGGCTTGCTTACGGCATATTTTGGCATTGATTCCACGCTATACAAACTCAGCGGAAACGACATCAATCAAGCCGGAGTATTGAGCAACGTCGCCTACGAAAATCAGGCAAATTATTTTACAAGCGCGACCGGAAACAGGTTTCAGGATATTTATATTGCCACAGGAACCAACAAGATAGCTATGGCAGTTGACTATGGCAATATGACCATTTATGGGGGAACAAGTGGTACAAGCGGCGGGAATATCTCGTTGTTTGGGACAACACACGGAACCGCGCCAAGCCAATTAAGGTTTTACACGGGAGGGTCTGAACGCATACGAATAGGAGCAACTGGTTCAATTACACTGAAAGGGGACACCACCCTAACAAGTTCTGCTACGATAACCGGCGCGGGGGGATTGGGCGTTACCTATGGCATAACTTCCGCGACGGCGACGGCAACAAGTTCTATTGCCACTCCGGAGCTTTGTCTTGACGGCGATTGCCAAACGGAATGGCCTCAAGGCGGGTTCACTTCCAATGTCGAAACTCTGGCTGGCGATAAGACTTTGGGCGAGGATGATGACTATTACCAATTCTTAAACCCGAACACAAGCTATCGCACTATAACGCTTTCAACAGGCGTAACGGCTGGCAAAACTTTCCATATTCAGAATAGCGGAAACGTAGGCCAATATCTTCGTATCGTTGACGCAAGCGGGAATTATATAAGCAGAGTATATGGCGGGGCAAGCGGCGGACATGAGGTATTTATCTACCATAACGCTACGATAGGTTGGAAGTCTAAGTACCATGCTGGCGTGAGGATTGGCAGGAATGGAGCAGACGCTACTATCGGGTCTATAACAGGCGAACCATATGATGACGATGCTGTGGCGATAGGGACAAGCCCTAAAGTATCATATAGAGGTGTTAGCATAGGTTCAAACCAGATATCCGCAACAGGGAATTATAACGTGCTTATAGGCTATTATGCCGATGGCGCGGCGACGTGGACAACTTCCGTAGGGTATCAAGCGCGTTCGTTTGCCAAGGCAGCAAGCACGATAGGCGCGTGGTCTTCCGGCACGCGGGCGGGAGAGTTCGCCCATAGATTCTATGCGATAGAGGACGCATATAAAAGCCCTAACTGGACAGTAACGGGGCTTTGCGCTCAGCCCACGGACGATACGTCTACCACATTAAGCACCGACGGCTCATCCGGCAGATTTGTGCTTTCAGCAAGAAGCGGCGTATCTGTTGAGGTTAACTGCGTGGCAAGGTCAACAAGCACACACAATACCGGATACTTCCGCAGCGAGGCATTGATAAAGCGTGATAATTCAAACAATACTGTATTGGTAAGCTCTGCCACCCTGACAGCGTTTAGCGAGGTTGGGACGTGGAGCATGACGGTTGACGCAGATGACACAAATGAAGCATTGACAATAAGCGTCGTTGGTTCTGCCGCAGAGCAGACTTATTGGGGATGTAAAGTTGACGGAGTGGAGGTATACGGGCCATGAGAGAACTGTTGATAGTTTTATTGCTAATAACAGCACAGGTTGATTTTATAAGACAAGCCATGCCGGGCGTGGTTGTTGTGGGTGTTAGTTTCTATAAAGATGATATTGGTTGGGCGAATGAAACATACGTCATAGCGGACAGCCCGTCAGCGATAACGGCGTTTAAGGAAAGGATGTCCGACGAGAAGAAACGCATAGGCAATTTGGATAAGCATTG
>Ga0180434_10004636_pt1 | contig 16615 bp, 14 predicted proteins | sample SS_ome_7_FD_132453 | JGI IMG/M metagenome (GOLD analysis project Ga0180434, IMG submission 132453) | Hypersaline lake sediment archaeal communities from the Salton Sea, California, USA - SS_1_D_2 metaG | ecosystem: Environmental > Aquatic > Non-marine Saline and Alkaline > Hypersaline >...
AGATTGATAAAACTTGTCAATGATCTTTTAAATATATCTCGCATTGAAACAGGCAGGGTAGAGGTAAACATGGAGAATCTGTCTCTGGAGGAGCTTGTTGAGGAGGCTATTGAAGAAATGAAGCCGGTAGCTGAGAAAAGGGGTCTCTATCTAAAACTGGAAAAGTTTGCAGGCGATTTGCCAAAAACCTCCCTGGATAAAGAGAAAATCAGGCAGGTAATAACCAACATTTTGGATAACGCCCTGAAGTATACCGAGGAAGGCGGAATAGCCGTAGGCTTACAGAAAACAGACCACAATCTACAGATTAGCATCTCAGATACCGGAGACGGTTTGAGCGAGGAAGAGATTACCCATCTTTTTACCAGCTTTACTCGCGGGAAAGCTGGTACCAGGTTATGGGTAGAGGGAGCAGGTCTTGGCCTGTATATTGCCAAAAAGTTTATGGAATTGCATAATGGTAAAATATGGGCTGAGAGCAAAGGCAAAGGTCGCGGCTCAACTTTTCACATAGAGCTGCCCATTAAATCATCAGAAGAAACCCTTATTAAAAAACTATAGCATGGCAAAAATTTTAATTGTTGAAGACGAAAAATTATTAGTAGAAATGTACCGGGATAAATTCCTCAAGGAGGGGTTCGATGTCGTTTTGGCTTATTCGGCAGAGGAGGGCATTGAAGCCGCCCTGGAAGAAAAGCCAGACTTGATACTGCTAGATATTTTGCTGCCCAGAGAGAACGGGCTGGGATTTTTGGCCAAACTGAGAAAGCATCCTGAAACAGCTTCTATCAGGGTGGTGGCTTTTTCCAACTACGACGACGCTGTTACCAAAAAAGAGGCCATGCAATTCGGAGCCAAAGAGTATTTAATCAAGACCAACTACACTCCCCAGGAGGTGGTTGATAAAGTAAAGAAATATCTTCAATAACCATGGAAAGGATCCTTATTTCCCAAACGCCAGGTTATCTTGGCAAAGAAGTTACAATCTGCGGATGGGTCAACACCAGAAGAGACCACGGCGGCATTGTTTTTATTGACTTGAGAGACGCTTCTGGCATAGTTCAGGTGATTTTAAAAGCAGAGAAGGCTTCGGGCATAAAGCCAGAATGGGTTCTTTGCATTAAGGGCCTGGTTAAAGAAAGGCCCAGGGGCATGCAGAATCCCCACCTGCTAACCGGCAAAGTGGAAATTCAGTCAGAGAACCTGCAGGTTCTATCTAAAGCAAAAACCCCGCCCTTTTCAATTGAAGGCGAAGGTTATGATATTTCAGAAGAGAAAAGGTTAAAATACCGCTATTTGGATTTAAGAAGAGAAAGAATGAGGAATAATTTGCGATCCAGGCAGAGGGTTATTCATTTTATCAGGGATTTTTTAATAGATCAGGGTTTTCTGGAGATAGAAACTCCTCTTTTAACCAAGTCAACTCCCGAGGGGGCTAGGGACTTTTTAGTACCAGCCAGACTGCAGCCCGGTCTTTTTTACGCTCTTCCCCAGAGCCCTCAGCAGTACAAGCAGCTGTTAATGGTGGCCGGCCTGGAAAAGTACTTCCAGATAGCCAGATGCCTAAGGGATGAGGATCCGCGGTCCGACAGGCAGGCAGAATTCACCCAGCTGGACATAGAGACGTCTTTCATGGATCAGGCAGAAATCTTGCAGTTGATTGAGGGACTTTTTGTAAATATTGTTAAAAAGCTTTTCCCGGAAAAAAGAATCAAGGAAATTCCCTTCCCGAGAATTTCTTACCAAAAGGCCATGGAAAAATATTCTAGCGACAAGCCCGATTTGAGAAACAACAAAAACAATCCGGATGAACTGGCCTTTTCCTTTATAGTGGACTTTCCCATGTTCGAGTGGAAGAAAGAGGAGAAAAGATGGGATGCGGTTCACCACCCCTTTACCATGCCTCAGACAGAAGACGTCAAAGAAATCAAAAAGAACCCCCAAAAAGTTTTGGCCTTTCAGTACGATTTAGTTTTAAACGGGGAGGAGGTCGGCGGAGGAAGTCTGAGAAGTTACCGGTCAGAAACCCTGCAGGCTGTTTTTGAAGTCATGGGCCATAATAAAGAAGCTATTAAGAAACAATTCGGCCACCTGCTTAAGGCTTTTGAATACGGGGTGCCGCCACACGGCGGAATCGCCGTAGGCTTTGACAGGTTTTTATCCATTCTGGTCAATGAAAAAAACATCAGGGAGGTGATAGCTTTTCCCAAGACAGGCGACAATCGTGATTTAATGATGGAGGCTCCTTCTGATATTTCAGAAAGCCAGCTAAAAGAACTGAGCCTTAGAATAAACAAAAGGAAGACTAAGAAACGGCTTTTTTAGAAAGCCATGCAGCTAAAGAACCTGGTTACAATTTTGCGCAAAAACTTGGGGATTATACTCCTTGTTTTGTTTTGCTGTCTTTTTTGCTGGAAAGTTCAGGTTATGCAGGCTGAATTGCAATTTCTTAATTCTCAGATCCTGAACAACCTGGAACGCCAGAGAGAGCTGATGCAGGATTTGCAAAAACTGAAGCCCTATCGCAAAAAGGGGCAAGAAGACCCCGATCTTACAGCCAGAGCGGCCATTTCTGTCTTAATTGGCAAAGAGAGCAGGGAAAAAATTCTTTTTGAAAAGGATATTGACAAAATCCTGCCCATAGCCTCAGTCAGCAAATTGATGACAGCTTACGTTAGTCTGAAGAATTACGAAGAATCTTACAGAACAAACAATCTTCTCCATTTGCTCTTGGTGGGGTCGAGCAACTGGGCATCTGAAGAGTTAGCTCAGATCATGGGCCAGGAAGAATTTATTCTGGCAATGAATTCAACAGCTCAAGAACTTGGCCTGGAAAACACTTATTTTTCAAACCCCAGCGGGCTGGATCAGGAGGATTTTAATTATTCTACCGCTAAAGACCTGGTTAAATTCACCAGGCATTTATTTGAAGAAAAGTCTCCCGTCTGGAGGATTAGTCTGCTTAAAGAATACAACGGCGTTAGCAACACCAACGAGCTCTTGGGAAGGGTTCCGGGCATTATCGGCGGCAAAACGGGAGGGACAATTAAAGCGGGGGAGTGTCTTGTTTTGTCGACCGAAGCTCCCGATAACCAGGGCTATATTATAAGCATTATTCTGGGGTCAGCCGAACGTTTTGCAGAAATGGAAAGACTCTTAAACTGGGTTCAGGCTTCCTACATATGGTGAAAAAACACAAAGTGATTATTGTTCTGCTTGTTTTGGCTCTGATATTAACTGTTGGGGCAGCTGCTTTTTTCTGGCTGAAGATTGAGCAGTTTGAGCCCGAGGTTTATTATTACGTGCCGCCGGAAATATCCTTTGTCTACACCTCAGAAGAAACGGCGGGTTACGGCTTTGAAGAATATATTAAGGATAAAATAATGGTGGAGAGGCTCAGATTGATTAAAGAAAAAAAGAGCTTCGTGGATGTTGATCTGAGAAGCATGAAGCTTGTTTTGTATGAAGAAGGAGAGGTTTTTAAAATATTTGATATTCAGAGTAAGGGAAAGGAGGGTAGTTGGTCAGAAACTGCTCCCGGCGCCTATTTTGTGGGAGACAAAGTGCTTAAGCACTTTTCTACCATTGCCCGCGTCTGGATGCCCTACGCTGTTCAGTTTTACGGAAACTTTTTTATCCATGGCTGGCCCTATACCAGATCGGGCCATGATTTGGCTTTGGGGCCTTCCGGCGGCTGCATCAGGCTGCTTACGGCCGACGCAGCCGTAGTTTATGAATTTACAGAAAGGGGCATGCCCGTGCTGGTTTTTGACGAAAAAACATCCTCTCCTCTGTCTGCTCTTTTGTCGCTGGACGGAGAAAGCGTTCCGCCCGAGCTGAGCGGCAATTCCGCTATGGTGGCTGATTTAGTCACGGGAGAAATAGTTTTAAGCAAAGAAATCCACTCCGAATTTTTTACTGACGTTGCGGCCAGAGGAATGCTAGCTTTGGCAGCCAGCGAGATTGTTAGCCTGGAGAAAAGAATAATCGCTCGGAGCTGGATGACAGAAAAAGTTAAGGAAGGCGTCATCGTTTACGGAAGGAGTTACAGGCTGCAGGACCTTATCGGGCTGCTGCTGGAGAGATCTTCTCAGGAAGCCGCCCTGGTTTTAAGTCGTTTCGTCAACCCAGAATATTTTTTAGCTGCCATGAACGCCAAGGCCGGGGCCATCGGCATGCACAATACAAGATTTGTCGACATAACCGGGTCATCTCAGGAAAACATTACCACCCTTTTTGATATGGCCAGAATGATGCGGTATATCAAAGACTATCGCGGATTCCTTTTTGACGTCAGCAGTCAATGGTCAGGCAAAGGAGAAGGTAATAAAGAAACTGTTTTTAAGATTTTCGAGACGGGCGACAGGGCCATATTTATCGGCATAGCTAATTCTGAGAATGCGCAAGCTGATCTGGAGAAAATTATCGTCTGGCTCGGCAACGATCTGGGATTAAAATAATATGAGGATTTCAACGAGAAGCGGCATAATTATTATTCTGTTAGCAGCCGTCATTTTTGCTGGCGGTTTCTATCTTTTTCTCGATTATTTTTGGAAGATGCCCGAAATATCCGTAGCCTCTTTTATCCGGCCCAAGACAGACAAGCAGCTCCTGACCCTCGTGTTCGTGGGGGATATTACGCTCGATCGGGGAGTCAGGCAAATGGTTTACAAATACGGAGAAGGGGATTATATTTTTCCTTTTTTGAAAATTAAACCCCATCTTCAGGAAGCAGATCTTTTATTCGGCAACCTGGAAAGCATTATTTCAGACAAGGGCACTAGGGTAGGCAGCACTTATTCTTTTAGAGCAGAGCCTGAGGCTATAAGGGGATTGACCTATGCGGGGTTTGACGTGGTTTCTGTGGCCAACAACCATATTTTTGATTACGGCAGGGAAGCCATGGAAGATAGTTTCTTGAGATTAAAAAATTCAGGTATTGCTTATACGGGAGGCGGTTTTACAGAAGGAGAGGCTTACAGTCCCCTTTTTAGGGAAATAAAAGGAACAAAGATTGCTTTTTTAGCCTATACCAACCTAGCTTCTTCTTACTGGACAGCCCAGGAAGAAAGATCGGGCATTGCTCTATTGGAAGAAGAAAGAATGAAAAAAGACATTAAAAAAGCTTCTCAGCAGGCAGATTTAGTTGTTGTTTCTTTGCATTACGGCCAGGAATACAGCTCGGAGCCTAATGATTTTCAAGTTGATATAACCCAGGCGGCCATTGAAGCCGGCGCCCATTTGGTTGTCGGGCACCACCCCCACGTTGTCCAGCCCGTGGAAAAATACCAACAAGGCTATATTGCCTACTCTTTGGGAAATTTCATTTTTGACCAGTCATTTTCAGAAGAAACGATGCGGGGGTTGATATTAAAGGTTGTTTTAGAGGACGGGAATATAAAAGAAATTGTTTCTTTGGAAAGTGAAATCAACCAGTATTTTCAGCCTGATATCTCCTCGGCCCAAGAAAATAAAGTACCTCTTCCTCTCGTAAAAAATATTTCTCAAGAATCTGGCGGCCAGACAGTAAGGTGCCTTTACCAAATTTCAGGCGTTCCTTCGCCAAAATCCATTGCTTTTAATCCTGACGGCCAGGAGTTCTGGGTAACTTCTTTGATGAATACAATTAGGGGCGTGGTTGTTTTTAATGCAGCAACAGGAAAGCATAAAAAAGACATCCAGCTGCCAGACGGCGGAGGAGTGGAAATCGTATTTAACAGAGAGGGCTCCAGAGCTTTTGTCAGCCAGATGGAAACGGGCCGCGTTTTTGAGATTGATGCTGTCACAAAAGAAATTCTTCGTACTTTTGATACCGAAAGCTCCTGGACCAAGGTCTTAGCCCTTTCTTTTGAAGAAGATCTGCTTTTTGCTTCAAACTGGGTGGGCAATGACATTTCGGTAATTGATCTAGAAACGGGCAAGCTTTTAAAAAACATTCCCGTAGTGAGAACTCCGCGGGGCATTTACCCCGAAAAAGAAGGCGGGTTTCTTTACGTAGCAGGATTTGATCTGGGCGAAATACAAAAAATCAACCTGCAGACAGAAGAAGGCCCAATTCTTTACCAAGGCCGGGGAGCCATGCGGCACATTGCCGCAGACGAAGAGAAAGGAGTTCTTTACTTTTCTGATATGGCCGAAGGCGTTGTTTTGCAGCTGGACATGCTTACAGACCAGATTAAAGAATTTGCCCAGACAGACAACAACCCCAACACGATTGCGCTTACCCCAGACAAAAAAGCTTTGATAGTTTCCAACAGGGGGATTAATCACCCCTCGGGCAGGTATGACATTCCGGGCCCCGAGCTGGGGACAATTCTTTTTTTTAATACTGACAGCTCGGAGAGAATAGCCACTCTGGTCGCCGGCAACCAACCAACAGGATTGTCTGTTTCTCCTGACGGAGAATATTTTGTTTATTCAAACTTTCTGGACGGCAACCTGGCGCTGTGCAGGGTTCCTCAATTGTTGCCATAAGAAAAATATTTTGCTATAAAAAAATAATGACCAAAAGAAAAAAAATCATCATAGTTGTCATCTTGCTTTTGTTGGCGGGAGGGGCCGGTTTTTATTTTTTTGTTCTGCCCAGCTTTGAAACAGCTAACCTGAAAGCAGATCCAGCTGAAAACTATATTAATCAGCCTTTCACCCTGACGGTTGATGTGGAAAATACGGGCCTGCTTAAGGGCGAGTACGTTGTTGAATTTTTTATCAACGGAAAACCGGCGGGCGCAGATACGGTTTTGGTGCCGGGCCGACAAGTTGTCACAGCCAGCCTTATCTATAAAGAACCATTATCTGGTCAATACTTGGTTGAGGTCGGAGAAAATGTAACAGCTTTTGAGGTTTTTGAAGAACCCGCAGTAAAAACCTTATCTCCTGATGAGATTCTGCATTATTCTGCTGTCCTGCCGGCAGAAGTTACTTATATGGGCCTGGAAGAGGAGCTGCAGGTTTTTTTCAGGTGGCGCCCCATGGGAGATTCTGTTTGGCTTGAAACAGAAACAGAGGCGGTAACGGCAGAGAAAAATTTTAGCCAGGTAGCTAAATATTTGAAAGCTGAAACAACTTATGAATTCCAAGCGGTGGCCGAGTGGGGAGAAGAAGAAACAGTAGGGGATATTCTTACCTTTACCGCCCCCGAATTGCTCATTGCTACTTTTCCCAGCGTTGTTGATAACCCGGAGGAATATCTACCAGAGGGGGTGGGAGATTACGCTCAGGTTATGCATCGCACGCCGGTTTTTAGTTCTTTGAACAATATTATTACCAACAGGCCCTTTACTTCTTTTCCCGGCTTGGGAGTTGAGTGGGTCAACGCTCACAAGAGCGATTTTGTAGGGGAGGAAGAGTTTTACTATGTCAGCTGGAATTGGGACAATCCCGGCTGGGTCACTGCTGGAGCTTTGACTTTTGCTGAGCTTTCGCCCTTGCGGGGGGTAGACCTGAGAGAGCACGAAGACGAGCATTTGGCCATAGTTTACGTTCCTAGCCTGACAGTAAGGGCAGAACCCGGGGTTATTGCCGAGGAAGCAGTGGTTGGAAATATTCAACAGTATGATATAATTTCTGTGCAGGTTCAGAAAAAGGTAAATGGAGCCCTTTGGTATAAGATCGCTCCGGGACAGTGGATTCATTCAGCTTACGTACGCGACTTCGTTCCCGGAGAAAGGCCAGAAGAGATAGATGATGATGAAAAATGGATTGAGGTTAATCTGAGTTCTCAGACAATTTATGCCCACAAAGGAGACAAACCACTTTATGCCAGCCTGATTGCCTCGGGCCGGCCGGGTTTTGAAACGCCCCAGGGGCTTTTCCGGCCCTGGTCTAAATTATCAAGATTGCCTATGAGCGGGGGCCGCTTCGACTTAGTTTACCAGCTGGCTGATGTTCCTTGGGTGATTTTTTTCAAAGAGGATTACTCTCTGCACGGCACTTATTGGCACGATCGGTTTGGCGAAGTCCGCAGCGCGGGCTGCGTCAATCTTAGTCCTTTTGACAGTCTTTGGTTTTCTAACTGGTCAGAGCCGGAGTTATTGGCGGGTCAGCGTGAGGTCAGGCCGACCGTTTCATCGCCGGCCACCTGGGTTTACATTCACGATTGATTCATGATATAATTTTAAAAAAGGTCGACACATATAATTAAAAATAATTTTAATAAAAAAGCACTATGGGTAAGACATTAGGAATTATTCTGGTAATCGTAATAATAATTGTTGTCGTCGTGTTGGTTATGCAGAGAGGAGGAGAGGGAACAGAGATGATGCCGGAAGACTATCTCACTCAGGAAGACTGCGAGACGGCCGGTTACTACTGGTACGGTGATCTCTGCCACGCTGAAGCAGAAGAGACAGAGATGATGCCGGAAGACTATCTCACTCAGGAAGACTGCGAGATGGCTGGTTACTACTGGTACGGTGATCTCTGCCACGCTGAAGCAGAAGAGGTAATCCCGCCAATGTATCCGGAAGACTACACTACTCAGGAAGACTGCGAGATGGCTGGTTACTACTGGTACGGTGATCTCTGCCACGCTGAAGCAGAAGAGACTGGAGCAGAAAAATAAGATAAATTAGACTAAACTGAAACAACTCTGATTAACAAGGCAGAGCTCCAAAGAAATTTTTTATGTATCTGCCAGAAGCAGCAGATGATGTTATAAAAATATTTATCTTGGGAGCTTTGAGTTTCGGTTTGGCTTTTTGGATATCTCCAAGCTTAATCAGTTTCTTATATAGAAACAAGCTTTGGAGAAAAGAGGTCAGGGAAAAATCAATAGACGGCAAAGACCTGACCTATTTCCAGAAATTCCATAAAGAAGGAGAAACCAAAATTCCAAGATTCGGGGGGGTTTTAATATGGACAGCCCCCCTGATTTTGGTTTTTTTATTCTGGCTTTTGGCCCAGACGGATATTTCCTGGTTTCAAAAAATGAATTTTCTCAGCCAGAATCAAACTTGGCTCTTGTTTTTTGCATTAATCGTAGCCGCCCTCTTGGGATTGGTTGATGATATTTTTCAGGTAGTGGGCCGCGGCAAATATATTGCCGGCGGGCTGGGTTTATTTACAAGGATTTCGGTAGTGGCTCTTATTGGAGTGGTCGGGGGCTGGTGGTTCTTTTTTAAACTGGAATCCTTTTCCTTTTTTATTCCGGGAGCTGAAAATTTAGATATTATAGGATTGTTTGGCCTTCCTCATTTTATCATTGGCATTTTGTACATTATTTTTTTCGTATTGGTGATTTTGGCCACTTATTCTGGCGGAGTAATTGACGGCCTGGATGGTTTGGCTGGAGGAGCCTTTGCCACGATTTTCGGCGCCTACGCCGTGATCGCCCTGGTTATTGGTCAGGTCAATACGGCCGCCTTTTGCATCACTATCGTGGGAGCCCTTTTGGCTTTTTTATGGTTTAACATTCCGCCGGCCCGTTTTTATATGGGAGAAACCGGCATTATGGCTCTGACTGCCTGTTTGACGGTGGTGGCTTTTTTGACAAATTCAGTGATCGTTCTTCCTGTAATTGGTTTTTTGCTGGTTATGGAATCAGGCTCAGTTATTTTGCAGCTTCTTTCCAAAAAGTTTCGGGGGAAAAAGCTTTTTCTGGCAGCTCCTCTTCATCATCACTTTGAGGCCAGAGGCTGGCCCCATTACAAAGTAACAATGAGATTTTGGGTTATCGGCATCATTATGGCTATCATTGGAGTGACAATTAGGCTTTGGGGTTGACAGATTTCTTATAATATGATAAAGTATTGTACATAGAATAGAACATATACAAAAAATAAGGAGTAGCAATGAAAAAGAAAAGATAGCTTAGAAGCGCAAAAAAAACAATAAGGAGGTCGAAAAAAATGAATGGAATGTTGCCGCGGTTACCGAGAAATGTGGTGCACGCCTTCGGCGGCGTGGGGATAGCAGTCGCCATTGCTTTTGTAGCAGCATGTCTGCTGCTGCCAGAAGTAAGATTGGTGGGAGCTGCCAAAGTAGGTGGTTCACTATTCTTGTTGGGCTGGTTAGTGGTGGCCCTGGCCGGAATCTTCCGGTCAAAATATGTGGTAATAAACACAATAGCCGTAGTTGGGTTCGCCCTGTGGGCATCTCTCGCCACTGCTTTGGGTCTGGCCCCGAGCTTTAGAGAGACCATGCTTCAGGTGGGAATCTGGCTAGGCGGGGCCCTAATTGTGGCACTTATTGTGATTTTTTCGATAAGAGCCATAAGAGCGAAAGAAGAAACAAAAAAGAAAAACAAATGATGTTAAAAGCAGGGGATACACACCTCCCCTGCTTTTTGACTCTGCTTGAAAATTAATGTACGATATTTTAATGAAAACCGCTGTTTTTTTAAAACAAAAGCACACCAAATTTATTTATCGGGGTTATCGCTATAAGGTGGTAAAAAAACACTTAAAGATTGCTTTTGATTTTAGGATTAAGCCAGCTATTCAGTTCAAACCATCTTTGGTTATAAAAAACATTAGTCATTTTCGTTTTAAGAAAACTGAAAAAGTAGCGCTGGATAATTTAGTTTTTCATCTGGGGTTAATGGAAATCCCCACCTATTGGAAAGCCACTTGCTCGCCAGAGATCGTCATCGAAGCGGGGTATTTAAACAAGGAGCAAATTAAATGGTGGCAGGATTTAATAATGAAGGGCCTGGGGCAGTTTTTTTACGAGAACAGGCTTTCTTGGCAAAAACCAAAAATAATCTGCGCTTCAGATAAAAACCCCAATCTTACCCCCTCGGGGGCTAAACCGCGCGATCGTTGGCTGGTGCCCCTGGGCGGGGGGAAAGATTCTATCGTTACCCTAGAGAAGCTGCGTCAGAAAGGCAAAGAGGTTAATGTATTTACGGTAAATCCCGGTTCAGTCGCTAAAAAGGTGATGAAAACAGCCGGAATCAAAAATCCCGTTATAGTAGAAAGGAATATTGATCCGGGGTTGTTGCGGTTGAACAAAAAGGGGTATTTTAACGGCCATACGCCCTTTACGGCTCTTTTGTCTTTTTTATCTGTTTTTTGCGCAGTTTTGTTTGACTATAGAAATATTGCTTTTTCCAACGAGAAGTCAGCCGACGAAGGGAACGTAAGGTATCTGGGAAGGACAGTTAACCACCAATGGTCAAAAAGCTCTGAGTTTGAAAGAAAATTCAAGGATTACCTCAGAAAATATTTACCCCTCAAGATTAATTATTCCAGCTATTTAAGAAAATATTCAGAGCTGAAAATTGCCAGAATGTTTGTTAATTATCCTCAATACTTTCAGGCTTTTTCCAGCTGTAACGTGGTCTTAGCCAAGAAATTAAAAAGGCGCTGGTGCGGCAACTGCCCCAAATGCTTATTTGTTTATCTCTCTTTGTATCCATACCTTGGCAAGAAACAATTGCTGAAAATTTTTGGTCAGGATCTTTTTGAGAACAAAAGATTCTTGCCGACAATGAGGGGGTTGTTGGGTTGGGGAAAAATTAAGCCCTTTGAGTGCGTGGGCACCCGCAAAGAGAGCTATTTGGCTTTTAAGCTGAGCTTAAAAAAAGCCCAGAAAGCCGGTGTCATTCCTTGGCTTTTGACAAAATTCAGAACAGATGATATTATCTGACAGAGGAAAAACAAGGAGGAATAATGGAAAGGTTAGAGGGCCCGTATGAGCAGCTGACGATTGACCAAAAAATTTCTTTGAAAGGCATTATTAGCAGAGATTCTAGATACAGAGACTTTTTAAGCCAAAAAGAAGATCATGGGTGGTTGGATCGGTTATATATAATAAGAGTTGTGTGGGACTGGAGAACAGCCATTAATTTTTTCCTTACAGAAGACATAAGTTTTCTTAAAATGTAAATAGGGGCGGGGAGCTTATCAGCTTCTCGCCGCTTTATTTTTCACCTATTTTGTGATATTTTAGGAATAGAATGCTGGATAATTTTAAAGACAAGCGCATTTTAATTCTTGGTTTCGGCCGCGAGGGCCGCGACACCTTAAGTTTTCTAAAGAAAATATTCCCTAAAAAGAAAATTGGCATTGCCGACCGTAAATTTGGCAAGAACTATCTTAAAAAAATCAGGGACCACGACATTGTTATTAAATCGCCCGGCATCCCCTTTAAAATTTTACCCAAAGCGTCTCTCTCCAAGATTACCAGCCAGACTGAGATTTTTTTTGATTATTGCCCGGGGAAGATTGTCGGAGTAACGGGCACCAAGGGGAAAAGCACCACTGCCTTCTGGATATACCAGCTGTTGAAAAAAAAGGGGGCAAGAGCCCATTTGGTTGGCAATGTCGGCAAGCCGGCCTTAAGTTCCTTGTTGAAATCAGGAAAAAAGGATATTTTTGTCTATGAGCTGTCTTCCCACCAGCTTTACAATCTTAAAAAATCTCCCCACGTTGCCGTTCTTTTGAACATTTATCCGGAACACCTGGATTATTATGATAGCTTTACAGAATATAGCCGGGCCAAGGCCAATATCGCAAGATATCAGAAAAAAACAGACTATTTAATTTATAATTTTCAGGACCCTCTTGTCAGAAAGATCGCCCAGCAGTCCAAGGCAAAAAAAAATCCCATCAAAGGCAAATACTATGAGCTGAACAGGGCGGCAGTTGGGGCGGTGGCTAAAATTTTTAAAGCCCCCATGCTTAAGAAATTCAACTCTTTGTCCCACCGGCTGGAATATCTGGGAAAATTCAGGGGCATTGATTTTTACAACGATTCTTTATCAACCATCCCCCAGACGACCATCGGGGCTTTAGATTTTCTGGGCCAGAAAGTCCGAACTGTTATTTTAGGTGGCTACGACAGGGGATTAGACTTTAAAGAACTGGCAAGAAAAATTGAAAAAAGCAAGGTTGAAACTCTTATTTTATTCCCCAGCACCGGAAAAAGAATTAAAAAGGAAATAAAAAACAGAAAGATCAATTGCTTTTTTGTCAAAACGATGAAAAGGGCCGTAGAGCTGGCATATGAGAAAACGGACGAGGGAAAAATCTGCCTGCTTTCTCCAGCCTCAGCCAGCTTTGGCCTTTTCAAAAACTACGCAGATAGAGGAGAGCAGTTTAAAAGGTTCGTAAAAATGCTAAAATAAAATCATGAAAGCTGCTAAGAACAGCCCAGATTATTTGTTGCTTTTTATTGTTGGAGTTTTGCTTTTACTGGGGATAGTCATAATAGCTAGCGTTTCAGCGTCAGCCTCGCCGGAGGACCCGATGTTTTATCTTATACGTCACCTGAAGCAAGGATTATTCCTTGGCTTACTGGCGGGATTTATTGCCTTCAAAATTCCCTTGGTATTTTTTAAAAAATATTCTTTTTTACTGCTTTTGTTCAGTCTTTTTCTGACCGTTTTGGTTTTTTTCCCGGGGATCGGTTTAAATTTAGGAGGGGCAAGTCGCTGGCTGAATTTAGGCTTATTCACCTTTCAGCCCTCAGAACTCTTAAAACTGAGTTTTATTATTTATCTGGCTGCCTGGCTGGCTGCCAGAATAGAAAGGACAGAGCGCATAAAGGGTTTCAGTCGCTGGTCTGCCAATAAACTTTTTGCTTTTCTTGCAGCAATAAGCTTGATTGTCGTTCTGCTGGCTCTCCAGCCGGATGTCAGTACGCTTGTCGTGATCATTGCCTGTGCCTTTTTAATGTATTTTTCAGCGGGGACGCCGGTTAAGCACAGCCTTTTGATAATGGGATTGGGCGTTATCGTTTTGGCCGCGCTGATAAAAATATCTCCCTATCGTTTTAAAAGAATGCTGGTCTTTTTAAACTCAGAACTTGATCCAATGGGCTTGGGTTATCAGATAAGGCAAGCTATAATGACCGTGGGGTCTGGAGGAATTTTTGGCATGGGTCTGGGAATGGGCGTTCAGAGATTTTTGCCCCAGCCGTTAACTGATTCTCTTTTTGCCCTTTTTGCTGAACAGACAGGCTTTGTAGGAAGCAGTGCCGTTGTCGTGCTTTTTCTGCTGCTTTTCTGGCGGGGATATGTTATTGCTAAAAAGAGCCGGGACGCTTTCTGTAGATTGGCAGCTCTGGGAATCGGCTTCTGGATAGTTTTGCAGGCCTACGTACACATAGGAGTAGCCCTGGGCATGCTTCCCGTGACCGGCATCCCCCTGCCCTTTATCAGCTACGGTGGTACAGCCAACGCTGTTTCCTTAATAGGCATTGGAATATTGTTAAATATTTCTAAAAATGAGCGGCAGCTCCAAAACATTTAAAATACTTTTTACTGGGGGCGGCACAGCCGGCCACCTCTATCCGATTATAGCTGTAGTAAGAGAGCTTAAGCGCCTTAATTTTAAGGCCGACTTTTACTATATTGGCCCCAAGGACGAATTTGTTGATATTTTGCTTCCCGACGAGGGAATTAAAGTAAAAACTATTTCTACCGGCAAAATTAGAAGATACGTGGGATTAAAAAGCTTTTTGCAAAACGCCTTGGATATTTTAATAAAAATACCGTTAGGATTCCTGCAGGCCCTTTTTAGCGTTTTTTTCTTAAATCCGGATATTACTTTTAGCAAGGGCGGCTACGGCTCCCTGGCGCCTGTTTTTTGGGTCTGGTTTTTCAGGGGCATGGTTTTCTTGCATGAGTCAGATGTAGCCCCCGGCTTAACTAACCGTATCAGCAATCGGTTTGCTGCGGAAATTTTTACCTCTTTTCCTGTTTCTCAAATGGAGTATTTTCCGGCAGAAAAAATGATCGCCGTAGGAAATCCCATCAGGAGAACAATAACTAAAGGGAGCGCCGACAAGGCAAAAGAACTGTTTTATTTAAGAGGAGGAAAGAAGGGCACCGTCTTGATTCTGGGGGGGTCGCAGGGAGCTCAAAAAATAAATGATTTGATATTGCGGGCGCTTCCCCAGCTTTTGAGTGATTTTGAATTAATTCATCAGACGGGCGATCAGAATTTCCAGCAGGTTAAGGCTGAGGCCAGAGTAGTGGCCAGCAAGGAATTATTGACCTATTACCATCCCACCCCTTTTTTAAAAGAGATAGAAACTAAACACGCCTATGCTGCCGCTGATTTGGTGGTAAGCAGGGCCGGCTCGGGAGCCATCTTTGAAATTGCTGCCTGCAAGAAGCCGAGCATCTTAATTCCGCTGGCGCTGGCTGCCCAGGAGCACCAGTCAAAAAACGCTTATGTTTACGCCAGATCGGGAGCGGCCATAGTTTTAGAAGAAGCGAATTTGACTCCCAGTTTTTTCTTGGAGAGAATAAAATTCTTATTTGCCCGTCCCCAAGAGCTGGCTGGAATGAAGCGGTCGGCTGAAGCCTTCGCCCGGCCCGATTCTGCTCGCATCATTGCCAGCTATATCGCAGAATATCTGGAACAGTGACCCTCTCTTGACAAGCTTGCTGGAAAAAGTAAAATAAAAAACAGGAGAATTAAATATGTCGGGCTTATGTAAAATTAGATAAATAAAAAAAAGACATCAAATAAAACCGTGAAGGTGTCCGAAACTCTTCAGATGTCTTCACGGTTTTGTTTTGAAGGGAAAGGACATTTAAAATTTAACGAGCAAAATTTAGTTTCTTAGAGTTGTTCCGATTATTATTTTTTTTTGAGAGTTTGATCCTAGCTCAGGATGAACGCTGGCGGCGTGGATAAGGCATGCAAGTCGAACGGCCGAGCACGTAACTTGTTATGTGTTCGGTAGTGGCAAACGAGTTAGTAACACGTGGATACAAACCCTTGAGATGGGAATAACTCATCGAAAGATGAGCTAATACCCAATGGTCCGAGCTTTAAGCTCGGTAAAGGACTAGAGCAATCTATTCCGTTCAAGGATTGGTCTGCGGCCTATCAGCTAGTTGGTAAGGTAATGGCTTACCAAGGCTATGACGGGTAGGGGATGTGAGAGCATGTTCCCCAACGACGGCACTGCGACACGGGCCGTACTCCTACGGGAGGCAGCAGTCGAGAATATTGGTCAATGGGCGAAAGCCTGAACCAGCGACGCCGCGTGCAGGAAGAAGGCCTTCGGGTTGTAAACTGCTTTTCTGGAGGAGGAACCTTCGGGTGACAGTACTCCAGGAATAAGGAGATCCTAACTCTGTGAGTCCAAATACGGACTAGGCGCAGAGATGCGGTGGCAACACCGCATAAGAAAATCTCGCTATATGCTGGAAACTCTATTTATGTCCGCTTTATTTCCTGATAAAATAAGATCAGGACGCATAAATAGACAATCAGCAGGAAACCCGTTAATGAAACGGGGATCCTCAGAGACTACACGCGAGACTCCCAGTTAAGGCTGGGATGATGATATAGTCCAGTTAAATCGCATGGATGAAAAAATCAAGGCAATTTTTGTAAGACTGACTTTAGGTGATGGCTATCTTACTCCGTTTGTCGGCGCAAGTCGTCGGTCAAGAATGGAGATAAAGGGTGACAATAAAAATATATCCTACCTTAGATGGTTGCGTTTACAGTTGCGACCAATAGGGGTTTCGGATTTAAAGCCCAAGAAAAACTATCACCAACATCGTTTCTATACCAAAACCACCGAGGAAATAGGCAAATTAAGAAAGTTATTCTATCCCCGCGGCAGAAAGATTGTACCGCGCGGTATAAAAAAACTTCTTAAAAGTCCGCTTAGTTTGGCGGGTTGGTACCAAGACGATGGAAGTCTA